>OFFS01000287.1_pt1 | contig 38025 bp, 26 predicted proteins | sample 1521541 | NCBI WGS metagenome assembly OFFS01 (sample SAMEA3504127, study PRJEB24116) | mouse gut metagenome | biome: mouse gut; feature: mouse-associated habitat; material: faeces | place: Denmark | collected 2011 | reverse complement strand
AGTTTGATGCTATTTGATGCAATTTTGGTAGAATTTCAAATTTGCTCATTTATAGTTATTTACATCATTTCCTTTTGAATCTTCATTATTACCATATAACACACTTAATCCCCAATTGATGGAAGCCTCAAACGGAATCTCAGAAGCTAAAGCACCAATCATCGGCGCTGCTGCAATAAAGCATCCGCACAAAACAGATACAACTAACGGAATCATGTGTCGTAAAATTTTCTTAAGATCAAATACCGCAAACGAAAGGCAAAAAACAAATGCCATAATTGTAACGTAATAATGAGACACAATAGAAGCCGTCAACGACATTGTAAACAAAAGCAGATTCTCATTCAATTCTCCATTTAAAAATCTATTTGTTTTCGTATTCCTTTCTGCATATTTTAAATATCTGACCAAATACAGCGTACACAAAAACTGAGTATGCAAGCCAAACTCCATAGGCAGAGTTGTTTGAAGCCGCGCCATACTGCTGACAGTAAAATCCATTGTTAAATAAAGCGTTAATACAAGAACCGCTGAATATCGCCATTTGAAAATTTCCCGCATCAGACAATATGCAGACAGTAAAAATACTGTTACATGAATACATTGCAAAAAAAGCATAATACTATAAATTCTGATTCTAAACATTGCATATAGACAATAAATAAAACAATGCATAGATACTGGATATATTCCTTCAGGATAAATCTGCCCTTTAGCCATTTTATTGATCCAGCCATGATGAAGAAAAGTATCATATTGCCCATATGTATGTATCTGAAACGAACCATAAGAAAAATATACCATGCCAAATAAAATGACACTTAAAAGAAGCACATATTCAACGATAGATGAAGAATTATTTGCTATAATCTCTTTAGTCTTTTTCCAAATACTTGATTTTAAATTGATTAAAATTCTACAAACAGAAAACAAAAATGCTCCAAAAAACAGGCATCTTACTATCTGTTCATTTAGAATATGCAGGAGGCCCATAAACAGAATAACTGTATTGACAATGACAATCTGTACTGTTACACAAAAACTAAACCAAAAAATTTTAGATTTCTTTTTCAGATAATCAAAAAAAACTACTGACGGCCAAATAAACATTAGAAAAGCATAGCCGGCAAATACTTTTATGGCTTCTATATTCCAGTAGATGTCCATTTTCACCTCCATGTCAAAGTATTTATTTTATTATCTATCTTTTTACGTAAATAAGACACACAAATCAACATCCTTCTGGTCAACAAAAGAAAATACAAAAATTCTGAACTTAACAGCAGTACAAAGCATTTGTCAAAAAACGACAAACCATTCAACGAACAAATAGGAAATGTCTCAACTTGTTGCATTTCTTTTCTAAGATGACCATACGCCCAACGACTGGACTTATTAAATTTCATTTCATGATCTATAAGATATTTCAAATTTCTGCATTCCGCCCGATTGATCTGTTTTTCTAATTCTTTATTTCCTCTGCTCAAATAAGTATGATAATATTTTGCCAACCGCAGAGTATTCGTAAACAAATGCTGGTGATATCTACGCTGCATTGAGCTTTTGCTTAGTCGATTATACGAATACATAATTGATGTTGAAAAATAAACTTTTCTTGCGTTATACATACATTCATAAGCACATACCGACTCCTCCCCCATAAACAGTGATGTATCACGGCAATAATGCCCTAAAGCCAACTCTCTTAAAATTATTTTATCGCACAAATAAGCTGAAATAACCGGCATCCATATATGCCTCCCTCTCGGGTCCATCATTCTTGGATACACTACTTGTTCCAACCGTTTTCTGGAATATAATCCCGGTGCAACATAAGATGAATATGCAATTGTTCGATCTTCCCCCAAGATCATTCTAAATCCAAAAACATAAATATCCGGTGCCTTCGGCTTATCAAGTATCAGCGCTGCCTCTTGTAGTAATCCAGCATCAATCCAATCATCAGCATCAACAAAATATACATATCTCCCCGTTGCAAGAAACAATCCTGTGTTTCTTGCTGACGCCGCACCCTCATTTACTTTATGGATCACCCTGACTCTTTCATCCTGATTTTCAAATTCATCACAATAAACCGATGTCCGATCATCAGATCCATCATCTACTATAATTAGCTCAAAATTCTTATAAGTCTGTTTTAGTACACTATTAACGCATGCTCTAATCTCTTTTTCATTATTATATGTTGGAATAATAACCGAAAAAAAAGGTTCACACATTTTATTGATCACTTTCTTCCATACTCCTGCATATTTCAAAACTTTCCAAAACAGGATTGCCAGGTACTTAAATATTTTTCAGTTACTAACGCATCATCTAATTTCTTATAGTACTTCTCCGTAATAGCCGGATAATCCTCTAAAGCCGAAGTTATAACAGCAATACTATGATCAAAATCGTGCTCAGGATCAATAAGAAATTGCGATAACTCATCTATTAAAATTTCATTCGGCCCATAGGGACAGTCAGCCGCAACAACAGGCGTACCACAAAGCAAAGCCTCAACCAAATTCATGGGAAAACCTTCCTGGCTAGAACAAGAGAGTAACAGCGAAGCATTTACCAGCCATTCTTTCGGATTTTTTTGAAATCCCAATAAATATACTTTGTCACTCAGGTTATAATTAATGATCTGATCCCTTAATTTCTCTTCAAGAGAGCCTTTTCCCAGATAGATCAAATCATATCTATCATAAAAACAACCTTTGAAAAATAATTCCAATACCAACAAAGGATTTTTCTGTTCTTCCAAACGCCCCATAAAAAGAATATACGGCCTCTTACTTACGGAAGCAACTCTGGTATTCGCTCTTAATTTTTCAACAGCACATGGATTGTATATAGTTACAATGTTTTTTATGTTAATTCCATATTCATCGATCAATTCATTTTTTATACCATTAGAAACAGCTACAACTTTTTTCCCTTTTAAAAAAATTCTTAAACTGATCCGTTCCGGCAATGAGCTATACCCGTCTGCTTTATGTCGGCCTATATGCATAACATATAGGCATTTCTTTCTAATCAATGTTAACGATGCCAAAAATTGAGATGGCTGAATATGAGCTGTTATCAACACATAATCTTTTCCGGAAACAAATGCATTTACTTTCGGAATTTTCTTAACAATTTCCATACATTCTAACGGCTTATCTTTAATTTCAAGTGATAAAACACGAATATAATGCGGAAGATCATAATCTGGCTCACTATCAAAAATCGTTACAAATTCACTTTCAATCCCTTGCTTATAAAGCTGTTCAGCGAGATTCAAGCACACTCGCTCGGCACCTCCACCAGCAAATGAATTCAGAAAAAAAAGCGCTTTCACTTATCTAACCTCATTTCTAAAAAACTAATCTCCTGATAAATTGACATTATACTCTTTTGTAATTATTTCCTATTTGACTCTAATCAACTGCCTCTTCTCTATTTTGTATATCATGTCACATTCATTCGCCAAACTCATATGATGCGTTGCCAACAATATCGTCTTATCTCCTTTAATTTGTCTTATAGAATCTATCACAGCCTTCTCTGTTTCCATGTCCAGCGCAGCCGTTGCCTCATCCATAATCAGAAGCTCAAAATCTTTATATAAAGCTCTTGCCAGTGCAATTCTTTGACGCTGTCCCCCGGAAATTATTGTCCCATTTTCACCTATTACTGTATTAATACCCTCAGGCATCAGACGCACATCATCCCATATTTGCGCATATTTCAGGCATTCTTCTACTCTTCCAATATCAACCTCTTTTTTCTCAAAAAATGCTACATTATTGCATATTGTTTCACCATTCAAATATACAATTTGTGGGATGTAGCTTGTAATATCTCCCACATTTGCTTTACATTCACCATCCTTATCTTTATGGGTAACAATATCATAATCATCATACAGAATACTTCCTTTCTGTGGTCGCAACAATCCAAGCACCAGATCAAGAAATGTCGTCTTTCCGCTGCCTGAAACGCCTATGATTGCAACAGAACATCCTGCTGGAACTTCAATAAAAGCATTCTCAAATACCTGATTTCGATCACTATATGCAAACGTAAGGTTATTCACAATTAATCCCTTGTGAAAGGTTAATTTTCTCTGTCGAATGTTTTCCATCTGTCTTTCCCTGTTCACGATTTCTTTATAGTGATTGATTCCCTCCCGTATTACTTCATAGGCTTTCTGTGAAAATTTAATATCATTCAATCCACTTACAATGCTATATGCTGTAGGTATCATCTTTATCAACATCGTTAAATACACTACAATAGATGCCAGAAAAACGCCTGCTTCCTTTTTCGAACTATTCAAAAATACTGCCAATATAAGAAACATTACAGTCATAACAAAATTCTGCATAAGTAAACTCATCATGCTTTTCTTGTATTGAAACTGCTTTTGCATTTGAGCATATTCCTCACTAATACCGTGGTACCGCTGCAGATTGACATTTGCATTATCGGCAATTTTCATTTCCTTAAAATTTCCAAATGCAATTGTAACCTGCGCATTTGTCTTGATCGTATACAACCGTGATTTCTCACCATATACCCCAATCTGTTTCCGATAATAGAAGTACATTACAATCATAAACAAGATAAATGCCAAGCTGCTTACTATCCCCAGCCATTTTGATGTATACATCAAAACAACAAAATATCCCACCATAGTCATACTATCTATCCATATATTAGTATATGTTACAATAATATTCATACAGCTTAGCGTATCACTACGAACCATAGCAAGCGCCTGCATCGGACTTTTTTGATTGTGATCTGCCAAATCTTCTTTCAACAATAATTCATATAATTTTTCAGACAGCCTTTGCGTTCCATCAAACACGAAATTGACATAAATCCTGCACTTATATAGATCAAAAAGCCCCTTCAGCGCTGAGACCATACCCATAAAAAAAGTAAATATAATAATCTCTTTAGATGCCTGTCGATCACGTACTACCATATTGACAATAAAAATGAGCGCAGAAAAATTAAATAAGTCTGTAACAGGACTTATTAAATTCATTACAACTAAATTCCGCCACTCTTTCCTGTCTCTTTTTTCGATAATCCCCGTTAAATATCGAAACATATCTACCATATTCAAAATTCCCTAAATATCCACCTATATTTTCATTAACTTTACTGCCATTGAAAATGGCAATATTTTATAGAAAAACATAAAAAAAGCTCTTTGTATCCTCTTCGCCGAGCTGGTAGGGTATAACAGTCTTGGCTGCAACAGTTCTTCCTTTTTACATTGAAACCAAATCAATCGACTGCTTATCTGATCCCATATCTTTTTTGCCCGGTCCGAATGAACAATAACCAAAGATATCCCCATACCGTCATTAAATTCAGCTTTGACCTGTTCTATACCCCAAAAATCTCCAATCGTAAAATCACTATTTCTATCAACACTACAAAACTTACAGTTATGGCATGATTTACGTAAAGCAAGGTTCATAAAATACGTTTTACAATAGAGATCTTCGTGCAAATAGTCTATGTATTCTACTCCATCAATCTTATAAGACCGCATGTGGCCATTATCTGCATTCCGTTTATCTCGAAACACAAAATCTGTTAACCTGCCCCTGTGCTTCTGCTCCAGATACTTTACATATGCTTTCCATACCCCCGGAGATGGCACCCCATAGCATACCAAGTCAACAAGAATAAGTCTCTCATACTCCTTACCAATAAACATTTTCAATGCCTGAACTTGACATGGAGTCCCACAAAATAATACCCATCTGCTTTCTTCCAGATTTTCTTGAACACTACTGTAAATTCCTCTCATATCACTTTGCACATATTTTGATTTCTGTATCCGTCCCAATTGACGATCGTCCTTTGCACTTTGATGAACAACATTCATATTTTCATCATAGCCAGCACCATATACGATTCCCTGACGGCTGATTACAAAATTCGCTAAAACGGAAAAAATGCCTCCTGACGAACTGGAATATCGAATTGACTCATCTTTTGTCCGTGCACCAAAATACAAATTCTTATCCTTGGCAATTCCTATCTCCTTTAAAGGACAAACTTTTCTGCATTTCCCACATCCCGTACAAATATCTTTATTTATCTTTGGATAAAAAAAACCTTCCCAATCCTGCTCCATAGTGACAGCGCCCTCAGGACAAATTTCTATACAAGCACCACAACCACAACATTTTTCTTTTTTCCGAAACAACTCCATATATTACCTCTCGACCATTCTTACTTCCTCAAACTTTCCATTAAATAATCCTCTGCCAATTTTACATTTTTTTCCAAAAGCTTCTCCACCTCATTCCACTCCACATGAAAATCAATTTCCTGCTTCCTGTCTTCTTGATACAATCTGTTCTCCAGCTTCAATATTTCCAGAATGTTACTAATTCTTGTTCCCCTGCTGCTATGCTGAAACACTGTAAATTTTTTCTGAAAAATAATACTAAATGCAACTCCATGGAAAGAATTTGTCACCACATAATCAGCATTATGGATGTATCCCAAAAACTCTACTGGTCCTGCCACATGATTAGTCAGAATACAACTCTCGTCTAAATCCACTTCACTTCCAATTTGAACAATTGACAGTTCTTCTTTCTTTGCTAATTCCTTTACATAATCAACCAATCTATCATTTCTTTCCATCAAATATACTAATATATACCTCTCATCTTCTATCTTTTTCTCAATCTTTTGCCACACTTCTTTTTTAAGCAAAAACACCGGATCCAAAACTGCCAAAATATCATTTTTACAAAATTGTCTTATATAAGGGATTGCTGCACATTCCCTAACGGAAATATGATCCACCGACTTTAACAATTCTGAAAATTCAGTATCATAGACAGCATCTAATGACTCTCCACCTAAACTTGCCGCATAAGCGATCACCTTTTTCTTATTTTTATTTTCAAAAGCTCCAAAATACTCTTTTCTCAATCCAAGCGTTACATCTGGATTCCAAATCTGATCACTTCCCACTATTAAGCATTGATAAAAATTTTTCCTCAACTGCCTGCTTAAATAAAATCTTCTTCCTCCAGATTGAGTAAGATATTTTTCACGAAAATGTTTTATTTTTGTTCTTCGTTTAAAAAAAGCCCATCCCAATTTTAGGTTTCTTTTCCATCCACTCCAGGCATTATAAATAATTACATCTAAACCTCCTGTCGGTATATAAGGAATCCACCAATATCTGCCCGTCACAAATGGCGGTTCATAAGGAATGATATCCGCCCTTACACCATGCTCCCTCAAGTATGTCTTCAAACCATACGCCTGAAGCATCGCACCGAAATTATCCGCACAATGAAATGTCAAAATTCCCACATCACACATAAACTTTCTCCCTGGCACCAGTATCCATAAGTCCTCACAATCATCCCATATTATTTATATACTGCACATAATCAAAATCATCCAGAAAACGCCGTTTTAATCCCTGGTCTTTAAAAAGCGTTATAGTACCCAATTCGTCTCTGTTTTCAAAACCTTTTATACAAAATGCAGATGAAAACTCAGGATATTCAATATGCGTAAAAATCACTTTATTCTTATAGGGCAGCTCCTCAAATTCTTCGATCGTTTCATACGTGCATCCATCTTTTTCAGAACCGACAATAAAAAGCTTCTCCCAATTCATCCTCTTTTTTCTCTCAGACCATTTATTTGCTCCCTCTTCAAAACTGGCATAGTGTATAAAATGAATTTTGATATCTCCCAGCATACCGACAGGACATATACTCCCTCCCTCTACTTCTACCATTTCCTGCTCCATATACCATCTTAAATTCCTCACCATTTTAACAAAATCATTCATCTCTACGCTCAAATTGACTGTAGGTGTAAGATATGGCAGCTCCAGGTCATAGTACATAAACATTCCGCTGCAGTTCGATGCTATAACCGTAAAATCATTATTCCGTAATCTACGGCGGTTTCTTTTCTTATACATCATCCATTCCCGCTCTCTCAATGAATTACGCGCATTTGTACACATACCTTTTAATATTGCCACATTCTTTCACCATTCTTTCCACTTTTTACTCAATCCCCAACTCGTATGGCGTGCTTCCAAGATCCTGCCTGAAATAGTAACATACAAACGCATCATCCTCATAAAACACATTCAATACCGAAGGATTTAGTTCGGAAAACCGTTGGCACCAGTCATACGCTTTTGATTCCAATACCGATCGATTCTCAGGCTTCAAATACATCAGCCATGGATTCTCATATGTCGGAATCTCCCTGGCAGCTTCTTCTTCTGAAACCCGGCCGGCTATGATCTCCGGACTCTGGCTTGCATCGCTGTCCGGATACCGGTAAGAATACACATCCCAGAAGGGCTTTAAATATTTCTCTGCTCCCATCCACCATGGCCCTTGGAAAAAGTGTGCCTGTGCATAGAGAAGAGGCCTCTTTTCTACATAAATGAACACATATTCCGTAGGAATGCTGTAACCACCCCTGCTGCAATTCTCTACAAAACTTAACAACTCCTCATGCCATCCATACTCAATGACCGGATACAATTCATCCGTGGGTGACACAATTGTATAACTATAACGTGGAAATGTATCTATGATTTCTTCCGTCACCGCTGCCGCTGCATTATAGCGTGTCAATTCATAGAATAACAGCCCCCGGAAATTTCCTGTTATGACCATCCCTACATAGATTCCCGCCAAAGATGCCAGTGAAAAAACTCTTAAAACAAGATCCCTGCCAAAACACATCATCCATGAAAACAGCACATCCGCCGGCATCATCACAACCGCAAGCAACATCATATGTCCCGGAGCAAAAAAGCGCCCTTCCGGCAACAAATCCGGCATTCCGATCATCGGCGCCGCATAGATCAATATGTAAAGGATCGATCCCAGAATCACGGGCGGATATCCTGCACAGGTTTCCCGAAACTGTCCAAATTTCTCCTTTCGCCTGGACAGCCAGCAGAAAAGTGCCGCTGCTGCTGACAGAACCATCATCCAGCCGCCCCGCTCTTTTCCATACAGCGCTGCGTAACCTTTATCAAAAATTTCCACCACTCCACGCAGGAGAGTTGCCGTAATACTCATCTCATTGCGCTGCAGATCCTGAATGTCCCCGCCTTCATTCCCATCTTCGACGGCATCCCCCGGCTCATCAGTTCCAGTGTTGCCACCGTCTCTAGCCTCTGCATTATCATCCTGATTCCTGATCTCCCTGCTCTCATTTCCACTCATGGCATTGACCGCCCAGTCAATAGATGCATTAAAGGGTATCCCCTGCATCAATGCACCCGCCATAGGCGTCACAGCAATCATTCCGGCACAGAGGGTGGAGGAAACCAATGGAATCAGATGCTTCCTGTCAAACAGCTTCCTCACTGCAAAAACTGCAAAAGACAGGCAAATCACCGCCACCATCATCATCACATGAAAATGAACCATGGCAGCGGCAGCGCATGACATCAAAAACAGAAAGAGATTTTCATCCCAATAATATCTGCGGACTTTTCCTTTTCTTCCTGTAGTACCAACGCTATGCTCCCGCCTCAGATATTCCAGCAGATACAATGTACTCAGGCACACCGTATGCAATCCGAATTCCTGCGGAAGCGTGATCTGCAGGCGGAACATGCTGTGAATCAGATCGGCATTGTTCAGATCCAGTGTCAGAAACAGCATCAGCACAAAGACAGACGTATACTGCCAGCAGAATACCTTCCTCAGCAGCAGATAAACCGAGAGCAGAAAGACTGCTGCATGAATCCCCTGCAAAAACAAAAGGATACTGTACACTTTGATGCCAAACACCGCATGCATACAATAAATAAAGCAATGCATCGCCTCCGGATAGACCCCCTCAGGAAATATTTTCCCCTGGATCAATCCATAAATCCACCCATGATGGGTATACAGATCGCCATATCCGTATGAATGCACCTGGAATGCACCATAGGTAAAGTACATCATGCCATATAGGATCACAAGCAATACAATTCCATAGCGCCAGAACAATACGCTGACTCTGCGGCCAAAGTTCCAAATCCTCTCCTTTGCTTTTACCCGGATCTTTGGCCAGTTATATGTCTTCAGCTGCTTAATGTAATCAATACTGAGATATCTGGCTGCCTTTTTCACATACCTGAAACATACCACAAAAAAAAGCAATACCAGCACCAGCTCTCTGTATTTTCCTTTCAGAGTCCGAACATCGGGAAATTTCGCCTCCATCATGTTCTTATACTTCCGATCAAGAAACGCCGCCATATTTTTCACGAACGCCAGCACAAATACGCCATAGAACAGCAGGCATATGATCCATTGATTCAACACGCGGAACAATCCGAGCAGCAGCACCACCGTGTTCATGATCACGATCGGCACCGTCACACAGAAGCCGAAACGCCATGTTCTCGACTTCCCTCTTAAATGACCATGAAAGACCACAGATGGCCAGAGAAACATCAGGAACAGATAGCCGCAAAATACTTTTCCATATTCTAAGATCCAATATCCTGTATTCATATCCATACCGTCTCTCCCCTGTCACATTCACTTACTCAGTTCTATCGTCCCGATCTCATATCCATACTCACCCGCATCCTGTTCATTCGCCAGAACGATTTTTGCTCCGGTGACAGGATCAGTGAGCGTAAAATATACATCATATTTCACGTGCAGTAATTCATCCACCGGAATATCGGCTCTTAAGATCAATGTTTTCCCAGACTCATTTCCACCGGATAATTTCCGCAGATCACCGCTCATCTCATAGGTCAGATAGCCGCCCAGATCCCTGTCATAAAGGATCAGCTCCGCTTTCGGATTGGAATATAACGGTGCGAATCCCACATTCCCCATCGCTACCTTTACCTCGATATGATCCATAAAGGTATTGTGATAAAATTCCGGTTTTCTGATCAGAAGCCGGTAGCCCAGATGGCGCTCAATATAAGAGTAACCGTCCATTCCTTTAAAACAGCCATCTTCCGTGACCTTTGCTTCCTTCCACTTCTTCAAAACCTCCTGATCGTGTTTTTCATTCAGGTACGTAACATGCATCGTCGCCAGATCCTTTACGGCATTATCAAAATCATTGTAAAAATTATTGTCAATGACTTCTCCGCCATTGGGTACATAACGACACAGCTCCTCCTGAAAAGCCAGTTCCTGTTCTCTTTCCGTAACCGTCTTCCCCTGAACCTCATATACCCTGTAAGTGCCATAATCACTCTCGTTTCCCAGCATACCGTCATTGTAAAGGCTGATCCTTCCAGCCAGAAAATGTCCTTCAAGCGCCTCCTCCGACAGCTGATGCATTCTGGTAATCCGCCGCCATTGTGCCGGCGTCCTGACTGCCAGATAGATCGACGGCACCGTCACACTGTCCAGTTTCTCCATCAGTCGGAACATATCTTCATCCCCGGAATATTTCGTACTGTTCATCTCTCCCCAATTTCCGATAAACAGTCCCTGCAACACAAAAATCTGTCCACTTGCCTCCCGCAGTACGCCCTCCAGCTGTTCCATATGCCTCAGGATAGTATCGATCGTCTCCGGCTCGTACTTTTCGTTCTCCCCGTTCCAGTCATACATAAAACGTACAATCAGCTGCCTATCCAGATCTTTTAATGCCTGGAACAGAGCTTCAATATTAGTCATCCCTGCTTCGCTGACTTCACCGTCACGATAGTTTTGCAGATTGATCTCTACCAAAGACAGACTCGTGTGATCATCCCCTCTGTACATTTCCTGCACAAGCTGCCAATAATTCACTTTTTCATCCGTTATCATATAACGATAAAGATTATAGAATCCCCGCCCAGGATTTCTAAGCTCCCTGGCGGATTCTTTGAACCTGTAAGTTTCCATCCTGATATTTCCCTGATAATTATTCAAGATTACAATACATAAGGGTACGATCACGATCAATGCAACAAGCAGTACCCTGAAAAAATTTGTCCGGTCTGTCCGCTTCATATTCTTCTATACCAAATCATGAGCATTAAATTTCAACACTTTCATTCTGAACACAACTGTCAGCACACTCAGAACCATACGCAGCATATACCTTACCGGTTCCAGTCCCGAATGCATACTCTTCCCATCCGTCCTCGCATGCATCACCGCCGGCATCTCAGTCACCTGAAACCCAAGCAGCAGCATCTGCATCACCATATTGGCATCCGGATACTGATGATCAAAATTGTTATACTTTGCATAATAAGTAAATGCTCGCCTGCTCAGTCCCTGAAGTCCGGTAGTCGGATCTGCGATCCGTCTTCCCGTTACCGCGTGGATCATCGTACGGAACAGGCCGAACGCAAATCTCTTCCACACGGAGACCCGAAACTTTGTGCTCCCCTCCATAAATCTGGATGCAAGCACAATATCCGGCGCCATGCCATTTCGACAGTTCTCCTGCAGCTTCTTATAAATCAGTGGAACATTACAGGGGTCATGCTGACCGTCCGCATCCATCTGAATAACATACTGGTAATGATTGCGGACTGCATACTTATATCCCAACTGTAGTGCACTCCCGTAGCCAAGCCCGAATACATTCTCGATCTGCACACACGGATAGCCGTCGATGATCTTCCCCGAGGCATCCGAAGAAGCATCGTTAATACATAAAATGTCCGCTGTCGCCTGCATCTCCGGCTGTGACAGCTGATCCAGAACTTTCCCGATATTCTTCTCCTCGTTCTTGACCGGCAGAATGATCAACAGGTTTTTTTCCCTGTCCTGATGTCTTCTGTCCTCTCCCTGCAGCATGGACAGATTGATTGCCAGTTCCTGATTCTTCATCAATAAACTGGAAATAAGCAGGCTGAATTGATAACCAGCAAACAGACCCGCTACTCCGAGAACGATCAATACCGGTTCTTCCATTCCCTGCAAACCCACACCCCATCCGCATACCCGGGAAATTACCGCCATTACAATCAGCATCATTCCCGTAATCTCCCAGATAACAGCAAGATCCGCGGTCATTCTTTTGACAGAAAGAAACCAGAAGCTGCATAACATGACCACAATACCTACAGCAGTCATTGCACTCTCTACGATACTGCCTGCTTCCATTTTAATACCCAGCCTTTCCTTCGATATGGCTCCTTTATATATTTCCACGTGTCTGATTACGAACCGGCAATCCCACGCTCCCTTTTCTTCTTCCGTGTTCCATCGGATTTCTGATAGACTACACCGGACGGCATCTTTCCTCTGCCCCGCTTCAACAACATCCATTTACAGAACGTGTTCTTCTCCAGATTTTTTTCAACGCGGCGCAGCCTCGCATAAGCGACCGTCCACCCGGCAAAAGCTCCCAGCAGCACGCCGAGCCCATACCAGATTTCTGAAAGATGTGTGGCATAAACACTGCCCAGAAAAGTCACAAGGCAAAAGCTGAATGTTGTTAAGACCGCTCCCGCAAGATCATTGTAATAGTACAGGAACAAAATTGCCGCATACATCAGGAACAATACAAAATATCCCGCCGCCATACAGGGATAAATCCGCATGACCATGCCGCCAAACCCATACTGTGGCAACAGCACGATACACAACAGATACACTACCACGGATATAATAAACTGAATCCGCACAAGGCTCATCAACTCATTGGCGATCGTCCTGAACATCCTTCTTTTCGCGTTATCGATGTCCGCCCTCTTGCCGCCGATCACGGCCTCGGAATAAGCCCTGTATTTATCATGGAAATACATTTCGATCCGCGCTATGAAGATGACCGTCGCCGATATATTGGTAAACATGGCGATGCAGGTGGCCATATCATAAGGCTGGTTGCACACAAAGCTCTTAACCACCACGATCCTCATATCCGTCGTCCAGAATACGAAGTTATGAATATAAAGGCCCAGTATATACAGGAAATTGGCTGCCACCAGCTGCCACCATTTCCCGAAATATTTGAGTACAGGCTTATAGCGGCTGCTGTTCTTCACAAAGTAACGTTTGACTGTGGCAAACTCCATCGCTGCAATAAAGAAGAATCCCACCATAAGCGAGAACAGTATATTGATCGTAGTCTCCCAGCGAAACAGGAATCTTAAAACCAGCGAAAGAATAAAAGTAATCACCATACCGATCAGAAAATAAAGTGAGATCTTCTGATAATCTTTACAGATGGAGAGATAAAGCATCGAGTAGAAAACAAGCACCAGCGAAATATAACCGCAAAATCCCGTAAACACATAGAATACACTCACTTCTCCCACAAAATGCTCCCACAGACAAAAGGGAATCCCCAGAAGACAACTGAATACGATATTGAACATCAATCCCAGATAATAGCAGGGAAGAATATCCTGATATCGTTCCTCGAAAATGGCATCCTGCATATATTTCGACAATACGGCATTAAACGGAGCCGCCGTCAACAGCGCAAAGATAAAGATATAGAGTACCGTGCAGAAAAACACCTCTCTGTCAAGATATGCCGTTTTATTTAATCCCAGCACGCGTCCCATCAGAATGATATTCGCTATGACCAGTACCATCGGAGCCACTGTCGCAATAGTGCTGTAAGTGAATCCAACCAGACTCGTAAAAACAGACTTTTTCTCAAAGATGCGGTTTAATTTAACGCCAATACCTGCCATTCTCTCACACCCCTCCTACATAATCTTCCGGCTGTTTCACAGATTCCCCGTCTTCTTCCGTCCAGGGCCGTTGCATGACTGCCGCAAAATCCTTGTAAACTTCACCGTATGCATGCAGCATATTCTCCATCCGGTAAATTTCCGATACTCTGTGATATCCGTTCTCTCCCATCCGAATGCGCCTTTGTCTATCCCGCGCAAGGGTAAGGATTGCCTGCGTTATCTCCCCCACATTCATAATATGCGTGATGAGTCCTGCTTCGCCGAATTCATCTTCTCCGTCGTCATTCCCGAGAATCAATCCTCTACAGTCTCCCACATCCGTAGCGATCACCGGTTTATGAGCAGCAAAACTTTCCAGAATTGTCAGCGGCTGCCCCTCGCTGATGCTGGTCAGGATCATCAGATCCATCTTTCCATAATATTCCAGCACATCTATTTTACCGGTAAAAATCACATCGGCTATCCCCATGACACTTACCATGTCAAAACACTCCTGCGCATAACTGTCATCGCTGTCCCATGGCCCCATGATCCAGAGTTTAAGTCTGGGCTCCTGCTCCTTGGCAAATCCAAATGCCTGGATAAGTGTCTTGACATCCTTGATTGGCGCCACACGGAACACCGCACCAACATAGATCTCCTCCTCTTCTGCTTCCGTTTTCCCCAGAAGATTCTGAAATCTCTCAACCTGAATTCCATTGGGTATCACCATGGTCTTCTCAAGCGGGCATTCCAGATCGACCTGCAGCTCTCTGGCACGTCTGTACAGGCTGGTTACCAAATCTGCTCTGTCATATGACATCTTGGACATTTTATGAAACTGTTCGATCCAGATATTCTTATAGATGCCTTTCACCCATTTGGAACGGATCAGCTCCTCTTCCCGTTCTCTCGTATAAATACCATGCTCTGACACAAGCAGCCGTCCGCCATGAATATATTTGCCCATACAGCCAAGCACACCCGCATAACCGGTACAAAGACAATGATAGACATCTGCCTTCGGAATCTTCATCTGCAGTGTTCGGAACAGCGGCAGATAAATGGACCGCATCGTCCATAAGAAATCCGTGAATACGATCTGACTGTAATGCAGCAGATAAAATTCCGTGACGGCATTCAGGAAATCCTCTCCCATCAACAGGTCATTGAGCGACCGCTTCTTCTTCTGGAAATAATCAATCAAGGCTTCCCATTCCACCTGTTTCCCCAGCAAAAGACTGCGCAGCGCCTGATATTCCTTCTTATTCATCCGGCTTTTTCTTTTATGTCGGCACCAGTCAAGATCATCCAGATATAGTTCATGTACTTCCACCACATTTTCCGGCAGCTCATATACAAATTTCCCCCGCAGTTCCCGATTCGCCACGATCGCCAGAATAACGAACTCCTGACTGGGAAAAGAACGAATCAGACCATGTGCCCAGCTGGACATGCCGCCTACCGTATAGGGATAACACCCCTCCGCCACTATGCAAATTCTCATTCTTTCCTCGATTCCTCTCTTTCTCAACCTGCGCTGAGTTTTCACTACCATATGCACAAGTACCAGGACGCTGCCGGTGTCTATATACTCCTGATCTCCGCAATACAACAAATTTCTCATTGGACCGGCTTCATCGTAATAACAGCATTTTTCTCTTCTATCGTCAGCAGATACACATCTTGTTCCAGGCGCTTCCAGCTGCCGCCTTCCATACTTTTAATCGATTCTCTGTCCGTTCTTAAAACAAACCAGACCGGACTTCCCGTATCGTTTATTTCCAGATAAATCGAATTAAATTCCCGTCTCTGCCTGTAATCCATTGCGAGAAAACTGCGGATCCGTTCATCGCACTCCGATACAGTGGTTTCGTCAAACCCATATTTCCCGATTCGATAATCCTGAATATTCTGCCGCAATGTATTGGATGCATCCACCCAGTCAATACCATCCTGATCAGGATATGCGACCCTGCTCATATCCGCCATGATACTGTTATAACCCAAAGCCGTCTCCAGACACCTGATCCGGAAATCATGCCGTCTGGAATCATCTAATCCGTCGATCAGGGCACTCTGCCTGGTAATATATTCGGACAGATACCCTATCACTTCTTTGTCATCATTACAGTTCTCAACGATCGTCCTCACCGACGTCAACAGCTCTTCCTGCAGCGCGTTCCCTATTTCCTCTTCCGTCATATCATCAACATAAAAAGAAGTGAACTGATAAGTTGGCAGCGCTTCCTGCATGAACTCATAATCTTTTGCCAGCTTTTTCTCAACTGGCGTATCAGACAAGCGTGTACCGGACAAACCCGTCTCTGCCCTCTGTTCATTCAAAAGCTTCATATATCGCTCGAACTGCAGGGCATCCGGATAAGCAGAATCCTCATAGTCAAACTGCGGTGCCAGCATGCACGAAAGTGAAGCGCCGCTTTCCCGGCGGACCGCCACTACGTCCGGCCAGATTACATTTTGAAACATGCCTTCCAGTGTTTGACTGTAACGTTCCATCAAAATATCCTCATTCTCGTCAGCCAGACCGGGGAAATTCACGTAAATCATATTCTGTGCATTGACTACCGGATAAAGCTCATACGGATTCTTCTCGGCAGAGATTGCAGACAGAATCCCCAGACCGGCCACATCCGACATATAACTGCCGTTTACAACAAATACCGGCGCGGTTTCGGAATCTTTCCGCCATAGAATGGCCGGTAATTCCCCGTCCTCGATTACCTCATTTCCTATCGTCCTTTTTTTGGGTATGCCATTCATATAAATCTCTGTTTCAGAAGAAAGCACATACCATGGCATGTCAAATGCAAGCCCTTCCTCCATTCCTTCTGCCGAATAGATAACCTCTCCTCCCAGCAAAAACCCTTTGTGAAGATGAATGTTTTCTACCGCCATCTCCTCGGCCCTGATCATCTCAATTCCCAGCAGCTCCTGCAGCTGTTTAGTCTCTTTCATCACGGAAATCTCCGGAAGATTGCAGAACATTAACGGAATCCCTGACTGCACATATCCTGTCAGCAGGTTACAACCATCGTCTGTCTTCCAGTCCACTGCAGCCGAATTGACTGCGATCAATGCCGGCGCCGCCGTATCATCTTTCTCTTTCGCCTCTTCGTATTCCTCCAGAGATGGATAAACCATTATATTCCTTTTCGTATAGGCAGCCCACAACGATACGATCTCTTCAACGGCTTCTCCTTCTTCTCCCACATATACGACCATCTCACGAAGCGCATTCACAAATCCCTCTTCGTTCTTATCACTTCCCACATGATAAGCATCGCTGCTGTTCGGAAGTTCTGACGTATCGACGATATAAGAATTCTCCTCATAATGATTCCAGCTTTCCAACGCGACGTTCGAAAACTGGAACAGAAAAAACACGATAAACATTACGATCGTGATCGTAAAATAGTTTCGACGTGATATCATTTCTTACAACCATGTCCTTTCTTCAGCCCGAGCCCTGCATCATCGGCCACAGGCCTGCACATTAACCTGATACCATAGTGCAGAACTTCCGGTGAATACATTACCAGAGATTCACCTTTCATTCCGCAACGCAGTACTAACTGAAGATTCGTATCAACTCCAAAGTCTCATTATCAATCACAACATCCGACTGTTTTAAGGCATCCAGTGTACGGAAGAAAGCCTCTTTGTTCCTGACAATAAAGTACAACTTTAATTTGCAGGTAAATGCCGAAAGTCTGTCCGGATACTGCTCTGCCAGACGCTCACACCATTTCTCCGAATTCTCAAAATCATTAATATCCAAAAGTCTTAAGCATAAGCTCTCATACTGCTTTTCTGTCATTCCGGAAGGATTCTTGGTATAAAACGATTCTGCCGCTTCCACCATCATGTGAACGAATCTTCTCTGTTCCAGTTCAGTAAACACTTTCTGCTTTAAAACATTGTCCGTATAGTCGATCATCATATCTTCATATTCGGTCTGGTCATTCTCTTCCTGTCTGATTCCAAGATAGAGTTTCTGTGCCTCCATACGGAATTCGCTTAATTCATGACTTAAGACTGCCGCTGCATAGTGCGATGATTCGGAATCCTGTGTCTCCAAAGCCAGAGCAATCGCTGCCAGAGAATTCTGTATCTCACCTTTCAGAACATTTAACATTGCCGTACGCAGACTTTTCTGATCATTAACCGCTATGGCTTCTTCCAGCGGAATGACATTTCTTTCTCTTTCCTCATCCGCCTTCAACTGTGTTCTGACACGTTCCTTACTGAAGACGACATCATCCAGCTCCACCTGGAATCTGAAAATCGTCAGATAAAACAGATGCACGACAAAGAAGAATAACGGTCCAACCACCGGACACAACACCATAACGATAAACCGCAGCAGATAAGTTCTCCGATTATCATGCAGACGTTCTGCCTCACCTTCTCTTTCCCGATTACGGATCGGAACCATTATCAATATACCGATCAGCAGGTAGAGGATCGCAACAATCGTATTGACAATCACAACGATGAGGAAAAGATACTCATCTCTCGTCAAGGTCATAACTCGACCTCCTCTCTGAGACGGCATCCGTAACCCGCACTCCGGAAACGCTCCATCACACCCTCTGCATTCTTCTCATCTGTATTGGACAGCAGAATATAAAATCCGCCATCTTCCAACATACCCATATAGTCTGTCTGACGCATATTCTTCCCCAGCACTTCCGCCGCCTGTCTGCGGTCATCCGTCACAATCTCAAGCAATGCACATTCCGTCAGGCCATTTGTCTTCGCGCCAAAAAAAGCTCTCACCAACTGACCGAATGCATCCGGTGACATGATATTGGTCTGTTCCAGATAACGCTGGCTGGTAAGCGCATCCAGATAACGATTTGCATGCACTACGGCATTCTGGATCAGGGAACCCACAATCGTCAGACGATTCGCTTCCGGCAGTGTCATACGCTGCCATGGAATTCCCCAGATCATCAGGATCAGTTCCATCCTGTCCTCTGTGTACACGGCGCTGGCCATCAGCGGCAGCTTCTCGTCCATCTTCTTATTAATAAATACACGATGCTCCTTCAAATCTGTGTACAGATCTTCCATATCTGTATATTTAATGGAATTCCCCAGCTTCCTGGCTTCGCCGGAAGTAAAGGAAAACAGTCTGGCATAATCTCCGTTCGCCACCGTATAGACAGCCACATCCTTACTGTCCATCAGTTCTCCCAGCACTTTCGCCGCATAGAATAGCACTTCTTCCGATTCATACGCCTCCAGACTGGAGGTGATCTCATAAATCTTTCCCAAGCTGTCGCGCTGGTTTACCAGCTGCGTCTCAAAACTCTGTTTCATGCGGACGTTACTGTCGTTAATATCTGCAATATCATCCACCTTCCTGCTCAGGTAACGCACCTCTTCCTCGTTCTCGTCCTTGACGAATTGCAGCTGATCACGCATATATCCCACTACCATACCGATGATAAACAGCTGCACCATCCATATGTAGATATTGTAGTCCAGCAGCACTTCAAACCCTGTACGACCGTACATCTGCTGCAGAAAATAACCAACCACGGCCAACAGCGACGAGAAGATCGCCTGCTGCTGTCCATAAATAATGGCAAATAACAGGACATATAACAGGAAAAAGTCCAGTCTGTTAAAATATTCGCTTCCGGACGCCTTACTGTTCAATATAAAAAACGGAATAAAACAGATCAGATTCTCAACAAACGGAAATACCCGCTTAAAAGTAACTTTGATGCCATGCCAGATTCTTCCTGCCCTGCTCCCTCCGGCATCCTCCGCGCTGATAAACGCATCGGCATTCCGCTTCATATATCTGACAACCTGCTCCACACCCTCCTCATAATGAACAAAAATATTCTGGCCGTATTCCTCCTGATACATCCTTCCATCCAGTACCAGACGGAATTTCTCACCCACCGAGTTGTTGACCAGTCTGATCCCGCCGCCCATGGCTTTGATAACCAGTTCTGCCAGCCTGATCTCATTGATCTCTTCCATGGAGGAAATATGATAGCAGGCCATCGCCGGGTTCTCTTCCATCATCACCTTATAGGCCAGTTCTACCGCATCATTCAGATACAGCATGGAAAAAACCTTTCTGTCACTGGCCGAAACCCTGCCTGTCTTCAACGCTTCCAGGCACATCTGAAAGCATGGATTGCTTTCCTCCTGCCCTTTGCGCGGCACACCGTACAAATGGTCGAAGCGCAGGATGAGGGTGCTGATCCCCTGTGTTTTCCTGTAGTTCTCGCAGATTTCTTCTCCCTGCGCGATCGCCATGGCCTTAAACCCTCTTGGAGAGACGACGGCGGATTCTGGAATATCATTGTGCCAGGCTCCGCTGTACACATCGTGGGATGAGAAATAGACAAATTTTCCTTTGCCCACCATGGAATACGTAGCCAGAATATTCATCAGTGACGCCGTATACCGCACAGATTCCTGCCTTTCTCTGTGCCAGTCAAAATTTGTATCGAAGGCCCCCATGAAGACAACCATATCCGGCTTTACACTCTCAAAAATATCCTTAATACTCTCATCCTCATACGGATAGTCATACCGTTCAAATACATGCTTGTAAGAAAACTTTCTGTCTCTCCGGCCTGTCAGCAGAAAAATCCGGTGTTTACCCTTATTCAGTTTATCAATCACGGCATCTGTCATTCTACTGCCGCCACCAATTAATAATACATTCATTTACCGTCTACCATCCTTCAGCCTTCTCATTTGCCAAAGCAGCCTGGATCTTCCCCGTGCCATTGGCCTGTAACCTCGTGAATCTTCCATGCATCCCACTATATTTTTGACAAAAAAAATATTTTGTCAATTGTGAGCGCATTTTTTAAATTATATCATATTTAGTTTAATCATTTCAATTAAATTTTATATTCTTATAAATAATTGAACTAATAAGCCTGACAAAACGTTTTCTCATTCGTTCGATCTAGGATCACTTCCAATTTCCGTCAAAATACGTTACATACAGTATGTACCATATTAAAGCCGATAACAAAACAGGAGCTTTGATGCTGTAATTTACTTTACAATGGCAGAGAATTTGATATAATACTAATATATCTTAAGTACATTTTATTGTTTTTATTATGGAAAAAGAAAAAACACTCTGTTATAATCAGATTATATATGGGTGACAGGAGGGACCAAAATGAGAAACAAAAATGACAAAATATTACAGAGCCTCGGCAGAATGGAGCCTGTAGACGGCAACAGGGAAGCGGAGGAGATCCAAAAGCGGCTGAATGAAGGAAGAGATAAGTTTAATCAGCTTGTAGGTGGTATCTGTAAGTCTGTTATGCAGATCAGTGCTCTCGATCTTGCCATGGGAGACAGTACCGATAAGATGGGCCATATCAGCAATACTGTTAAGAGTATATCTGAAACGGTAGTGCGTGCTTCCCAGATGACAGAAGAGAATATGAATGAGGTGGTGAACGCGCACGAAGGGTTTGCCGAGTCTATTGCACAGGTATCTTCTGCAGCCGGTTCTATTATGGATGATATGGAAGAAAGCAGCCGTGAGATTTCTTCTATCGTTGAGGAATCACAGTTTACCATCGATAAATCTGACCAGATGAAGGACGACATGCAGGAACTGCTTGAGATCATCAAGGGCATGAACGAAGTGATCAAAGGTATTAATTCCATTTCATCTCAGACAAATATGCTCGCTCTGAACGCTTCCATCGAAGCTGCCAGAGCCGGTGAAGCAGGCAAAGGCTTTGCCGTTGTTGCCGATCAGATCAGAAGTCTGGCGGATGAAACGAAACAGCTTACCGGCAATATGGACGGTTTTGTTGCCAAAATCGAGAACGCATCCAAAATGAGCTGTGAGAGTCTTGATCATACTGTAGTAGAACTGGAATCCATGAGAGAGAATCTGAGTAAGGTTCTTTCCAATAATGAGAGAAATGTTTCCAACATTGTCAACATAACCGATTCTATCACCACTATTGCTGCTACCAGTGAGGAAATCTTCAGTGCCGTTACCAACGTACAGGATCAGATGGTTCGTCTTCGTGAAGAGTGTCTCTCCCTGAACGAGCAGTCCGATATGCTTGGCAGCGTATCCGAAGATCTGAAAGTCAATATGCGCCCTGTTTCCGTCATCGAGAAAGAGCTGGATGATACCGCTAAATTAATGGGCAATATGGTACACGACGTCTTCTATATGCTCAGCAACCGCCAGTTTATAACAAATGTGCAGAATGCGATCACCGCACATCAGAACTGGTTAAAGACTCTGGGCAATATGGTGAAAGACAGAGAGTGCGTTCCCCTGCAGACTGATGACACCAAATGTGCTTTTGGCCATTTCTATTACGCCATGAACCCTCGCAACAAGATGATCTCTCCTCTTTGGAGCGGTCTGGCAGAGAAACACCGCCGTTTCCATGGATACGGCAAAAATGCTATTGTTGCTCTTAAGAATCAGGATTACAGCAAAGCTGAGAATGAGTACAGATCTGCCGTAAAGCTTTCGGATGATCTGCTCAATGACTTCAAGAAAATAGTCGAAAATGCGGAAGCTTTAGAAAGAGAACATCTGAAGGTTTTTGCAGAATAGTGATTCATACAGCCTGTTGCATGAATGTATTTCAGAAAGCAGGAAGAGGATACAGCCCGGCATCCGGCCGGTTATGTATCCTCTTCTTTATTGTTTTTCTTTCATACAGCTCTTTCTACAATATTTACAATACACCGTTAATTCTTAAAGCTGTGAATCGGTGCCGGAATTCTCCCGCCGCGATTCACAAAAGCCTCACAGGAAAATCCGTTAACCGGCATAATCGGCGCATAGCCAAGCAGGCCGCCAAACTCTACCGTCTCTCCTACCCCCTTACCGATCACCGGAATAAGCCGCACAGCTGTTGTCTTCTGGTTCACCATGCCGATTGCCATCTCATCTGCTATGATCCCCGAGATCGTTGCCGCCCTGGTGTCTCCTGGAATCGCAATCATGTCAAGCCCTACGGAGCAGACACAGGTCATGGCTTCCAATTTTTCCAACGTCAATGCCCCTGCCACAACCGCATCGATCATCCCCTGATCTTCACTGACCGGAATAAACGCACCGCTTAACCCGCCGACATAGGAGGAGGCCATGACACCTCCCTTTTTTACCTGATCATTCAACAACGCCAGGGCCGCCGTAGTACCGGGTGCTCCTGCATGCTCCAATCCAATCTCACATAATATATCCGCCACGGAATCCCCTATAGCCGGCGTCGGCGCAAGAGAAAGATCCACAATGCCAAAAGGCACCTGCAGACATCTGGAAGCCTCCTTTGCCACAAGCTGTCCTACCCTTGTTACCTTAAACGCCGTTTTCTTAATCGTCTCGCACAGTACCTCAAAGCTTTCTCCCCGAACCTTCTCCAATGCTGTCTTTACCACGCCAGGGCCGCTCACTCCCACATTAATGACCTTATCTGCCTCCGTCACGCCATGAAATGCGCCCGCCATAAATGGATTGTCATCCGGTGCATTGCAGAATACTACCAGTTTGGCGCACCCTAAGGAATCCGCATCCTTTGTAGCCTCCGCAGTCTGTACGATAACCTCTCCCATCAGCTTTACAGCATCCATATTGATCCCCGTCTTAGTGGATCCCACATTGACAGAACTGCACACCCGCTCCGTCACGGAAAGTGCCTTCGGAATAGAGCGGATCAGCATTTCATCCGCCTCTGTCATGCCTTTGGAAACCAGTGCCGAATACCCGCCAATAAAATTCACGCCAACTTCATGCGCTACCTTGTCCAGCGTATTCGCAATCGAAACAAAATCTTCCGGCGATTTACAGGCTGCCCCGCCGATCAGTGAAACCGGAGTGACAGAAATCCTCTTGTTAACGATTGGAATCCCATATTCAGCGGAAATATACTCTCCTGTGGACACAAGATCTTTGGCCGCATCATAGATTTTGTGATAGATCTTCTCATTGACCAGCTTCAGATCGGCATCGATACAATCTAAAAGACTGATCCCCAGCGTAATCGTACGTACGTCAAGATTTTCCTTCTCTATCATCTCATTTGTTTCCGCTACTTCAAATATATTGATCATATTTCCCCCATTTCTGCGCTGCTTTTGTCTCAACTATGTTGAGACGTCGCATGAAACGAGTTTGTGGCAGGCAACGCGCAGACACAAATCCCGCGATTGAAAATTTCAATTTTCAATCTTTTCTCCGCTCTTAAATTCTGTGCATCTGGTTAAAGATCTCTTCCTTCTGACACTTAATGATAACGCCAATACTCTCACCAAGCTGTTCCAGTTCCTTTACGATCACCCCAAAATCCGTCGTGGTCTGATTGGTATCCACGATCATCATCATATTAAAATATCCCTGTACGATGGTCTGGGAAATATCCAATATATTAATCTGATGTTCCGCCAGATAAGTACAAACCCTGGCAATGATACCCACTGTATCTCTTCCTACTACTGTTATGATCGTCTTTTTCATATTTTCCTCCATTCCGAAGCGTTTTACGCTGAGAACGCGAGCAGAATTTCAAATTCTGCTCTGCGATCAATAGAATTTGTGACGCTTCTGCACAAATTCTAACTGAACTTGTTCAGTTTGTTGAACTAAATTGCTCATCAGAGAATTTATTCTACCTTTCCTCCATTCCGAAGCGTTTTACGCTGAGTCCGTGAGCAGAATTTCAAATTCTGCTCTGCAATTTCCGGTTTACCTTACAGGCCTATACATCCAACATCTGTGATACTTCATTTCTTTTGGCCACATAAAGCGGAAAATCATCCGCCTGATACGCCGTGTCCGACATAGCCACTTCCAGCCTTACCGTCTCATAGGCAAGCTCCGGCAGGTTATTCTCCTGACTCAAATGCCCCAGCACTACAGCCTGCATCTTATCATGTAAAAGTCTGCTCAAAAGCTTTCCTGCCGCTTCATTGGAGAGATGTCCCTTCCTGCCAAGAATACGCTGCTTTAAATAATATGGGTAAGGTCCCACCTGAAGCATGTTGATATCATGGTTTGCCTCCAGATAAAGAAGATCCAGATCTCTCAGACACTCCACCGTATAATCATTATAACAGCCAAGATCCGTGATAATGCCAACCTTCTTCTTATCATGACTGATGCGGTACGCCACTGGTTCCGCCGCATCATGCGATGTCCGTATCGGATACACCGTCACGTCCTTCACCGTCAATTTCTCATCCGCCTTCACATAGTGAAACAATTCCTCATCGATCGTCCCCAGGGAATGCATACTCCTGACCGCCCCGATGGTTCCTCTTGTACCGTAAACAGGTACACCGTACTTTCTTGCCATGACTCCCAGGCCACTGATATGATCTGCATGTTCATGTGTCAGGAAGATACCGTCAATATCCTGTGGCCTGATCCCAAGCTCCCTCAGTCCTGCTTCCGTTCTCTTTCCACTGATCCCAACGTCTATGAGCAGATGAGTGGCATCCGTCCCCACATAAACGCAATTTCCACTGCTTCCGCTGGCTATACTGCATAATCTCATATTCTTCGTCTTTTCTTTCCGTAAAATTTTACCGGCGCCAATAAATCTCGATCCTGTCGCCGCTTCCGATCTCTTCCATATATTGTGCATCTCTGCCGTTCAGCCTGGTCACAATACCGCTTCCCTGCGGTTTGGAAAGATCAAAATCAATATGTTCGAAGACATCGACAAACACATAGGACATCTTCCCGGTCAGATGCACCATATCGTTGTTTACCGTCACATAGATCGACGTGCCTGCTGCCTCTGACTGCCCTGCCATCCCGGCAGTTTGATCTGTTTGCCCCTCGCTCAATGTTTCTTCCGTGTCTCCACCGCGCACCTGTTCCCCGTCGTCCTGTTCCCCGGCTGTTCCCTGCTCCATGTCTGCTTCATCAACATTTTCCCAATCCGCTTCTCTGTCGGCAGTCTCTTCCTTTCTCTGATAGGTTCCGTCGTCCTCCGGCAGCTCATCGAAAGAATCTGCCACCTCATTCTCGTACTTATCCCTGTCCGACAACTGCAGCTGTTCCATCGTCCAGACCACCGAGAAGTTCTCATATACTTTGCTGTCCATATCCGCCAGCTTATTATTTACATAAATATTCATATCCTGGTTGATAATCACATCCATAAACTCAGCAATCTGACGCACTGTGTAATAGTTCAGAATTTCAATACAATCGCCTTCCTGAATACTGTAATACCCAGACTGCAGACTCCCGTTGACACTGGCAAATTTAGGCAGATCGACCTGCGTGTCATTCACCTCTACCCGCATGACAGAACCAAATTCCGGCAGCTGATCGATATCCAGCCGGGCCGCCTCCCCTGCTGTGGATTCGATCACCTTGATCTGGTCATTGGCATGGATCGGCGTATGGATATCCGCTTCGTTCCCATTTACGGTAATGACTGCAGATTCTCCCAGCGCCCCTCTCGTGATACGCGGTTTGCCATTCACCGTATAGTTCAATTCCTTTCCCCGCTTCGGGAACAACCCGTCATTGGCAAACTCCGCCTGCATGGCCGCATCCACTACCGCCACTTTGTTATTATCATAGATCTTAATCCGTTGTTCGTTAAAATAGACAAAGATAAAATTGTTGCTTTGCTCATAGAAGCTTAAGCAGATACCAATAGGCGTTACCATCAAAGAATCCTTCTTCGCATCCGCTTCCAGAAATTCTATATTCTGCATGACCTCCCTGCCACGCACAGCTACCCTTTCTTTCTGAATAGCCAGCTTATCCGCCAGGGCCGTCGTATATCCCGGCAGCATACCGCCGCCGCCCACCACAAACACGGCGCTGACTGCCTTGCCGCCATTCAGCTCTCTGATCTTATCGGCCACCTGTCCCGTCATATCTTCGATCATCTGTGCTGTCACTTCTTCGATCTGCGCCATGCTGATCGTCTGCGACAATCCCATAATGTCTTTATATTCTATCTGTTCCCTGACTCCTGCATCACGCTTGATCTGTTCCGCCGTCGCAAAGTCAACCAGACAGTGCTTCGCGATCACCTCCGTCAGACTGTCTCCGGCCACAGGAATCATGCCATAGGCAATAATGCTGCCATCCTTTGTAATGGATATATCAGAAGTACCGGCTCCTACATCAACCAGTGCAATATTCAACATACGATACATTTCCGGAATGGCAACCTGAATCGCCGCAATAGGTTCCAGTGTCAGATTCACCACATCCAGTCCCGCCAGATCTACCGCCTTATACAGACCGTCCACTACATCTTCCGGCAGAAAAGTGGCGATAATATCCGCACCGATCGTTCTCGCCCTGTGGCCTTCCAGATTACCCATGGAGTAGCCGTTCATATAATAACGCACGACAGAATAGCCCACACAGTAAAATTTCATGTCCGAATCATTACTGTTCAGAAACTCTCCGTAAGCCTTTTCCACCCCCAAAGAGTCCAATGCGTAGATATCCTCCCCGTTCACTTCCCTGTCACTGCCCAGATCCGTATCCACCCGGACCGTCACCGTACGCAGCACACGGCCGGCGGCCGCAATACAGACATCCTTAAGAGTCCTGCCGATGCGCAGCTCCAAGTCCGTCTTCACATCATTTATAGTCGCTCCTACTTTATAGATATCATGGATCTGTCCGTCCAGCATGGCTCTTGTTCCATGTTCCCTGATACTCTGTGAAACCACATGAAATTTTTCTCCGACACGATACCCCACCGTACCGACCACGCTTCTCGTTCCAATATCCAGTCCAAAGATTAATTTCCCCGGAAATTTCATTGTTTCTGACACAAGTCTTCCTCCAGTTTCTCATCTATTTGTCTGTAAACCTGCTCCAATGCCCCGCTGTTCTCTATCACTACCGAACAATGACTGTAAAATGTTTCTTCCGGCAGCTGCCCCTGCATGATGCTGTCAATCTTCTCATCATCATATCCCCTGTCTGACTTTAACCGCTCTCTGCGGACAGCAGCATCAGCGTGAATATACCACAGCTCATCCACAAGCTGCTCATATCCGTCCTCGATCAGCAGCGCCGCTTCAATAAAAAGATATGGCGGCTTTCCGGCCTTTCTGACTTCTTCAATCACTCCTGTAATATAAGTTTTTACCGCCGGATGCACGATCGCATTCACACTGGCCAGTATTTCCTTATCTCCAAAGATCCTTGCCGCCATTCTGAACTTATCGATGCTGCCGTCTTCCCTCAGGACACCTTTCCCCAGCAGCGCAACGAGCTGCTCATAGCAGGCTCCTCCCGGTTCTTCCAACGCATGTGCTGCCTGATCGGCTATGATGATCCTGCACTCCGTTCTCTCCTGCAGATAATGCAGTACCTGCGTCTTTCCTGCGCCGACGCCTCCAGTGATCCCGATTACTTTCATATTCCTTTCATTCCTTTCCCAGGATACCTGCACCCCTCACAGATTCTTATTTACTCTCATACCAATCGGTTCCTGTATTCATATCCACTTCCAATGTCACTGCCAGATCAGCTGCCCTCTGCATCTCTTCCGCCAAAATGACACGCACCCGTGCTTCCTCTTCTTTCAGTGTCTCGATCAGCAGCTCATCATGCACCTGCAGGATCAATCTGGAATGCAGCCCCTCTCTGTGCAGTCTCTCCCACACCCGAATCATGGCAATCTTCATAATATCCGCCGCCGTTCCCTGAATAGGAGAGTTCATGGCAACCCGCTCCCCGAAAGAACGCTGCATGAAATTGCTGGAAGTCAGTTCCGGGATCGGTCTTCTGCGTCCATACATCGTAGTCACATAACCGTCTTTCTTTGCGCTTTCCACCATCGCATCCAGGAATCTCTTAACACCCGGATAGGTCTTGAAATACTGCTCGATATAATCTGCCGCCTCTTTCCTCGTAATACTCAGATCCTGGCTCAGGCCGAAAGAACTGATGCCATATACAATGCCGAAATTCACCGCCTTGGCATTGCGTCTCTGCAGATCCGTCACTTCCTCGAAGGGCGTATGGAACACCTTGGACGCCGTAATCCGATGGATATCCTCATCCATCTTATAAGCCTCGATCAGCTGCTCGTCTCCTGACATATGCGCCAGAATTCTCAGCTCGATCTGCGAATAATCCGCATCTACGAAGATATAACCATCCATGGGCACGAACACCTTACGGATCCTTCTGCCCAGCTCCATCCGCATGGGAATGTTCTGCAGATTCGGCTCTGTGGAACTGATCCGGCCTGTGGCCGTGATTGTCTGGTTAAATGTGGAATGTATCCGTCCATCTGTTCCGATACAGGTAAACAGACCTTCCGCATAGGTGGATTTCAGCTTCGTGAGGCCTCGATACTCTAAAATATCCGATACGATAGGATGTTCCGGCGCCAGCTTCTCCAGCACATCCGCCGCCGTTGAATATCCTGTCTTCGTCTTCTTGCCGCCCGGAATCCCCATTTTCTCAAACAACACTTCCCCCAGCTGCTTCGGAGAATTGATATTGAATTCACATTCCGCCTGCTTATAAACAGACTGCTCCAGTTCCAGAATCCTGCCTGTCAGCGCTTCCCCGTATGCCTTTAATGCATCCGGCTTCACAAGTACGCCACACCGCTCCATCTCATACAGAACTTTCGTCAGCGGCATTTCCACCTCATACATCAGGGTATCCATCCCCTGCTGACAAAGCTTCTCCCGCAGAAGGGGAGCCGCTGCGAGACAGACATACGCATTATAGCAGGCAAATTCCATGACCGCCCCGGCATTCTGTTCACAGGCTGCGGCATAAGTCGCTTTGCCGCAGACCTGATTTCTGTCGGGAATGGTAAGTTCCAGATATTCATTGGCAATGTCTTCCACGGCATAATCATTTTTCAGCGGATTTAAAAGGTATGCTGCCAGCAGTATATCAAAATAACGTCGTTCCCTGTAAAGAGTCAGAACATCCTTCTCATCAGCCTCCAGCCCCTCTTCAATAAAAGAGTACTGCTTCTTTATATCGAACATGCTGAACTTACATGCCCCGCTCTTCCCGAGCTGTGCCAGTCTGTCATGCAGATACTGTGCCGTTATCAGTCCCTGACAGGGAATAAATCTTATTTTCTCTTTGTGCAGCGCAATCGCCACCCCCACACAATCCTGTATCCTGCTTCCGTCTGCCAGCACGGCAATTCCAATTTCTTTCGCTTCGACAACGCTCCCGGTCTCTGTCTGCTGCGTCATACACTCTGTAAACAACGCTTCCACTTCCGACAACTCCGTAATCTGCGCGAAATAGTCTGTCTGGGTATTCAATACGGTTACATCCCTCTCAAACCGGGACAGCAGATTCTTAAATTCCAGCTGCTTACACAATATATACGCTTCTTCCGTATAGAAATTCCCCACTCTCGCATTGTCAAAACTATAATCAATCTCACTGTCCACATTGATGGTGGCCAGCGTCCTGGAAAGTCTCGCCAGATCCTGATTGTTGACTAACGACTCTTTCACCGACTTCTTCGTAACCTCATCTATATGCTCGTAAATTCCGTCTAATGAGCCGAAACGCACCATCAACTCCGTGGCCGTCTTTTCACCCACTTTGGGCACGCCGGGAATATTATCCGCCGTATCTCCCATAAGCGCTTTCAGATCAATAAACCGGAGCGGATCGACCTGATACTTTCTCACCACATCCTCTGCATAATAATCCTCGATTTCCGTCTTGCCGCCCCTGGTCTTCGGAATCCTGATCTTGATCTGCTGTGTTGCCACCTGCAGCAAATCCCTGTCTCCCGAAACCAGCGCCACCTCCATGCCTTCCCGCTCTCCGCGCTTTGCAATGGTTCCCAGGATGTCGTCTGCCTCCAGGCCCGCCTTCTCCATAATACAGATCCCCATGGCCTGCAGCATCTGTTTGATGACCGGCACCTGCTCCCTGAGTTCCTGCGGCATCGGTTTCCTCGTTCCCTTATACTCTTTATAAATCTCATGCCTGAAAGTCGGTGCATGCACATCAAACGCTACCGTCAGATAATCCGGCTGTTCCTCTTCTATGATCTTAAACATAATATTCAAAAATCCATAGACCGCATTCGTGTGCAGTCCCTGACTGTTCGACAAATCCGGGACTCCGTAAAAAGCTCTGTTTAATATACTGTGTCCGTCTATCAGTACCAGTTTATGTCTCATGAAAAACTCCTTCTTGTTCTTGTCATGTCCGGCTCTGTGACCGCGCTGTTCCGACAGGGCTGCTCCATTAAACTTACAGCCGGAACACTACACATAATGCAATAATTATGGCCGCAGCCACTGCCGCCTCCAAACAGTACAGGATATACAGCAGTGTCCGGTGCACTCTGATATGATGCTCGGCTCCTGTCAACTTTATGAGGAGTTCATCCTGCAGATTGAAATTATTGCCGGTCTCCAGCCTTTCCAGCCCTTCCGTGACCAAAAGCTGGATTGTCAGCTCCTCCTCACACTCCGGGCAACTCTCAATATGCTCCAGAAACTCTTCCAGCTCACTGCCGCTCAGTTCCTCCTGCAAAAAGAACGGTATATTTTTCTCTGCTTCTTTACAGTTCATACGCACTCCATGTCTTTCCCAAAGGACGCAGCAACAGATCCCTGCAGCCGGTTATATCATTCTTTACAGAAACGCCGTCTGAAAAGATGCCATTCGTTTCCTGTCACTCATTATGTGCCCACACAGATTTTATTATATACCATAAGTATCCTGTTTGAAAAGTATATGACCCGAAAACGCGAAAAATAGTGTGACGCAAAAAAGAGCTGACCATTTCATGCATCAACTCTTTCGCATTCCTTTATCGGTACAGTTGTTATTGTGCCGGTACTACTTCCGCCGGCACAGATTCACTCTCTGTCTGCACCGATGCCACACCATTCTGATCCACCGTATAGTTTACACCGTCAATCGTCACCGTCACATTTCTCTGCAGTGCACCGTTCTCATCATAATAATAGGTATTGCCATCCGGTCTGACGACAAGCCCTCTCTGCATAACTGCATTCTCATCAAAATAATAGTCCACACCTTCGATCGTCACGTCCTCCCGCAGTGCATGTCCATCCTTGGTGGCCAGGAAGTATCTTCCGGTTTCATCTTCAAACCAGCATCCTTTCTGCACAAACCCATTCTCATCCAGATGATACTTCCTGTCTTCCCAGTGCACCCAGCAGGAACGCTGCATCCGGTAATTGGCATAGAACACCTTCTGGTCGCCGCGGGACGCAAAGCCATCCGCCACGATAGCAGACGAATAATCCTTGAACTGATAATTCATATCAACCCTGGTGGGAATCCCCGGCACGCTGCCGTGTGACGTATTCTGCCAGAAAGAAGCCCCCTCATATTCCAGGGCATCTGCATACTGCGCTACCCATTTATCATATTTGATATCGCCGATTTTATTCTTAAACATATTCTTGCTGGAATAAACAACCGGGTAATAACCATGGGCCTCCACCGTAGAACAAAATGTATTGATCAATGCCTGCAGCTGCTCCTGTGACATATTCTTATGACAGGGATCCTCTATGTCGTAAACTACAGGATAACTGACCGTATAATTGCCGATCCACTGCATTAAAAGATTGGCTTCGTTCTGCGCCTGTTCTACCGTAGTAGCGTAAGAATACAGATACACCCCTGTCCTGAGACCCGCTGCGGCAGCGCCCTGCATATTGGCATCGAAGTAAGGATCCACACCCGAATTCGTACTGCCTGCCTTTACAAAAACAAAACTGACTCCCGAAGAGGGAACCTGACTCCAGTCGATCGCCAGATTATGCTTCGATACATCAATTCCTCTGGCAATGGAACTTCCGGCCCCAATCGCCTGTACCTGCTGCACCGGCGCAAGCATCATGGCCCCTGCCATACAAACAGCCGTTAAACTCTTTACATATCTTCCCAATTTTATTCTCTGATTCTTCATTAGTACCGTACACCCGTATTCCCGCAGAGCTGACAACGTTGCCACACCGTCCCGGGTACTCCGCCCTTTCCTGATGAATACAGGATGCTCTCCTTTATCTTTTTATTTTTGACTCTTTGCTTCGCGGTATAAATATTGCAAATTTATTACAATATATTACTTTTTTTAACATTCTTTTACAAATATATCATAATTGAGTGGAGATGTACAGCATAAATTTGATCAGCCAGGAAATTCTTATCCCATCGCTTCACGAACTTCAACAAACAGAACAATTTCCTGATATGAATCGAGCAGGGAAGAGTTTCTCCCTCCCCGCCGCGCGGGGCACACATTGCGTAAGCAGCAATTGCATCTGTGCGCCTCAGCACATAAAAAAAGCCGAAGCACTATGAAACCAAATGCTTCAGCTACTAAAAATAACTGCCGGCGATGGGACTTGAACCCATACGTGGTTGCCCACAACAGATTTTGAGTCTGCCTCGTCTGCCATTCCGACACGCCGGCCCAGTCAGTAACCGAGTTATATAATAGCATAACTGCAAATAAATGACAAGTTATTTTTAGAAAAATTTTCAACTAAATTTTTAAACTACATCCGTTTCATCGTCTTTGTCGTCGATGACGGCGGCACTTCACTTTCATGACCGGAAACATAGGAAGTCCCCTCTATCGTAGCCTCATTTTCACCTTTCCGTACAACTCTGATTTCCCTGTCCATATATCCGAATCCCATACCAGGAGTTTCCTCCCTGAATCCGGTCATTACAATCGTATTACCGCTGCAGGACCATGTGCCGGAAGAGTATGCACTCCAGTATTCTCCTTCTGCGGGCATCGGCAAAGTCCCATCTGCATTCAATCTGAAATGATACGTCACACCATCTCCTGCATCCCATCTGCCGTTTAGCCACTGCATTGCCTGCTCGGCAGTCATGCTTTCCGCCCTGGTCTGCGTATCTGTGTCTTCGTTCCTGTCACTTTCCGCCCCGGTCTGTGTTTCTGCGTCTTCGTTCCTGTCATTTTCCGCCTTCTCCTGTCCGGCATCCTCTTTTGTTTCTTCCATTTCTTCCGACTGTTCTTCCTCATCTTCGTAGACAATGGCCGTCACTTCATATTCAAAATTCAGATCATCAAAATCCGTGTTATATACTTTTACCTCCTCATCTATAAACTGATTGATATCAATCCCCATATCAGAGACGGTGATATTGCTGTTTGCCCCGATTATCTGCCCTGTAAAATCCAATCCGGAAGACAGAATATCCACACCAAATAAATCCTTGATTCTCAGAATTCCCTGTACGCCTTTAATATCTTTTGAAGTATGATTATACACTTCAAAGGAAAACTGTGCCCGTGGCGAAAATCTTCCCGCATTGTAATCGATCTCCAAATTCCGTTTATCGGTTACACGCACCGTTACTTCCTGTCTATCCATTGCATCCATTGAGGACTGTTCCTGCATACCTGTACCATCCTCATATACAATATTCTTAACTTCATACTTGAATTGCAGATCGTCAAAATCCGTATTGTAGAACTTGACATCCTCATCCATGAACTGGTTTATTTCCATTCCCAGATCATCTACAGTAATGCTTTCCCCCGCCGGAATACTGTTTCCGGTAAAATCACAGTTAATTGCCAGTATTATTTCTCCAAACAGATCATAAACTGTTAACTTGCCCTGCACGCCTTTAACGGATCGATCCGTCCTGTTTAGAACCTCAAAAACAAGTTCGACCCTGTCAGAATATCTGCCGGCATCAGCGTCCTGAGGCAGATTGGATTTATCCGTGACACTTACAACAACTTCATCATCCCGAACCGGGATAGGTTCCGTATAGGAATAGCCACAGTTTTCACATGTGAAAATCTTTTCACCCTCTTCTTCAAAGGTAGGTTCTTCTTTCACATCTTCCTTATAAACATGCTCTTTTTTGTCCAGTTCTTCCGCCTTTGTTTCACCACATAAAGAGCATGTATAAGTCTTTTCTCCCTCTTCGCTGCAGGTAGCTTCCTTTGTAATTTCTCCGTCATCATACTCATGTTCGCACTCGCCACATCCGGTCATCATGCCAAGCAGCAGCATGATCATGCCAAACTTTATCCCTTTTTTCACAGATCCCCTCATTTCCGCACTTTCTCCTTATATGCAAATATAATCTTTGGTTATTTATCATTTAAATTATAATCAAATTAGCATGCGGATTCAAGTATCAGGATATCTTTTACAAACATTTCCTTATCTGCTGTATGTTAAGAGATCCGGCCTTTTGTAAATTCACCTCCAACAAAGCGTCTGACTTCTTTTTACGCATAATACCGGGCCTGTGCATCCCACATCCGGGCATAACTGCCGCCGGCGGCGTAGAGTGCTTCATGGCTGCCCCGCTCCACGATCTGCCCTTTGTCAAAGACGATGATCTCATCGCAGAAGCGGCAGCTGCTCATCCGGTGGGAGATATAGATGCTGGTCCTGCCCTCCACCATCTTGTGAAAACGCTCATAGACCTCCGCTTCCGCTTTCGGGTCCAGCGCCGCCGTGGGCTCATCGAGGATCACCACCGGCGCATCTTTGTAGAGCGCCCGCGCCAGTGCCAGCTTCTGGGCCTCCCCGCCGCTGACCGTTACCCCTTCTTCCAGCTCCTGATACAGATAGGTGTCAAGCCCCTGAGGCAGCTTTTCCACAAATTCCGCTGCATCCGCCTGCCGCAGCGCCTCCCGGATCCTGTCATCCTCCCGCGTGCCGCCCGCCGTGACATTCTGCCAGACCGGAAAGGCAAACAGCTTGAAATCCTGGAACACCACGCCGAACAGGCTGCGGTACTCTTCTTCGTCATACTTGCGGATGTCCACGCCGTTCAGCGTAATGCGCCCGGCCGTAGGCTCATAGAGACGGCATAACAGGTTGATAAAAGTCGTCTTGCCCGCGCCGTTTTTACCCACCACCGCCAGTTTGCCCTTGATCCGCAGGCGGCAGTTCACATCTTTCAATACCAGTTCCTGACATCCGGGATACTGGAAGTCCACATGCTCAAACGCCAGCTCATATTCCCCGTCCGTCCGCTTCTCCACCGGGATCGAACCCTTCGCGTGCAGATTTTCCGTATCCAGAAATTCCAGAAACGGCCCCATATAGGTGCAGATTTCCCGCAGTCCGCCATGACAGGCGATGATCTTGAAACACCCGCTGCCAAACTGGTTCATGGCCCCCGCATACTGTGTAAAGGCGCCCACCGTCACCGCACCGGTCACCGCTTTTAACGCCACCAGCAGATAAGAACCTGCCGCAAAAAGACTGCTCACCACATTGTTGGCATTCTCCTGTCCCCGCTCCACGTCGCACATCTTCCCGAAAAAGGCGACAGAGCTTTTCAGATTTTCCATCGCATTTTTAAAGATCATCTCCTGCATGCCGTACAGACGGATGATCTTGCCCACTTTAGCATCCCCCAGCACCTGCATCTGCAGGTAAGAGATCTTATTCTCTACACCGGTATGGGATTCAAATATCTCCTGAATCCTGGCGCCGAACCGGCTGTACACCTTCCACGAGCCGACAGCCATCCCCGCAAGCGCCCCGCCAAACAATATCATCGAAGGCAGAGGCCTTGCCAGCGTTCCCCAAAAACCCGCTTCCTGTGACGGCCGTGCCATACACACATAAAGCACCATGGCCGCCGACAGCAGGATGTGCAGAAGTGCCCGCAGAATATCGCAGTAATAATACAACAGCATCCCCAGTCCGCCATGCATATTCGATCTGCGCTCCGAGAAAAGAATCTTCTCGGAGATCTCCGGCCTCTCCATCGTCTCATAATCCAGCGAAAAGGCTTTTTCCCGCATCCACACGTAAAAGAGCTGCCAGATCCTTGTCTCCATCCCCCGGAATTTTCTCTTAAGCAGCACGGTTGCCGTCCCCAGAAGCAGATTGACCAGAAGAAGATACAACGCCCACTCTGCCGCCTGCCCATACGCTCCCGCAAGCAGCAGATCGATCAGGCCCGCCGTCAGATACAGACCGGCGTAGACCTGTACCACCGAAAGACACACCTCCAGCAGATGCAGCGGCATGATGGTCGAATCCACGCCGTGGATCATCCCAAGCAGTCTGTATCCGATCCTGTGTACGGATAAAATCTCACGCATAAATCTCTTCCTCCTCTCTCTTCTTCTGATAATATCTGGCCTGCAGGGTAAACAGCTTCGCATAGGAGCCGCCCTTTTCCATCAGCACATCGTGACTGCCCTCCTCCACAATACGCCCATTTTCCAGAAAAAGGATCCTGTCGCAGAATCTTGTGGAACTTAACCGGTGGGAGATAAAGATGCCCGTCTTTTCCCGGATCATGGCGTCGTAACGCTCATACATCTCGCTCTCGGCGATGGGATCCAGGGCCGCCGTCGGCTCGTCCATAAAGTATAGCCCCGTCCCCGCCACTC
>OFFS01000243.1_pt1 | contig 42131 bp, 37 predicted proteins | sample 1521541 | NCBI WGS metagenome assembly OFFS01 (sample SAMEA3504127, study PRJEB24116) | mouse gut metagenome | biome: mouse gut; feature: mouse-associated habitat; material: faeces | place: Denmark | collected 2011 | reverse complement strand
TACAGACAGCAGAAGGTGCATTGAATGAAGTACAGGATATGCTGCAGAGAATGAACGAGCTGGCTGTTAAAGGTGAGAATGGCACATTGACATCCACAGACCGCAGCTACATTCAGGCAGAAGTTAAGCAGCTGATGAGCGAGATCGATCGTGTACAGAGCACGACCACATTCAATGAGCAGAGTCTGCTGGATGGTTCCTTCTCCAATAAGGGACTGCAGGTTGGCGCAGAGTCCGGACAGCATATTGGTATCACAATCAAGAATATGAACACCAACGAGTTGATTGGTAATGCGCTTGCAAAGGGAATTAAATTTGGTACGGCCAATATTGATTCGAACAGTACGGATACCAGCATTGGTGGCGGTGAATATGCAGAAGGTGAAACCAATACCCTAAAATCTGATATGCTGGCTAAGTTCTATTCATTTGACAGCGATAAGATGGTTGATACGGATCTTAAGACAAAGGCAGGGAATAATACTGTAGCTGCTGCAACAGGTCTGGCTGATATAGCGCCTACGGCGGCAGATTTCGCAGCATTGAATGCATTTGCAAAGAGCGCGATCAAAGATGTTTCCCAGCAGCGTTCCGACCTTGGTGCGATTCAGAACAGACTTGACCATACGATCAGCAATCTGGATAACATCGTAGAGAATACCACATCTGCAGAAGCAGCAATTCGTGATACGGATATTGCTACAGAGATGGTTAGATATGCTAATAACAACATCCTGCAGCAGGCTGGTACATCTATGTTGTCTCAGGCAAATCAGTCTAACCAGTTGGCACTGTCCTTACTTGGCTAATTTTGTTTGATTTGTATTTATTGTAAAATTATTAAATATGGGTTGGCATATGCCAACCCATATTTTATGATATAGGAAAGCAGCCTTTTTACTGTATAAAATTAAGTTCAGGCAATGATGCGGGAAGGAAAATATTTATGGAGACAATGGTCAGTATTATCGTTCCTACTTATAACCGTGCGAATGTGATAAAGAGAGCGATTGACAGCATTTTGTGGCAGACATATTCAGCTTATGAGGTTATTATCGTAGATGACGGATCTACGGATGAAACTGCATCAGTGATAGCCGGAATACAGGATACAAGGATCAGATATATTATGTTGGAAGAAAATAAAGGTGTTGCACATGCCAGGAATGTAGGGATTCAGGAAGCGGCATATGATTATATTGCTTTTCTGGACAGTGATGATGAGTGGATGCCAGATAAGCTGCAGTTGCAGATGAACAAACTGCTGGATCCTTCGAATCAGTTTGGAATGGTATACTGTAGGATGGGCGGAGAGTTGCGGGATGGTACGGGTAGATTTGTGTGTCCGCATCAGGATTTTGTGAAGGAAATATTGGAAGGGAATTTGTTTCAGCCGTTATTGCACTACAATGTAATAGGAACGCCGACTATGATCGTTCGGAAAGAATGTCTGGAGAAAGTGGGGGGCTTTAAAGAAACATTACAGTGCCTGGAAGATTGGGAATTAATCCTGCGGATTGCCAGACAATGGAAGATTGGGTTTGTCGATGAAATTCTGGTGGAAGTGCATAAAATGGCAGGCGGTGTGTCGACAAATACCGTTTGGTATCTAATTACAAGATGTTATCTGGTTTCTCTTTATCGCCGTGAAATGGAAGAAGCAGGAATGTTAGACGGTGTCAGGGAAGAAATTTCGGAAAAGGCTAAAATTTATGGTCTTTATGATGAAATCAGCGAACTTTTGAACAGAAATATAGAGTTATAAAAATGATAAGACACAGAGCGGGGACGGTATCGATGAGGATTTTATATGTATACGGAATGGCCGAAACGAAAGATATTCCGGTCACATTGCGGCAGATGGGGTATAAGGTGGAAGAATATCCGAAAGTACAGAATAATTCTATTCTGAGTGATGATGAAACAGATGAAATAGTTACGTATGTCAAACGCCATAGAATTACACATTTGATTTCCATACATCTGATCTATAATCTTGCGCTGGCAGCATACAAGGCAGATATTAAATATGTTTCTGTGATCTGGGATGCACCCTACATCAAAATTTTCTCACCATTTGGCAGATTGACTAACTGCTATTTTTCCGTGTTTGACAAATTGGATCAGGAAAGATTTCGCAGTGCCGGGATACCGCATACACTTTATCAGCCGCTGGTAGTCAATAAAAGGGATGTGCTTTTATGGAACCGACATGCAAAGAAAATGCTGTCGGGAAATTATATTAACGATATTTGTTTTGTGGGAAGACTGTATGAGGATAATCTGTTTGATGAGCGTGTAAAGAATATGCCGCCTGTCGTCGTAGATTATTTTAACAGTATTTTTGAGGAAGCTGCATTCCGCTGGGATGGTGTTAACAGAATTTATGGAAAGACAGGCGGGGATATGCTGCGCTACATGAGCATGGTCAACCCGGAGTTTCATGTAGATAACAGGCTTGATATAGAAGATACTTCTCTATTTGAGATCACATATTTGATAAGAAAGATTGCCAATATTGAGAGAGTAGCAACCTTAAGCACTTTGTCAGAAATGTATCACGTTGTGCTGCATACCTCCAGTAAGGTAGAAGAAGGGCAACTGGGTAATGTGGAAGTCAGACTTCCAGTGAAGCCGGGGCAGGATGCGGCGACGGTTTTTGCAGGCAGTAAGATCAATTTGAATATTTCTCTGAAAGGGATTGAGGGTGGCACACCGCAGAGAGTGATAGATATTATGGGTGCCGGTGGTTTTGTTCTGACAAATTACTGCGAAGAGACTGCAGCGCTGTTTGAAGAGGACAAAGAGATTGTCATGTTTAAAACACCGGAGGAATTATTTGAGAAGGTGGAGTACTATTTACAGCATAATGAGGAACGGGAGCAGATTGCCAAAGCGGGACATGATAAAGTATTAGAATGCCATACGTATGAAAAGAAATTGGAAAAACTGTTGTCCTGGGTGGAAGGTGATTCATGAAAGTTTTATATGTGCATGGAAGCAGTAAGATAGAGGGAATCGTTAATGCGCTTCGTAAGCTTGGGATAGATCATGAGATATATCCGACAAGGATGTTGGATGTCTTTGTGAATGATTCAGAGGCTATAGAAGTGGCTGCTCATTGCCGACAGAGTGGCATTACTCATATTATGTCGATTCATTTGATCGATACTCTGGCGGTAGCGGCGCAGAAAGCCAGAATAAGTTATGTGGCGCTTATCTGGGATGCGCCGTACTATAAACTGTTTACGGATTATGGGAAAATGGATAACTGTTGGTTTTCGGTATTTGATAGAGTCGATGCGCAGCGTTTTAAAGATGCAGATATATCGCATATTCTATATCAACCGCTGGCTGTGGATGAGGACCAGATACGGGAATGGGACCGGCAGGCGGAAGCGCTTCGTGAATATAAAGATGAGATCTGTTTTGTGGGAAGGTTGTATGATGATAATTTCTATGATGAGTTCTGCAGTCAACTTCCACAAGAATTACAGGACTATTTTGTCGATCTGTTTGAAAATGCTGCTTTTCGCTGGGATGGCATTGACCGTATTCATGGAACAGTGAACAATGAACTGGTAGCACATATTCGTGCAGAGACTCCGGGATTTCAGATGGTAAATCTATTCGATATTCCGGATTCCGTTTATTTCGAAAATGGATATGTGACGCGTAAGATAGCGAATATTGAAAGAATATGCGCTTTAAACTTACTGGCAGAGAAATATCCGGTAACGTTATATACCACGAGTGTGACTGCGAGGCAGAGACTGCGTGGTGTAAAGATCATGCCGCCGATCTGTTCAGAGCAGGATCTTCATAACACATTCAGGAGCAGTAAGATCAATTTAAATATTTCCCTGAAGGGAATAGAAGGCGGAACACCTCAGCGGATCATGGATATTATGGGGGCGGGTGGATTTGTGTTAACGAATTACTGTCCGGAGACTGCCGATCTGTTTCAGGAAGATAAAGAAATCGTTATGTTCAGGACGCCGGAGGAATTGTTGGAGAAGGCAGATTATTATCTTAAGCATGACCGGGAGCGGGAAGAGATAGCACAGAATGGACATGTTAAGGTGATGCAGCGTTATACTTATACGGAAAAGATAAAAAAGCTGTTGGCATGGGTTGAGGGAGCGGAGTCATGAAGTTGGTCAGTGTGGTAGTGCCTTGTTATAATGCATTCATGTATTTGGAGAAATGTATTGAACATTTGTTGATACAGACGATCGGCCTTGAAAATATAGAGATCATTCTTGTAGATGATGCATCGACAGATGGAGGGGCAACACTTGGTATCATCATGCAGTATGAACAGAAATATCCGGAAAATATTATTGCCGTTTCTTTAGAAGAAAATGTAAGACAGGGGGGAGCCAGAAATGTAGGGGTTTCTTATGCAAATGGTCAATACCTGATCTTTTGTGATGCGGATGACTGGCTGGTGCCGGAGGCGCTGGAACATTTGTACAGGGCGGCAATGGAGTATGATGCTGACGTGGTGGAATTTCGGATTAGAAATATCACGAATCACAGAATGGAGATTAATACGATAGAAAAGGGCAGTGAGAGTTTCCTGCAGGAGATTGTATCGGAAGAAGAGAGGAGACAGTTTCTGATCAGTACAGATACCAGGCTGTCTCTGGGATCACAGAAAAAATTCTACCGTTTATCCCTGCTGAGGGAGCATCAGATTCGCTTTGTGGAACATCGGATTTTTGAAGAGCCGTCCTTTATGGTTCCTGTCCGTCTGGTTGTAAGAAGACATTATTTCCTGGATGAGGCGCTGTACATATGCTTTCTTTCCCCGTTCAGTTCCATGCGGGGAGAATGGGGAGCGCATAAGTGGGATAATCCGCAGGTATGGGTACATCTGATGAATGACCTGAAGGACAGAGGCGTTTTCCAACAATACTATCCGGAATTGGAATACTTATTTCTGGAGTGGGGATTTGGATTGAGTATCCGTCTTCTGCTTCAAAAAGGGTATGTACTGACGAAGGAAGAGTTGATATCATTGATTGATACGGCGACGGGAATGTTTCCGGATATCAGACATAATCAGTACAGAGCGCAGAATCAGACGGCATGGAATTCTTTGTTGGTCACGCTGCTGGATATGGAGATTACGGAGGAGAGTGCGGTTGTGATCAATGACATTTTGAAGAAATATGTATGAATGATATTTTAAATGGAAAATGATGACGAAGCAGGGGGAATCAGGATGGAAAAGGAACTTGTATCAGTAATTATGCCGGCTTATAATGCTGAGAAATATATTTATATGTCAATTGAGAGCGTGATGCAGCAGACATACAGGAATGTTGAACTAATTATTGTAGATGACGGAAGTCAAGACAGTACACTTGAGATCATGCGTGCATGTGTCGAAAAATGGCCCGATAAAATAAGAATATTTGTAAGAGAGCAGAATGGAGGAACGGCGGCTGCTCTGAATGACGCTATAGAGATGGCGCAGGGAAGCTATATTTGCTGGCTGAGTGCTGACGATCTGTATAATGTAGATATGATAAGGTCAGAAGTAGCATATTTGCAGGAGAATGGTCAGTGTGACGCGGTGTTCAGTAAATGTGCATTTATTGATGGGGAAGGGAAGTTTCTGAGAGAACAGGTATTTGTGGTTGATGAAGCAGATTTTGACGAAGGGATGAGATATATTACACATCTGCTTCTCATGTTGAATTTCTGGCATGGTTGTACGTTGTTAGCCAAGGCAGAATGTTTTAAAAAAGAGGAAAAATTTAATACAGAGTATAAGGCTTCGCAGGATTATGATTTCTGGATCAGGATGGCGGCGGATCATGATATCGGCTATCTGAATCAGATTAATGTTTTATCTCGTGAGCACAGTGAGCAGGGAAGTAGAAAGCTGAACTGCTGTCTGGATGAAATTTTGGTTTTCTTCAATATATTATACCGGGAAGATATTATGATGAAATTGTTTCGGAAGATAGGGAAAAAATACACTTTTGAAAATGTCAGATTGTATATTGAATACAGAATAGCAAAATATAAAAATCATGAAGATGAGATGAATGCTATAGCCATCTGCCTTCGGAAATATATGTCTATGATGGCAATTGGAGAACTGCATTTTCAGGAATAAATGGATGGAGGGCAGCAGCAGCGTATGAAAACGATCGTATTTGGAGCAAATGGAATGGCAGGGCATATGGTAGCCTTATACTTAATGGAGCAGGGGCATGAGGTCACGGGATTTGTTAAAAAAAGTAATGCACTGTTTCCTTGTATTGAAGGTAATGCACTGGATACAGGACTTGTGCGGAATGTTTTGGAGAGTACGGAATACGATGTGGTGATCAACTGCATCGGTATTTTGAATAAAGCAGTTGACGCGAAGCTGGCGGAAGGAATATATATCAACAGTGTTTTGCCACATTTGTTGGAAGAATGTGTGGAGGACAGGAAGACCAGGGTAATTCATATCAGCTCGGATTGTGTGTTTACAGGTAATACAGGGAAGTATACGGAGACGAGTCATCCGGACGCGGAGTCCTATTATGGGAGAACAAAGGCTCTGGGAGAACTGGGGGGGGGTATAAATGGAAAGAACCTGACGCTGCGGACTTCGATCGTGGGACCGGAATTAAAGCCTGACGGGATTGGTCTGTTTCACTGGTTTATGAGTCAGTCGGGTTTTGTGAACGGATTTACGGAAGTGATCTGGTCCGGCGTTACTACACTGGAGCTGGCGAAGGCCATTGACAGTGCGGTAAGGCAGAATCTGACGGGTCTTTATCATCTTGTCAATAATGAGGTTATCTCCAAATATGAATTACTGTGTCTTTTTAATCAATATATGAATGACAATAGAACTGTTATTCACCAGAATGGTTCCTTTATCAATGACAAATCACTGGTGGATACCAGAAGAGAACTATTGCATCAGGTACCGTCCTATGAGGTGATGATTAAAGAGATGGCGGAATGGATAAAGGATCATGCACAGCTGTACAGTCAGTATTTCAGAGCGTGACAGGAGGAACAGACGTATGAAAAAACTGAAAGTCATGACGATTGTAGGAACCCGGCCGGAATTGATCCGCCTGTCAGAGACGATCAAGAAAGCGGATGTTCATTTTGAACATGTTTTTGTCCATACCGGACAGAACTATGACAGCAGATTGAACGATATTTTTTACGAAGATCTTGGGCTTAGGAAACCAGACCGTTATCTTGATGTTGTGGGACAGGATCTGGGTGAGACACTGGGAAATATCATCTCCAGGAGCTATGCGGTAATGCTGGAGGAGAGGCCGGATGCGCTGTTGATTCTTGGGGATACCAATTCGGCATTGTCGGCAATCTCTGCGAAGCGGTTGAAAATACCGATTTTCCATATGGAAGCCGGCAACAGATGTTTCGATGAGAATTTGCCGGAGGAGACAAATCGCAGGATTGTAGATCATATTTCTGATGTGAACCTTCCCTATACGGAACACGCAAGACGGTATCTGCTCGCAGAAGGAGTGAGGAAAGAGCATATCTATGTGACCGGTTCCCCTATGAGAGAGATCATTCATGTGAATGAGGAGAGGATAGCGGGCAGTAAGATCCTGAAGGAGTTGGGGCTTGAAGAGGGGCATTATATTATCCTGTCGGCGCACAGAGAAGAGAATATTGACATTGAGAAGAATTTCCTTTCGCTGATGAGTGCAGTCAACAGTATGGCAGAACACTATCAGATGCCGGTGATCTACTCCATGCATCCGAGAAGTGCCAGACTCATAGAGCAGAGAGGATTTCAATTTCATCCGCTTGTGCGGGAGATGCCGCCCTTTGCCTTTTCTGATTACAGCAGGCTGATGCGGAAGGCCTTCTGTGTTGTTTCCGACAGTGGTACCATGCCGGAGGAGGCGGCTGTGAGCAGATTTCCGGCAGTGTGTATCAGGACTTCGACAGAGAGGCCGGAGGCGTTGGATAAGGGAGCCTTTATCATTGGCGGTATCGACTGTACATCTATTTTACAGGCGGTGGATATGGCAGTCAATATGTCCGGAATGGCAGAAGAAGTACCTGACTACAGCGATATTAATGTATCGGATAAGGTGATCAGGATCATTCAGAGTTATACATCTATCATAGACAGAAAAGTCTGGGGCAAGTGATAGGAAAAGGACTTTTTGACAAGAAAATTTACAGGAGGTATGTAATGGATCCAAGAATATATTTTTTTCAAAGTCTTGTTGAGGACAGATCCAGGAGAATATTGGAGCTGGGACCTTTAAACAGGCCGATAGCGGATAAGAGCATTTATCCCAATACGTTTTACTGTGACATCCGTTCCACAGAAGATGTCAGGAAGCTTTATTCCGGTAATGATTATTTAGAAGCAACGGGAATCATGGTCGATCCGAAAACGATAGTACCGATTGATTATGTGATCAAGGAAAACTACGAGAAAACATTTGCAGAAGTGGAAAAATTTGACTGTGTGATCGCATCGCATGTTTTGGAACATATGGATGATTTGATCTTTGCGCTGCGTGATCTGAGTACCGTTTTGAAGCCGGGCGGGATTTTCTGTATTATTTACCCGGATAAAAGATATTGCTTCGATCATTTCAGGACATCAGCCTCTTTCCGTGATGCCTATAATGTATTCCGTAACGGTTCTGTTCAGAACGCGCCGATGGTCCTTGATTTCTATTATTCGGTTGTTCCGGAGAACAGCCCTTCGCTCTTTTGGAGGAAAGACGGAATTTTGGATCATCTGCCGAAAACATCGTTTGAGAAGGCAGTCAGACATTATGAACAGGCATTGCAGGGAGCCAAAATGGATGATGTCCATTATTGGCCGTTCACGGACATGGATTTCCTGAAATTTTTGTATGATTGTATACGTGCGGGTCTTCTTCCGTTTCGTTGTACTGCTTTCTGGCCCTGTGTGCAGAACAGCCAGCAGTTTATGATCGCTCTGCAGTATGACCAGAGCGTGATGACGGCGCCGGAGCAGTCGGCAGGTGAGCTTGCGATGGTCATGCAGAAAGCAGCCCCGGATTACTTTTCCTCTAAAGATATCGCCATGTCCCAGGAAAATGAGAACCTGAGGGCAGTCGTCAATTCGCAGAAAGCTGAGATAAAGAGCCTGACATCGAAACTGGAGGAGTATAAGGAGATCATAAGAGAGCAGGAATATGTGATTGATGTGCTGAAAACGGAGCAGGAATGACTTTAATATGATATTAGATATTATTTATAGAAGAAATGTAACTAAAGTATAAAAAGAAATGGCCGATATAAATTATAAGTAATTATTTACTTACAGCGGGGTAATGGGACAGATGGCAGCGTACGAGCCGGCGTTTTCGTTACATGGAAGCTGACCAGTGGCAGGGAAGCCACATATTATTCAAGGAGGAATATATTATGGTAGTACAACACAACATTACAGCAATGAACTCTAACAGAATGCTGGGCCTTACCACAAAGGCACAGGCTAAGTCCACAGAGAAATTATCTTCCGGATACAAGATTAACCGTGCAGCAGATGATGCGGCAGGCTTATCCATATCCGAGAAGATGAGAAGACAGATCCGCGGACTGACTCAGGCATCTGCAAACGCTCAGGACGGTATCTCCTGCGTACAGACAGCAGAAGGCGCGTTGAATGAAGTACAGGATATGCTGCAGAGAATGAATGAGCTGGCTGTTAAAGGTGAGAACGGTACACTGACATCCACAGACCGCAGCTATATCCAGGCTGAGGTTAAGCAGCTGATGAGCGAGATCGACCGCGTACAGAGCACGACTACATTCAATGAGCAGAGTCTGTTGGATGGTTCTTTCTCTAACAAAGGTCTACAGGTTGGAGCAGAGTCCGGCCAGCATATTTCTGTCAGCATCAAGAACATGAACACCAATGAGCTGATTGCGAGTGCGGTTCACGGCAAGGTTACCTTTGGTACGGCGAACGTTGAGACCGGTGAGAAGGCAGCCACAACAACAGCCGGAGCAGAATCTGCTGATGCGAATGAGTTGTATGTGGAAGGCGACACCAACTATCTGACACTGGATATGTTGAAGAAGTTCTATGACTTTAAGAGCGATAAGATTGTTGATACGGATATCACGGCTGGTAATGGCGGTACTGCAGTTGCAGCTGATAAGGCGATTGATAATGATCATGCGCCTACGGCAGCAGACTTTGCAGCATTGAATGCCTTTGCGAAGCATGCGATCAAAGATGTATCCGAGCAGCGTTCCAACCTTGGTGCAATCCAGAACAGACTTGACCATACCATCAGCAATCTGGATAATATCGTAGAGAACACCACATCTGCGGAAGCAGCAATCCGTGATACGGATATTGCTACAGAGATGGTTAAATACGCTAACAACAACATCCTGCAGCAGGCTGGTACATCCATGTTGTCACAGGCAAATCAGTCCAATCAGTTGGCACTGTCTCTGCTTGGCTAATAACAGAAAGTGTAATGTAATGCAGAACGGACAAAGGCTGACATATGTCGGCCTTTGTTTTTGACTTAAGAAGGATATAATCGATGATGGAAGAGAAAATCAGTATTGTTCTACCCACTTATAACAGAGAGTCGGTGATCGGCAGGGCTGTCCGCAGTATTTTGTGCCAGACTTATGAGGGGTATGAGATCATCATTGTGGATGACGGTTCGACCGATCAAACGCGGATGGTTGTGGAGCAGTTTGCTGACGAGCGAATCCGATATATCAGGCTGGAAGGAAATCATGGAGCCGGATATGCCAGAAATGTAGGGATACGGGAAAGCAGATACGATTATGTGGCTTTTCTGGACAGTGATGATGAATGGAAGCGCTGTAAGCTGGAACTGCAGATGCAGAGGATGCAGGAACTTCCTCCGGAGGTCGGCCTGGTCTACTGCAGGATGGCGGGAGAACGCGGAGAAGGAAGAGGGAGATTCTGTGTGCCTTCTTATGAATATGACAGAGGTCTTTTGGAAGGTGATATGTTTCGATTCCTGCTCAGACAGAATGTGATCGGGACACCGACCATATTGGCCCGCAGGGAGTGTCTGATGCAATCTGGAGGATTCAAAGAAACTCTGCGCTGCATTGAAGATTATGAACTGGTTCTGCGGATTGCCAGAGCGTGGAAGATCGGGCTGGTAGATGAAGTATTAGTGGAAGTGCATAAGACGGCAGACAGCCTCACATGCAGGGTGGGGGATCAGCTTGTGAGCGGTTGCTATATTGTGTCCAAATACCGCCGGGAGATGGCGGCATTTGGAATACTGGATGTGGTAAAAGCAGATATCCTGGATCTTGCCTGTAGACATGGGGTACAGGAAGCAATCGAGGAATTATTGACAAGAGATTTTGAATTATAGGTTTACAGGTCTGCAAGCAACGTTTCTGTGCGATGCAGCCATGTATGCTGACGGGCGGCTTTATTGTAGGCATTGGTCCGCAGCATTTCCGTGCGCGCGGGATCATTGAGGATGGAGCGGACAAGATCCGGCAGGACATCCAGGTGCGCCAGGGAATAGAATTTGATATCTACATCTTCAACAAAAGTTTCTCTTAAATATGTGCTGGCGTCAGTGAGTGAGACGGCGCCCTGCAGCATGGCCTCATAGATTCTTTCGCTGGAGCCGGCTTTGAACCATGCCAGCTGGTTCAGGACGATCTTGCTGTCTTCCATGAGGCGGATTCCTTCTTCTGTGGAACATCGTCCCTTGTAGATAAAGTCAGGATGGTTCGGCAGATCGGTCATTTCAAAACGATCTCCATATACGGTAATGGTGATTCCTGCATTAACCAGAGTCCGGAGGATATTCAGGCGAAACAGGGCGCCGGTATTGGTATCAACGAAGCAGTGTTTCTCAATCAATTCTTTCAGCTTATCTTCGGACAGACTGGTTTGATGTGCCGGAAGGCAATGTTCTACAGTATCTTCAAAGGTTCTTTCGGGATGTCGGATCAGTTCCTCTGTCAGCTGCATATCGAATGGCGTATAGGTAAAACTGTCATCGTATTTATAGGTGCCGATAAAAAGCACATCGATGGAACGTTCGGCAAATGGTTTCAATTCGGCAAACGGTTTCAGGCATTGTCCGGCAGTGGGAAGGAATATGGTTTTACCCACGGTTGGGTAGAAGCGGTCAATGTAATTGCAGTGATTACGGTCTGCACAGACGACAACGCCGTTTTGAGGAGCATGATCCAATGTGTCTGCATAAAACATGGGATGGTCTACGATTATATTGTAACAGGGAATATCCCATTGATCCCACAGGCTTTTGCCAGAGCCGAGAAACATCTGGAAACCGATATTATTAAAGACGATGGCGGCATCCAGTCCATATTCGCGGAACAGAAGCAGATTTTGATAACTTTGTTCCATGTCGGACTTATCATAACGGAAAACCGTACAACCAAGAGCTTCAGCGCTGGCTGCATATTGCTCGGCCAGATAGTTTAGTACAGGAATAGTGCCGCCCATAAAAATTACGATTCTTCTGGGAGCAGCATGATAAAGCTGACGGTATTCCGCAGTGAGATCTGTCTGTCCCATACGCTCCAGTATGGTGATGATATTGTGTAAAGTATTTCTGTTTGTCTCGCAGACGGCAAGGGCTTCATCCAGAAAAGACAAAGAGGCCAGATATTCTCCGGCGTTCGCATAAATGAGAGCGAAAGTGTTCAGCCATATCTGCGGAGTATCGGAAAGCAGATTAAAATTTTGCATCATATAAACGATCGCTTTATAAGAGATGCGGCAGTCCAGGAGATAACGGATTTCCTCGTCTGTGGCGGTGTTGTTCTGCATATGGCCAAGAATTGAAAGCAGCAGACGGAAATGTCTAAGCAATGTGCCCAGATCTCTTGAAAATTGTAAAAGCGTCGGCAGTCCCTCTTCCTCTTCGATCCTGCATATATTGAGGATATGCTCGATGGCGGTCAAGTCCTGACTGAAATCGGACAGTTCCAGTGATAGATCGGGACGTTTATCCAGGGCGCTGCACAGGTACTGCCAGGTATCTGTGATGGTGCCTTCCAGCAACAGCGTCTGAAGCTTTTTCTTAAGTTCTATGGTTTCTGCCTTTTCCTGGAGCAGACCGACAGGGGCTTCATAACAGGAAAGCCGGTTGTGTTTCACCCATACGATCAACAGCTGTTCTGACAGAAAGCCGAATACTCTCTTATGGTAATCGTCGTAATCACTGACATCAATGCGCGTCTCCAGCACGGAAAAGATAGAGAACAGCCATTCACAATAAGCGTTAAATAATATCCTGGGTGCAGCAAATAAATTACCTACATAACAGGATGTACCAGCGATCACTTGCCGGAAGGTGGCGTAATACTCGGGGTACAATTCCCGAATAACCTGTCCGGTCATGTCCAGATTGCGGATATCATGGGAGCGGCCGTAGACGGTCTGGTAATCAAAGTCACCGGATTGCGGTTTGGAAAGAATAACATCATATTGTGCGAAGATACGCAGATAATCGCTTTCTGTCATGAGTGAGCCGTTATCATTCAGGAAATATCTGCGATAATGGCAGAGCCCGAGATAGCCTGGAACGCTCACATTTTTCCAGATCCAGTATAATCCGGTCAATTCGCTGTAGTATGGATTCTTTTCGGAAATATTGTCACCGGTATCATCACCCTGATATCCGAAGCCGTCATGGAGGGCACGGCCAACCTGTAACGGGATGTAGACAGGGTCTTTCGGTGGTGTAAAGGGTACATGGGTCATTGTATAAATGGAAACAGACATCTGGCGCCTCACTTATTCGCGGTTTACTTTTGTGCTGTTTTTTATTATATTATAGATAGTGCAAAAAAGCGATAGGAGATTGGAAGTTTATAAGGATGAAGATTTTATACGTATTTGGTTCCTCAGATGCGACCTATATTACGGATGCGTTGAGAAAATTGAACTATGATGTGATGGAATATCCAGAAATCCAGGATACATCCAATATGGATGAGGATAAGATCAATGCGGTGGTGGCTTATATTAAAGAGTATGGGATCACGCATCTGATGTCGATTCATCTGATCTATAATATTGCGGTAGCGGCTTATTGGTCAGGAATCAAATATGTACCAGTGATCTGGGATGCTCCTTATTTGAAATCATATACTGTTATGGGAACGCTGGATAATATCTGGTATTCTGTGTTTGATAAGCTTGACGCTGAGAGAATGAGGAAGGGCGGCTGCCCGCATGTTTTATATCAGCCATTGTCAGTGAACAGTGACAGGGAAGCGACAGGGAACAATGGGGCGATATCAGAGCGGGAATATATCCACGATATCAGCTTCATAGCTAATTTATATGAAAAAAATGAGTACGACAGGTGTCTTGACCTGATCCCTCCCAATATACAGGAATATTTTTGCAGTATTTTTGAAGAAGCGGCCTTTAAATGGGATGGGATCAACAGGGTCTATGGGCAGACCGGACAGGAGATTTTAGACTATATTGGCCTGGTAAGCCCTGCATTTAAGATCAGTAATCCGTATAATATTGAAGATGTGCGGTATTTTGAAGCAGCCTACCTGATTCGTAAGCTGGCAAATATTGAAAGAGTATGTACCCTGAATCTGCTGGCGGAGGATCATGATGTGTATCTGTATACATACAGCGTGGTAGACAGGGCGGTAATGCCCAAAGTCCATTTGAGACCGCCTGTCTTGGTAGGCGAAGCGACTTCCTTTATTTATGCGGTGAGCAAGATCAATCTGAATATTGCGCTGAAAGGGATAGAAGGAGGCACGCCGCAGCGTATCATGGACATTATGGGGGCGGGCGGGTTTGTGCTGACGAATTATTGTGAAGAAACCGCTGAGCTGTTCGAGGAAGACAGAGAAATTGTTATGTTCCGGACACCGGAAGAATTGCTTTGGAAGGTAGATTATTATCTGGAACATGAAGAAGAGAGGGAACAGATTGCGAGAGCCGGTCATGAGAAAGCGATGAACAATTATACTTATGAAAAGAAGATCAAGAGTCTGTTAGACTGGGTAACAGAGACGGAGAGAGGAGAATAGCTGTACCGATGAAAAAAGTAAGTATTGTAGTTCCCTGTTATAATGTGGCGCAGTATTTGGACAGGTGTGTCGAGAGTCTTGTCAATCAGACCATAGGTATTGAGAATCTGGAAATAATTCTGGTGGATGACGCTTCTACGGATGCGGGACGGACATGGGACAGGATAACGGAGACAGAGAAACGGTTTCCGGATTCGGTTCTGGCTGTTTCTCTGTCTGAAAATCTTAGACAGGGTGGAGCAAGAAATGTAGGTATTTCCTATGCAGGCGGAGAGTATCTTATGTTTTGTGATGCGGACGACCGGTTGGTTCTCGAGGCGGCCGAGTGTTTGTATGAAAGAGCGAAGAGCTGCGATGCCGATGTGGTGGAATACCGGATGCAGAAGGTACGGGAGGACACGGATCTGTCCACGATATCGACAGAAGAAGGAAGAAGAAGCGGACTGCTGCTTCTGGATAAAGAGGAGATCAAAAAAGGGTTCTATCTGACTTGTGTGGATGAATGTTCTCTTGGTTGCATGCGTAAATTCTATCGCATGAGTCTGATCAAGGAGAATCAGATCCGGTTTGCGGAACAGCTGATCTGTGAGGAACCATCTTTTACGGTACCTGTGCGTCTGTATGAGAAGAGACATTATCAGCTGGATAAAATATTGTATTACTATTATATGACTCCGGATTCTACATCGCGTGGCAGATGGGATACAAGGAAACTGGATAATGTACAGGTGTGGAAAGCATTGATGGCAGATTTGGCACAACGGGGATTTTTACGGAAGTATTATGAGGAAATGGAGTATTTGTTTTATGATTGGGGATATGTACTCAGTATACGGATGCTTCTGCTTCGGGGTTATACAATATCGGTAGAAGAAATGGAAATTCTGGTCCGGGAACTGCTTACATTATTTCCCGGGGTACGGGAGAACCGATACCTGCAGGCATCATCGGAACCGTTATTCCATTTGCTGAAGACCGTACTGGATATGCAGTTAACACGGGAAAGTGTCCGGACGATACATGAGGTTCTTAAAAAGTACCTGCATTGAAATGATGAGATAATACAGTATACAGATGTAACAGGAGATTGTGGTTCATGAATAGAGGGGAAACAGAATGGATGCGAAGGTGAGATGGGACTTGATTTTAAAAGAGCGGTTCGACGAACTGTTACTGAGAAGACAGTATGCGGAAATTCACACACTGCTGGAGACTGATACTGAGATAATAGATCAGATAAATGATCTGGCGATTGCCAGGATCATGCTTTCCGTTTGTGAACAGGAAAGGGCGGCCGGTCAGTGCACACTTTTTGAAAAGGTGAACAATCTGGATGAGATTGTATGCCGTTATACTGTATTGATGTTTTACCTCAGGAGACTGGAGTTTGACATCATGGACGACAGTCTGGATGCTTTTAATCAGTTTCTGATAGTCAATCAGGTATCGCGACAGGAATTGTTTGCTGTTATGTACTGTGGAAACATAGATAAGGAAAGAGTTCTGCAGATCATTAAGGATAAGATGATAAATGGAGAGATACTGGTATGAGTAAAATTGTCAATGATAAAGAAGTGTGTTTTATCATATGCAGTAATGATCAGTTATATACGGAAGAGTGTCTTTACTATATTGCGCATCTGCACGTTCCAGATGGGTATCAGATCAATGTTTTGACGATTGAAGACGCCAGATCTATGACGGCGGGGTATAATGAAGGCATGTATGCTTCCGATGCGAAGTATAAAGTGTACCTGCATCAGGATGTCTTTATTATCAACAGGAATTTTATACAGGATTTTCTGGATGTATTTGAACAGGATAAAAAGATTGGAATGATCGGGATGGTAGGGGCTTCCAGATTATCGACTGCCGGCATTATGTGGGAGGGGGCAAGACAGGGAGCACTGTATAATTGGAAAGTTCGCGAAACGAAAGAGGTCCGGATGTCTGACGATGTTTTGACACAGGTAGAGGTAATAGATGGTTTCCTTATGATAACGCAGTATGATATTCCGTGGCGGGAGGATTTATTTGACGGGTGGGATTTTTATGATTGTTCACAGAGTAAGGAATTTGCAAGACGGGGGTATAAGGTAGTCGTCCCCAGACAGGGGAAACCGTGGTGTATTCATAACAGTGGCTGCGTGAGCCTGATGAATTATGATAAGGAACGGCTTAAATTTATCCGGGAGTATGGGGAAGAGATACCTGCGATAAAAGAAAAAAATGCATTTAAGATAACGGTGGTCCTGACCACATATAACCGGAAGATACAGCTTCAGGATACTCTGGAATGGCTTTCTGAGGTAGACGGTATTGCCAATATTATCATAGCGGACAACGGTTCCACAGACGGCTCGGCGGACTGGCTTTCTTCTCAATCGTATGAATATCTGTGGTTTGACGAAGGGGTACAGGGCTATGGCAAGCTGTGGAATGCGGTATTGGAAAATTTTGAGACAGAGGATTATATTGTCTTTATGGAAGCCGGTGTATACCCGGAAAAGGGAAGTCTGTTGGAGCTGATTTCAGCTTTACATACAGAAAATGCAGGGACTGCAAATCCGGTCACTAATTATTATGATGACGATGGCAGCAGGATTACAGGCAGAGATGTGCTTGCCATGTTTGCCCAGAACAGCCGGATTCAGCAGAATAGAAAGATGACGCAAAAGACGTTATTCTCTAATTGGAGAATCTGGGCGATCAAACGGAATGTATTTAATAAGGTCGGGCGGTTTCGGGAAGAACTGAAATCTCCGGAAGACGTGCTGACAGACTATACGATTCGCATGATCCAGAATAATCTTGAGCAGACAGTGTGCCGTCGGGCATGTGCATGGGAGAGTTTTAGGCGGGGAGAAGAAATTTATGCCGGGACAGAACTGTGGCGGGAAGAGGACAGAACCTTTATGAGAGCGGCCTGGGGGATGAATTACTTTAATCTGCGTCCCAACAGGGCGTTGATGAAGTATATTAAGGAACCGTCCGAGCGGGAATTCAAGGTGCTTGAAGTGGGGTGTGACCTGGGTGCGACGCTGTTTGAGATTCAGTCCTGTTATCCGAATTGTCAAACCTATGGTCTGGATATTAACAAGGCGGCAGTGGAGATAGCAAAGCATACAGCGATAGTGAAATATGGAAATATCGACGAGTTGACCATTCCCTTTGAGGAAAAATTTGATTATATCATATTTGGAGATGTATTGGAGCATTTAAGACATCCGGAGGAAGTGGTCAGGATGTGCCGGGAGCTGTTACATGAAAATGGTCATATTATTGCAAGCATACCGAACGTGATGCACATTTCGGTGATGGAAGAGCTGATTGAAGGAAGATTTCGGTACAGTGATGTGGGACTATTGGACAGGACACACATTCATCTTTTTACCTACTTCGAGATAATGACCTTATTTGAGAATGCAGGATTTGAAGTCAAAGACATCAACGGAACTGTGTTTGACATATCCGGGCGGCAACGGGAGATTATGAATATACTGCTTAAACTGTCGGAGAATACGGAGGCGTGGATGTATGAGACATTCCAGTATACGGTGAAGGCACAGAAGCGGTAAATTCAGATGGTTCGGGGATTACAGACAGCGGCAGAAATTTGTTGTTTCTGGGATAATTGGAAGGAAAAAATATGGACGCCAATCAGTTGAGGCGGCAGGTTAATGACCTGTTGCAGAACGGTAAATACGATGATATTAAGCCGTTATTACTCTCTTATAAGGATACGACAGAGCATGATAATGATCTTGCCATGGTCTGTTATCTGTGCACGATTCACGAGCGGGAGAAAGAAGCCGGGCAGCCGACGCTGTTTATAAAGATAACAGATGTAGATGAGCTGTTGGAGCGCTATACAGCGCTGAAGTTTTATCTGCGGCGAATTGATTTCGATGTTCTGGACGAGCTGGAGTCATTCTACCAGTTTCTCCTGCAGAATCAGGTCTCCTCTTATGAATTGCTGCGGGCGATCGATTTTGGCGTTGTGAACAGGGATAAGGTGCTGCGGGTGATCGACGAGGGTGCGCTGTCAGGACAGACGGCAGATGAAGGCAGTATGAAGATGCCAGATAAATGCGCTATGAGGACGGCAGGCAGAGATAGTTTACCTGACAGAGAAGTTACTGATACTGCCGGTAAGTCAGGCAGGGAACTGTGCGGCAGCGCTGGTGGATCCGGCGATGAGAGTGCGGATAGCGCTCAGGAGTTCTGCTTTATTATCTGTACGAATAATGTTGTGTATGCGCAGGAATGTATTCATTACATCAATCATCTGTATGTGCCGGACGGTATACAGCTCAATGTGCTGACCGTTGAAGAGGCGAAATCTTTGACTTCGGCTTACAACGAGGCGATGCAGTGTTCCCGGGCAAAATACAAGGTCTACCTGCATCATGATACTTTTATTATCAATCGGGATTTTATCAGTGACTGCCTGCGTATTTTCAGGACGGATCCACAGATTGGCATGATCGGCAATGTGGGGGTGAAGAAGATGCCGTCCACGGGTGTGATGTGGGATGCGGATCGGTTTGGTATGCTGTATGAACAGCATATCTATGAGACGGAACTGCTTTCCAATATGTTTTCGGAAAAATTGTCTTATATGGAAGTGGACGCGATAGACGGCTTTCTGATGGTGACACAGTATGATATTCCCTGGCGGGAGGATCTTTTCTGTAAATGGGACTTCTATGACTGCTCACAGAGCATGGAGTTTAGACGAAAAGGCTATCGGGTGGTCGTGCCGTGGATGAACGAGCCATGGTGCGTGCATGACTGCGGGTTTATCAATCTGCAGAACTACGATGGGGAAAAAGAGAAATTCATTGCGGAATATCTGACTGAGTAGCTGCAGCGCATAGGAAGGGGCACCGGATTGTCCTGTGTCCATTGTAGTGTTGTCGGATCGTATTTGGTGCCGGCAGAAAAGAGGTGAAGGGGAGGGGCAGATGAAGCTGATATTATATTCCTGGAATGCAAACAACGAGCAGATCCTTATGGACAACTTAATAAAACCGGGCTTCGAAGTCGTTTGCTTCCGTAAGGAGTGCAGGCACTACACCCGGGACATGGAACTGGCGATGGAGATGATACCGTTTATCCATGCACAGGGTGCAGAGGCGGTCGTTTCGTTCAACTATTTTCCGATTGTCTCCATGATCTGCAATACCTGTCAGATTCCTTATTATGCGTGGGTGTATGACTGCCCGCATTTTACGCTGTATGCAAAGCAGATCGGGCTTCCCTGCAATCACATCGGTATTTTTGACCGGGAGATGGTGGGGCAGCTGGAAGGCTACGGGGTGAATACGGTTCATTACGTGCCGCTGGCGGTGGATACTGCTTGCTTTGATGCGGTCGTCAGTCAGGCGACACCACGGGAAAAGGAGAGATTCCGGTGTGACATTTCATTTGTGGGCTCGTTGTATACGGATGAACATAATTATTATGACAGGCTGTTTGGAGGGAAAGATGCCGTAAAGCAGGAAGATATGTGTGAAAGGGCTGTAGAATGCAGTAGCAGGCAGGGAGAACAGCCGGCAGCAGGCTTGGCGGCAATAGCGTCCGGTATCAGCCGGCAGTGTTTTGCATATCATGAGGATTACCTGCGGCAGGCCGTCATGGATGGGAATATTGATCTGCGCAGGATACAGGTGCAGATGGAAAAGCAGGGTCTGATGCTGGGGGAGGATTATTATGCGAAGGCGGAAGACATTCTTTTGGCGGCAGTTCTCGAGAAAAAGGTGACGGTGGAGGAGCGGCGGATTCTGCTGACACAGATGGCAGATCGATTTGCGATAAGTGAGAACAGTGACGGAGCGGGAAACAGAGGCAGCAATTTCAGGTTATACACAGGTTCGGATACATCGGCTTTGCCGGAACTGGATTTCTGCAACTGCGGCACGGTTGACTATCACACGCAGATGCCGCTTGTCTTTGCCGGCAGCAGAATTAATCTCAACATTTCTCTTCGCTCCATTCACTCAGGGATTCCGCTGAGAGTTCTGGATATCATGGCCTGCGGCGGCTTCGTGCTGTCGAACTGGCAGCCTGAGATTGCGGAGTATTTTGAAGAAGGGGTAGAGATTGTTACGTTTGACAGCCTGGATGACTGCCTTGCCAAAACAGCGTATTATCTTTCGCATGAGGAGGAGCGCAGGCAGATTGCCGCTAACGGCAAAAGAAAGGTGCAGGAGAAATTTTCCTATCAAGTCGGACTTGAGAGACTGTTTGGATAAAAAAGATGTAAGACAAGGTATCGGCACCGGGTCTTACATCTTTTCCTACATTTTGAAGCGTTTTGCGCTGAATAAATTGCTCATCAAAGAATTTATTCACTCTTTTCAACTAAACGATATTTGAAACTGTGTTTTTAGTTTTTCAAAAAAATTCTGAATATGGCATCTACTCTTTTATTTCGTCGATCTCTGTAAGGTTGACACCCAGAGAAGTCAGCACAGCTTTTAGTGACTGATAATCTTTTTTGAGGCCTTCATATGTTTTGGATGCATTCTCTTCTTTTGCATTTCTCATATGGGCCTGAACTTTTTGAAATTCATCAATGGTAGTTTTAATAATTTCAGCTCCATTTGGCATAAAATCACCTACTTTCTATAGAAAAAAGTAATCAAGTTTTTGGATGATTTAATTATATCAAATTGCTGGAATGATGTAAAGTTGTTAACTCTTCTATCTTTTGAAGCGCCAGCGGGAACTCTCCACAGTTATGGTAATGCGTAAGCGCCGTGGGGATATCGCCCATCATCTCATTGATCAAGCCGATATTATAAGTGGGAAGGAAGGAATTGGTGCCGTTTTCTCTGGAAACCGGACAGTGGATGGCTTTGACAAATTCCATCATTGCCTTGACATACTGTCCGTTGGCAAGATAGATGCGGCCCATCATGCACAGGAAATCCGCCGTGCCGGCAAAAGCATCATAGATTGCTTCCAGCTGCAGGGCATCTGCTTCCCGGCCGGTATGCAGCAGGGCGTTAGCGTAGGCGATGATCATCATCTGCACCCATTCCTCGGCCGGATCTATATCATAGTTAAGAGCCTCTTTATAGTACTTATAAGAATTTTCGTAATCGTAGATCATATTGTAGGACTGACCGATCTGAAAATAAAGATAGGGATTCTCCCTGTCTTTTTCCAGTTCCTGAAATAAAAGCGTGTTATTGCGCTCCACCTTGGGGCGCAGGGCTTCAATACTGCCAAGATACCCCACGTGGTCAACCGCTATCGGGGCGTCATAACTTTCGTAGCGGGTGCCGATTCGTTTGTGGACTACCTGTTCATGGATCGGAGCATCGAAATGGAAGAAGCCGCGATGGAAAAAACGGCCGAGGCGATCCCTGTAAACAGTATCTGTCTGATTGGAAAAATAGTGGTTGTCGATGGCGATAAAACCGACAGATTCCGGGTGCTGTTCGATCAAGACAAAAAGCTGGTCGAGATCCAGCTGTGTGATGATTTCATCGCAGTCCAGTGACAGGATATAGTCATATGATGCCTGTGAAATCGAATAATTCCGTGCTGCGCTGAAATCATTCACCCACACAAAATCCAACACCTTATCCGCATATCTGGCCGCGATCTCTTTTGTCCGGTCTGTGGAGCCGGTGTCAACAACGATAATTTCCAGCTCCATCGATCCTGCTGCGTGGGAACGGATGGCGGCGAGACATTTTTCTATATGTTTTTCTTCGTTTTTTGCGATCATGCAGACAGAAATCGGGTAAGGCATAGCGTCTCCTTTGGGTATAATAGTCTGTGTCGGATTATGATAAATCAGCGTTACCGACCGGATGTCCTGCAGCAGGGGCAGGACATCATGAACCGTAACGTAACCGTTTCAAGTTTAACATAGATATTTTTGTTTGTCTTGTATTTCTGCCAAAAACCTGCCGCCTTATGCCAGGATCTCCCTGACCCTGTGCCGGAACGTATGCTGTGCCGCAACTTTGTCATGTCCATTTTGTGCAATGCAGGAGCGTTCATCTTCATGGCTCAGGTAGTAATCAATCTTCGAAAGCAGGTCTTGTTTGCTCTCGTAGTAAACATAGTCTTCTCCGGGCACGAAATGTTCCAGAAAATCCGTCTGAAAGTTTGACAGCAGGAAACCGCCGCTGCCCATGATATCGAAGGCGCGCAGGGGAATACCGCTTTTGATGCTGCGCAGGGAAATATTAAGATTGATTCTGCTCTGTTTGAAAATAAGCGGCATCTGCCGGTAATAGTCTGCCGTGCCGTGGTTTCGCAGGTTTTTCATTGTGACACTGGTGTCATGTGTAAAGAGGTCGAGAGTATGATGCTGTGTAACGGCCGAGAGAAGATCGAAGCGTTCCAGGCCCGTTATCTTCCGGTTGATCACATACTGGGCGTAGAGATATTCCCGGCTTTCCACGCCGTCAGGATTAGGATCCATGGGCAATGCCTTATATAAGTCGTCTATTATGGGAGAGAGAGATTCCTGTATGAAATTATATCCCTGTACCTTCATCTGGGCCGCCATAAGGGCTTCCAGATAGCCTTTTGTATACGCCGAAAGGTTTGTCATACGGTCGTAGAAGTTATGCTGTTCCGTGTAAAGAGATCCCACGAAGGAGATGTCGTATAGCATGGGAAGCTGATCCGGGAAGTTGACCGGATTCCTGTCATTGCAGGCAGCAGCCGTGTTGTGGGAGGGGGAACCGTCGGAACCGGTACTGAAATCCCGGCAGACAGTAGCATTGGAATCGTCACTGAAATTTCGGCAGACAGAACCGTCGGAACCGGCCGGCCGCATGTTATCCAGCCGTGCGGTATTGGCTGCCATCGGCATATACCGCACGGTCTGAATACCGGCATTATGGAATTCCATATAAAGGTCCCTGTCGAAAACATAGATTTCATTACAGGGATTGACTGCCGTATAGGAATAGAGCATCACGTAAGGACTGTCGTAGATCCAGGAGATATACCGGACAGCCTCCTTCTTACACACCTGTGAGATCACCGGAAAAAAGTTAAAGGAAAAGACAGCATCCGGTGTCTCTCTGTGCAGTACACCGGACAATGCTGCCTCGATCTCTTTGTCCTGCCTGCCGTCTTTATTGGAAAAGGGAAAGCAGACGAAAGTATGTCCCTCGGCGGTGAATGCTTCTTTGATATCTTCATTTCCGAAACTGGCCCATTCTATAAATAAAATCTTCATAATAACCTCATAACATGCGCCTTGATCTTTTCAAAGGTCTCTTCACTCAGATCATGCTCGATCTTGCAGGCATCTTCCGCTGCGGTCTTCTCGTTGACACCCAGCGCGACGAAGAAGCCGGTCAGCAGTTTGTGCCGTTCATATATATTGGATGCAATTGCAAGACCGGAAGGCGTGAGAGTGATGAAACCGTCTTTATCCATTTCGATATAGCCGTTTTCGCGCAGTTTCTTCATTGCCACGCTGATGCTGGGTTTGGTGTAATTCATCTTTGTGGCGATGTCGATGGAGCGGACCTGTCCGGTGCATTCTTTCAAGATCAATATGGTTTCTAAATAATCTTCCGCAGATTCATGTATTTCCATAGTAAACCTCCATCATGCTCAGCCTGCCGCCTGGCGGGCCGCATGGCCATCCAAGCTGTGAAAGTCGGAGACTTTCACAGTAAACCTCCATCATGCTCAGCCTGCCGTCGGGCGGGCCGCATGGACATCTATGCTTAACCTTTAATGTGCAGTAGATTCCGGTCAGTATATGGCAGGTGCTGTTACAGCAGCTCCAGCCGCGCTTTCGCGGCGGCATATGCGCCGCATCGCCGGTATGCTTTCCGTGCTTCTTCGGGAAATCCGGCACATTCGTAGATGACGCCGATGTTGTAGTCAGCTTTGTAACTGTTCACACCTTCTACTGCAAACTCTTCCATAGTAGTAGCTTTTTGGAACTCGGCGATGGCCTGATCGAAGAGTCCGTTATTCATATAGATCAGTCCCATCAGGAAAACAAAATCGGCCCGCCCGGAGAATTCTTCGTAAACGCCGAGCAGATTCAGGGCATCCTGATTACGTTTCAGGTCAAGCAGCGTATAGCCGTAGGATTCCACCATGGTCTGTACATAATCCAGAGCCGGGTCTACGTCCATGGCAAGACCTGAGTCAAAGTATTGCGCGGCTTTCTCGTAATCATGAAGTCTGCGGTAGCTTTGTCCCAGCTGGAAATAGAGGTAGGGGTCTGCCCCCTGTTCCTGCAGTTCCTTTTCCAGAAGGGTGATATTGCGTCTTGATTTCTCAAGCATCTCTTCTTCGGAACCGTCGTAGCCGACATGGAGCACGGTGACGGGAGCCGGGTAGACGTATTTTAGAGGCCGGGCCGCGTCAGCCTGATTCGGGTTTGTTACGGCCACGTCTGCAAAAGTCCCGGACAATTTCTGACCACAGATATTGGCTGTATCTGTATCGCAGACTTTTTCTCCGGTCCTTGGCACCAGCTGTTCATGAACAGCCCCTTCGAAATGATAATACCGCCGATTGACGAACCGGCTAACACGTACCTGCTCAAAGGCGGTCTGCCCGTCCTCCGTAAAGCGGTTGCGAATGAGAATGCGGCCGGCAGAAGCAGGATGGAGTTCCATGCATTTTAGCAGCGCTTTCATATCAATGGTCTCGATATACTCGTCACAGTCCAGAGAAAGTATCCAGTCATGGGAGGCTTTGGACAGAGCATAATTCTTTGCCGCGCTGAAGTCATCGCACCAGTCGAAAGAAAAGATTCGGTGGGTATATCTGCGGGCAAGCTCCACGGTACGGTCTTTAGAGCCGGTATCTACCAGCACGATCTCGAAGCCGTATGGCAGCAGACGCTTACAGCATTCTTCGATATGGGATTCTTCGTTCCTGGCGATGATGCACACGGATATGGGCGTCACGACGACCTCCTTCTTTCTATCTAACAGACTGACTTTGAACAGCGGTTCTGGTGAAACCTGTTCTGCGCAATGCACTGTTGGGCTGCATTGCCGTAATGTTTGTAAGGTGTGGATATTTGATTGTGGGTTACACTAATTCCCGCAGTTTCCTGACAGCCGGATCATAATCCCCGCATTTCTTATAATAAAGTCGGGCCTCCTCCAGATTCCCCATGGTTTCATAGATGGAGGCAATATTATAGTTGGCACGGTAGCTGTTCACACCCTTTCGGGAACAGGTAGAAAGGGTGGTGGCTTTCTTGAATTCCTCGATAGCCTTTGCATAGTTGCCCTTTTTCATATAGATCATGCCCATCAGGTAGACGAAATCCGCCCGATGGGAGAAAAGCTCATATTTATCCTGCAGTGCCATAGCCAGGTCGTATTTGGCCAGCTCCAGCAGGCAGTAGCCATAAGTTTCCGCCATGCTCTGCACAAAAGCGGACTCGGGGTCGGCATCCAGTTTCAGGCCTTGGCTGTAATAGTGGGCGGCTTTCTCCATGTCATTGAGGGAAATATAATTCTGGCCCAGCTGAAAATATATGTAAGGACTGGGTCCCTTCAATTCCAGGTCATGCAGCAGCATCTCCAGATTACGGGTGGCGCGCATACGTTTGTCGGATTCTGTCACGTAGCCCTCATGGTAAAAGGTGAGAGGCAGCAGGAAGGATTTCGGTTCCCGGCCATCCAATGTGCAGACCTGCTCATGCACACACCCCTCATAGTGACAGTATTTTCTGTTAAAAAGCCTGCCGATCCGTTCCGACATAATAGAGCGGACCCCCTGAATGATGTAGGGATTGTTGCGGACAATCATGCCGACGGAGCGGTCATTGGCATCCAGGGATTCTTCCAGTTCGGCCAGATTGACGTTCTCCAGGTATTCGTCACAGTCTATGACCAGCACCCAGTCGTTGGACGCCTGCTGGATCGAGAAATTTCTGGCGGCGCTGAAATCATCACACCAGGCAAAGTGAAATACTTTGTCGGTATATTTCTGTGCGATCTCGATGGTTCTGTCTACGGAACCTGTGTCCACCACCACGACTTCGAACTTGCAGGGGCGCAGTCTTTTTAAACATTCTTCTATATGATTGTCTTCGTTCTTTGCAATCATGCACACTGAAACTGGCAGCATGGGTTCACCTCTTCGTTTTTCCTGTTTATTTCATATTAGCATTTTCTTTTTGTTACGACAATATGATTTTTATTGTTACAGTTTACGGCCCATTCCAAGTCGCCTTCGGCGAGAGGCTGGATACCTGACACCGTAGATAATTTATACTTATTGCACAAAAAAATGTCTAAAAAGACAACAACCTGCCGATGATGACGAAATACCGTTAAAATATTGGATTGGGTGCTTCCTTTTCATCGATGTTTGTGGTAAACTGTGTATAAATAACCAGAATCATACGTTAAATAGGAGGGACTACTATGACTAAGGCAGAGATTTTGAAGGCAGAAATTTTGAAACAGTACAAGAGTGTCAGACAGTTCGCCATTGAGATGGAAATTCCGTACTCTACATTGGTTACTGCTCTGGACAGAGGCATCGAGGGGATGGCTTATGGTACTGTGATCAGAATGTGTGACAAACTGAACCTGAATCCTGTTGACTTTACGCCGCTTAATCAGAAGAGCGTGCTTGGAAGTAAGATTATGGAGAACCGCGTAATGCAGTATTATGTGAAACTGAATAAGACAGGGCGCAAGAAAGCGTTGGAACTGATGGAAGACTATGCGCAGCTGGATAAGTATAAGGCGGTTGAAGAGAATTAAGATTGTGTGATTTGTGAGGAGGACGGCATGGGGTGCAGGTATGATTATCTGATTGTGGGAGCAGGGCTGTATGGTGCGGTCTTTGCTCATGAGATGCAGAAGAAGGGCAGGCAGGTGCTTGTGATTGACAGGCGGGCACATATTGCCGGCAATATTTATACGGAGCAGATGCTTGATATTCAGGTGCACAGGTACGGAGCACATATTTTCCATACCTCTGACAGACGAATCTGGGAGTATGTAAACCGGTTCGCAGAATTTAATCACTACATAAATTCACCGATTGCCTGTTATAAGGGAGAGTTGTATAACCTCCCTTTTAATATGAATACTTTCAGCAGAATGTGGGGCGTAGTGACGCCTGCTCAGGCCAAAGACAGAATTGCGGAGCAGATCGCAGCGCTGCAGATCACGGATCCGCAGAATCTGGAGGAGCAGGCATTGTCTCTGGTAGGTACCGATGTCTATGAGAAGCTGGTCAAAGGTTATACCGAGAAGCAGTGGGGCAGGGATTGTAAAGAGTTGCCGTCCTTTATCATTAAGCGTCTTCCGCTGCGGTTTACTTATGACAATAACTATTTCAATGACCGCTATCAGGGCATTCCTGTGGGCGGGTATACCACTATGGTAGAGAAAATGCTGCAGGGTATTACAGTTCGGACCGGTGTTTCCTATCGGGAGTTTGCAGTGGAGCGGGAGACGGAAGACGGCATTCAGGTGATGGATCATGCGGGAAATACTTATCGCAGGGTAGTCTACACCGGCATGCTGGATGAGTATTTTGATTACTGTCTTGGACATCTGGAGTACCGTTCACTGCGGTTTGAGACCGAGCAGCTTCCGGAGTGCGATAACTATCAGGGTAATGCGGTGGTAAATTACACGGAACGGGAAATTCCTTATACGAGAGTGATCGAGCATAAGCACTTCGAGTTCGGCACACAGCCGGGCACAGTGATTACCAGAGAGTATCCGGCAGAGTGGCGGGAAGGAGACGAGCCTTACTATCCGGTCAATGACGAAAGTAATGACGCTTTATTTAAGAAATATCAGGAACTGGCACGGAGCAGACCGCAGATCCTGTTTGGCGGACGGCTGGGACAGTACCGTTATTATGATATGGACAAGGTGATTGCGGCGGCGCTTGATGCTGTGGAGCAGGAATGATTCTACGCTACAGTTTACGGTCTGGCCAGCCGTTGTAATGATTCTCAGTTACTATTCACGGTGCCCTGCACTTTGCTGCAGGGCATCCGGCCGATAACTATACGGTTTCAGGCATCCAGCCCCTCGCCGAAGGGCGCTAAACGTCCGGGGGACGTTTGCTAAGCGCCGACCGGAGTGGAACGTAGACACTTGGAATGGGCTGGATGCGTTACAGTTTGCGGCCGGTTAGGCCGTGAACTGTAACGATTCTCATTTAAGAAGCAAAAATTTCCAGGCAGAGTATTGACAACGGGAAATACTCTGCCTATAATACAGAAAGATAGTTTGATTATCAAAGTATTAGAAGATCAAATAATTAGATTTATTGTCGGAATCAAAGGAAAAGGAACAGGAATAAGAAATCAACAGGAGGCATTATGAACTGGAACGAGGCTGTTAAAGAATTGGATAGCAGGAGGGCGAGGGCGCTCTTAGGCGGCGGGCAGAACCGAATCGACAAGCAGCATGCCATAGGCAAGATGACGGCGCGGGAGAGAATTGAAGTGCTGCTCGATCCGGGCACTTTTGTGGAAGTGGACGGATTTCTGGAGTCCAGAATCGATGATTTTGATCTGGATAAAAGAAGAGTGCCGGGGGACGGTGTAGTGACCGGATATGGTGAGATCGACGGACGACAGGTGTTTGTGGCCAGTGAGGACTTTACGGTGATCGGCGGTACGCTGGGCGAATATCATTCCTTTAAGATCTGCCGGATCCAGGATATGGCAATGGAGATGAAGGCACCTCTGATCTGCATCAACGACAGTGGCGGAGCCCGTATTGAAGAAGGGATTTCGTCGCTCAGCGGTTACAGCGGCATGTTCCTGCGGCATACGAAGGCTTCCGGTGTGATCCCGCAGATTGCGATCATTCTGGGACCATGTTCCGGCGGTGCCTGCTATGCGCCGGCCATCTGTGATTTTATATTTATGGTAAAAGATATTTCCAAAATGTTTATTACGGGCCCCAATGTGGTGAAGACAGTCATCAATGAAGAAGTGTCGGTGGAGGAACTGGGCGGTGCACAGGTACACGCGAAGAAAAGCGGCGTATCCCATTTTACTTATAATACGGAGAGCGAGTGTCTGATGGGTGTGCGTAAGCTGCTGTCCTACCTGCCGGGTAACTGGACGGAGAAACCGCCGGTGATTAACAATGAAGAGCGGCAGAGCATTCTGCCGAAGGTGGGAAAGGTGTTCGGGAAGGTGGAAAATGGTCGGGTGGCTTCCGCCATGAAAGCGAAGGCAGAAAAGATCAGGGACATTGTTCCGGATAATTCCCGTCATGCTTATGACGTTAAGGAAGTGATAGACTGTATTGTGGATGAGGCCAGCTTCTTTGAGGTGCAGAAGGAATTTGCCACGAATGCCGTGGTAGGTTTTTGCCGGATGGAGGGCAGAGTAGTGGGCATTGTGGCCAACCAGCCCAACTCCATGGGCGGTTCTTTGGACTATCATGCGTCCGACAAGATCGCCAGATTCATCCGTTTCTGTGACTGCTTTAATATTCCGCTGATTACGCTGATCGACGTGCCGGCATTTCTGCCTGGTACGGCACAGGAGCACAACGGCATCATCCGGCACGGTGCGAAGATCCTCTACGCTTATTCGGAAGCGACGGTGCCCAAGATTTCGCTGATCATGCGCAAGGCATACGGCGGAGCTTACATCGCCATGAATTCCAAGGAGATGGGGGCGGACATCGTCTATGCGTGGCCCATTGCAGAGATCGCGGTGATGGGGGCTGACGGTGCGGTTAATATTGCATTTAAGCGCAAGATCAAGAACGCGGCAGATCCGGAAGCCATGCGGGCGCAGTGTAAGGCCGAGTATGAGGAACGGTTCTTAAATCCTTATGTGGCGGCGGCCAGAGGATATGTGAATGAGGTCATTAAGCCGGAGGAGACCAGAGCAGCGCTGGTGAAGGCATTGCGGGGGCTTAAGAATAAAACGGTTGAGGGACCGAAGAAGAAACACGGGAATATTCCGCTCTAACAATAAAAGAGACAGGCCGAAGTGACCTGTCTCCGTTTATCTGTGTCGCGTTTATGGGAATGATGGACGGAAAATTCATGCTGTCTTAACAGTATCCGTTAAACATCATACCGCTGTAGGCGCTGGTGATATAAGGGCTTGCGAAGTTCTTGCCGGGGTTCTTGTAGGCCACGATGGTGTTATTGACATAATTCATCGGGTCCAGGGCTACCTGATCGGATTTGCGCAGGATAGAGTTGGTGAAACTTTTCATGGGTGAAAAAGCCTCTTTGGCAGTATCGCTCATTGCAGTTTCGCGCAAAACATTGTCATCTACCTCCAGCTTGCCGTCCAGATTCAGATTCAGGCCGACCGTGGTAAGATCGCTGGCATACACCCGTGCCACACCGCTCATCTCGTTATAAAGGCGCGTACTCTTCGGCTGCTCGTCTTTGTATTCAGATACGGCGTTCAAAAAGGTGTTATAGCCGTCAACCAGCGTATTGACATTCTCGGCCAGAGAATCCACATCTGTCTTAAGACCGATATAAGCGACCTCACAATCCTCCCCGCTTACCCCTGTTAACTGAACTTCGTAGGTACGATCCAGGGAGATCCGGTTGGAAGCGGAACTGCGCTCTTCTCCGTTTACAAGAAAAGAAGCGTTCGAAGGAGGCGTAGATATATAATCCAAGCCGAAATATTCCACCGCACCGGAAGTTTTACTCGTCCGGTCGTCCGATATGGTGAAGATGCGGGAGCGGTTGTTTCTGATACCTGTGGAATTGGATTCCATTCTCAGGTAGGAATAGCCGTCTGCATCGACGGAAGCGCGGGCGGTTATCCCTACATTGGCATTCGTAATCAACCGCGCGAGACGTGACTGTACGGTACGGTTTGTATCTGTTGACCTGATGCTGAACTGAAACTCATAATTCAGATCCTCGACCCTGATATCAAAAGAATAGGTATCGGTGGGCAGCGCTACAGGTTCCTCGGCAGGAAGAAATTTCCCCATGTTGATCTGTGGCGTTGCCAGACGATCGACTTCTATCTCATAGGAAAGAGCGTTGTCGTTCTGTTCCGGAGAACCGATATAAGCGGCCGTGGCGATGTCCTCATTGCTGGAAAAAGCGATCTTCTTATTCAGGAGATCTTCTTCGTTCAACCCTCCGAGCGAAGCGATGGTATTACGCAGTTCTCTCGCATTCTCCTTAACGCTGATGGCAAACTGCTGGGAACGCTTGCTGGTATCCAGTATAAACAGAGGAGATTCCTTGTTCATTTTGACAATGGAATTATATACACGGCGCAGTTCGCTCTTCTTGTGAGAATCATAAGGTGAGCTGGACTTCGGCGCATAGGAAGTCATATAGAAATTATAGACATTGGATAAATTACTGATCGTGTTCGACATTGAACCCCTCCTTTCTTCCTTGAAATGAATCGGGAACTGACCTGATCCATCGATGTCCTCTACGAGCTCTCCTTAGCCTGCAGGACATCAGATGTGGGTATCTGTTATTTGATTATACAGTTGTATTTTAACTGCTGTATCCAGTCAGCACAGCAGTTGTGATGACTCGAATGTAATACTGCCGATAAATTTAATACATCATATATATCGAGCGTTTTTTATAAAAAATAAAGAGATTCCTATTAAATAATGAAATAAAATATTATTTCCCGAAAAACAGGTTGACTTCAAAGTTTGCGTGTGCTATATTATTTGCACGAGATAAGATTCAGGTCTTTTTTTTATGCTTAAAATTAATGGATCAGATGATTGACGAATACATGTGGAGGTAGCAAGATGCGTACGAGAATCACTTTAGCATGCACAGAGTGCAAACAGCGTAACTACAATACAACGAAGGATAAGAAAACTCATCCGGACAGAATGGAAACCAGGAAGTATTGCAGATTCTGTAAGAGACATACTCTGCATAAGGAGACAAAATAATTTTGGGTTTTATAAGAATGGAGGATTAGTATGGGAGATTCTGCAAAATCAGAAAAAACATCCAAACTTGTAAAATTCTGGAATGGTGTGAAAGCTGAATTTAAGAAAATAGTCTGGCCTGATAAAGATGATCTTTTGAAACAATCTGTTGCGGTTGTTATCATTTCTGTTGTTGTCGGAGCGATGATCACGGTGTTGGATTTCGGTATGCAGTATGGTGTGGATTTCATCACCACACTGAAATTTTAAGACGCTTTGAAAATGAGTTCTGAGAAAGGAATGGTATCAGTATGGCAGAAGCAAATTGGTATGTTGTTCATACTTATTCCGGGTATGAGAACAAAGTGAAAGCCAACATTGAGAAGACGATCGAGAACAGACATCTCGAAGAAGAGATCCTGGAAGTCAGAGTGCCTTTGCAGGATGTTGTAGAGATGAAGAACGGTGCACGCAGGACTGTTCAGAAGAAGATGTTTCCGGGTTATGTTCTGGTCAATATGGTCATGAATGACGATACGTGGTATGTCGTAAGGAATACCAGAGGCGTTACAGGATTTGTCGGGCCGGGAAGCAAGCCGGTGCCGCTTACCGAGGCGGAGATGAAACCGCTTGGCATTAAGGTTGAGAATGTGAGTGTTGACTTTGCGGAGGGTGATACCATAGCGGTGGTTGCCGGTGTCTGGAAGGATACGATCGGAGTTGTTCAGCGGATAGATTTCAGTAAACAGACAGCAACCATTAATGTGGAGCTGTTTGGCAGGGAAACGCCGGTGGAGATCAGTTTCGCGGAAGTCAGAAGAATGTAAATGATATTTATTCCGTTTTGACGGATTAGATATACTGTGGGAGTTTGATTTCGACGGTGCCGAAAGCGAAAGAATCTGCTGACGCTGGATTCTTTCAGGGTGGACTGCCAAAACCGAAATTACACGCCCGTACCACATTATATTAGGAGGTGCCATTATGGCAAAGAAAGTTACAGGATATATTAAGTTACAGATTCCTGCTGGCAAAGCTACGCCAGCGCCGCCGGTTGGTCCTGCACTTGGACAGCATGGCGTTAACATCGTTGAATTCACGAAGCAGTTCAACGCGAGAACAGCCGATAAGGGTGATGTGATCATTCCGGTTGTTATTACGGTTTATGCAGACAGAAGCTTCAGTTTCATCACGAAGACTCCCCCTGCAGCAGTTCTTTTGAAGAAAGCATGCAATATCAAATCCGGATCTGCGGTTCCCAATAAGACGAAGGTTGCCACGATTTCCAAGGCGAAGCTTCAGGAGATCGCTGAGACTAAGATGCCCGATTTGAATGCCGCAAGCCTTGAAGCAGCGATGAGCATGATCGCCGGAACTGCAAGAAGCATGGGTATTACAGTAGAAGAGTAATGGAGGATTTGACATGAAACATGGTAAAAAGTATGCAGAAGCGGCGAAGCTGGTAGATCGTGGCACTCTGTACGATACAGCGGATGCGATCGCTCTGGTGAAGAAGACAGCAACAGCTAAATTTGATGAGACGGTAGAAGTTCATATTAAGACCGGATGTGACGGACGTCATGCGGAACAGCAGGTTCGCGGTGCGGTTGTACTGCCTAACGGCACAGGTAAGACTGTTAAGGTACTGGTATTTGCCAAAGGAGATAAGATCGCCGAGGCTGAGGCGGCAGGAGCCGATCACGTAGGCGGAGACGAGTTGATCCCCAGAATCCAGAATGATGGATGGCTTGATTTTGATGTGGTAGTTGCCACACCTGACATGATGGGTGTTGTTGGCCGTCTTGGTAAGATCCTTGGACCGAAAGGTTTGATGCCGAATCCGAAGGCAGGCACGGTTACAATGGACGTTACGAAAGCGATCAATGATATTAAGGCAGGTAAGATTGAGTACAGACTGGACAAGGCGAATATCATTCATGTTCCGGTGGGTAAGGTTTCTTTCGAGGAGGCTAAGCTGCAGGAGAACATTGATGCCTTGATGGAGGCGGTTGTCAAGGCAAGACCGTCGGCATTGAAAGGTCAGTATTTAAGAAGTATTACATTGGCAACCACTATGGGTCCTGGTGTAAAGGTTAACACAGCCAAATATTAATTTTTATAAAAGGGATTCCTGTCGGAGACGGTGGGAATCTTTTTTCTATCATGGTGTATCGGCTGCTGTGTGGGTGCCTGTGCAGATGACAGCGAAGAGGAGATAATGAGAAAACAAAGACGTAAAAAGAAGTCAAAGTTCATACGGCCATTCTGTATCACCCTGATCGTTGTCGTGACGATCGGTCTTTTTGCCATGTTTTCTTATTTATGGATCATAGAACCGGCCAGACCAAAGGACACCAGCCATTTTCAGCTGGCAAGGAGAAAGCTTGAACAGGATGTGGTGGGTCCGGGGATAGTGCGGGAGGATGAACAGGAACAGATCAATGAGATTTTAAACAGTAACAATAAGTACACGGATATTTTAAATGATTCGAATTACATGGAGCAGAATAACATCTATGCGAAGGAGGCAGGGGATTCGGCGCAGGTGTCAATTGCTTTTGCCGGTGATATTCTGTTTGATACGAATTATGCGATTATGAGTAAAGTCCTGCAAAGCGGCGGGGATATTGCCGGTGGCATTGCGCCTTCTCTGCTCAGTGAGATGAAGAGCGTGGATATTATGGTTCTTAACAACGAATTCCCGTATTCCGACAGGGGGACGCCGATGCCGGAGAAACAGTTTACTTTTCGGGCGAAGCCGGCAGCTGTTTCGTATTTGGGGGATATGGGAGTTGATCTTGTATCGCTGGCGAATAATCATGCCTATGATTATGGTGAACAGGCATTTTTGGATACGATGGATGTTCTGCGGGAGGCCGGCATCACATATATGGGAGCCGGGCGCGATCTTGAAGAAGCGCGCAGACCGGTGTATTATATTATCAATAACATGAAAATTGCTTTTGTGGCGGCAACGCAGATTGAAAGGCTGGATAATCCTGATACGAAGGGAGCTACGGAAACTTCTGCGGGCGTGTTCAGATGCTGGAATGGTGAGAATCTGCTTGCGGCTGTCAGGGAGGCGAAGGAGAACAGCGATTTTGTGATCGTGTTCCTGCATTGGGGGACTGAGAACACGGAGACCATCGACTGGGCGCAGGAAAAGCAGGCTCCGGAGGTCGTGGAGGCGGGCGCCGATCTGATCATTGGGGCGCATCCGCACTGTTTACAGCCGATCAGTATCATAAACGGCGTGCCGGTCGTATACAGTCTGGGAAATTTCTGGTTTAACTCAAAGACTGTGGATACAGGCATGGTCAAGGTAATATTGGATGAAAACGGCCTGAAGAGCCTGCAGTTTGTTCCCTGTCTGCAGAGTGGCTGTACGACATCGCTGGTTCAGGGAGAGGAAAAGAACAGAATTCTGGATTATATGCGCGAACTGTCCACCGGCGTGCAGATTGATGAGGATGGTTATATTATCAGAAGGTAGAGGAAGCCGCCGGTAACGTTGTTCGTGGTATGATGATACAGGATAAGGATGTTTGGGAAAAGTATGGCGGGTTGAAACTTTTTGCCAATATAAATCGTATTATAGTTGACAACATTGGAAATTTCGTTACTATGAAAGTCTTCGACTTTCACAGCATGGATGGCCATGCGGCCCGCCAGGCGGCAGGCTGAGCATGATGTAAGTTTACTATGAAAGTCTTCGACTTTCACAGCATGGATGGCCATGCGGCCCGCCCGACGGCAGGTTGAGCATGATGTAAGTTTACTATAAAAACAGAGGCTGAAAATTAGAATCGCTTATCACAGCTGCAGGAAGGTGTACAGGTCCCCGCAGGCGGGGAGAAAGGTATGGGTGGTAATATGGAAGTTGGACGCGGAAATCCTTATATCAGGAATCAGTTTGCTGCAGGCACCGCAGCGTACTCGGAGGAAGAGAAGCAGACGGCGGATTTTGACACGGCGTTGGAACATGCGGGGAAAACTGCGGAGCAGGAGAAGAACGGATCGGCAGTCGAAACGGAGCAGGAGACGGATTACCGGCAATTCCTGCTGGAGAAGATGGAAGAAATGCGCGCTAAAATCAGGAACGGAACCATCCAGCCTAAAATACAGATTGGAGCCGAAGCCTATACGCAGGAAGAGTGGCAGAAGTTATTGGAAAAAATAGACGCGGCGGAGGATACGCTGCGGGAACAGATCGAAGCGGAGATCGAGGCGGCCAGAGAGGCGGCTCAGGAAGAGGAGGATAATTCTGATACCAGGATCATCACCCGGGCGGACGGGGCGAAAATTCTGATGATTACCACACCGTTCGGAGAGATGAGTGTGGAACTTTCAGGGCCGGATGAAAGCCTGACATATGACGATATCAGTAGGATATGCGACGATCATCTTGATAAAACGGTTGACAACAGCGCTTCCGCTGTGTTATAGTATGCAAGGTTGTTAAAACCATGCCGAAGACAGTAGGTGCCGTGAGACGGCGTAAGGATACCGCCTACCGAGGAGAAGAGCTGCTATAAGATTTATTGTAGTCTGTTTCATCCTTCCTGTCTTCAGGGAGGATTTTTTTATAGAGGACTCCTATCGGCGTAAAATCTATAAGGAGGTAAATGTTAATGGCAAAGGTTGAACTGAAAAAACCGATCGTAGAAGAGATTTCAGCTACCATTCAGGATGCGCAGTCAGTCGTGTTGGTCGATCACCGTGGGCTTACGGTAGAGCAGGACACAGAGCTTCGTAAGCAGCTGCGTGAAGCCGGAATCACCTACAAGGTTTACAAGAACACGATGATGAATTTTGCATTTAAGGGCACGGATTTCGAATCCCTGACACCTTATCTGGAAGGCCCCAGCGCACTTGCTGTTTCCAAAGAGGACGCCACTGCGCCTGCCAGAGTACTGTGCAAATTCGCTAAGACAGCGAATGCTCTTGAAGTCAAGGGCGGCATCGTAGAGGGCACGCTTTATGATGCAAAGGGAATCGAGAATGTGTCCAAGATTCCGTCCAGAGAAGAACTGCTGTCCAGATTGCTTGGCAGCATGCAGTCACCGGTTGCAAACCTGGCACGTGTACTGAATCAGATCGCGGAGAAGGGCGGCGCATCCGAGTGTGAAGCAGCGCCTGCAGCAGAGGAAGCTCCGGTAGAAGCATAAGCAGTGCAGAGAGGCAATCGACAGAAGAACCAGGATGTTATTGTAACAATGATAAAGAAAAATCATGGAGGTAAAAAATAATGGCAAAATTATCCACTCAGGAATTTATCGACGCGATCAAAGAGTTGACCGTATTGGAATTGAATGATTTAGTAAAAGCATGTGAAGAAGAGTTCGGCGTATCTGCAGCAGCAGGCGTAGTCGTTGCAGCAGCAGGCGGAGATGCAGGCGCAGCAGCAGCTGAGGAGAAGACAGAGTTCGACGTTGAGCTGACAGAGGTTGGCCCGAATAAGGTTAAAGTCATCAAGGTTGTTCGTGAAGTAACAGGCCTTGGTCTGAAGGAAGCAAAAGACCTGGTTGACAACGCACCGAAGATGGTGAAGGAAGCAGCATCCAAGGAAGAAGCTGAGGATGTTAAGGCAAAACTGGAAGCTGAGGGCGCTAAGGTTACTCTGAAATAATCGACATGAGCAGGAGAAGTTGAGAAGACCGTTCATGCGGGCATGTTTATACAGCCAGCATGAACGGTTTTACTGCGTTTTTCGTGTTTTTTAAGAAAATAATCGTTGACTCGCAAAAAAACTTGTAGTAGAATGGAAAATGCACTATTGTGGTGTGGTATGCTTATTTATATTATAGTTTCATGCCAACAGGCAATCTGACAGGCAGGCTGATAAGCAGCAAATCATAAGGAACGGGGTGAAAGTGTCAATGGAAAAGAACAGAATCCGTAAGACTGCAGCCGGCAGAAATACGCGTATGACCTATGCACGACAGAAGGAAGTCCTGGAAATGCCGAATCTGATCGAGGTTCAGAAGAACTCCTATCAGTGGTTTCTTAGGGAAGGACTGAAAGAAGTTTTCGACGATATCTCTCCTATCTCGGATTACAGCGGACACTTGAGTCTGGAATTTGTGGACTTTGAGTTATGCGAAGAGGATGTGAAATACTCTATTGAGAAATGCAAAGAGAGAGATGCTACTTACGCGGCGCCTCTTAAGGTTAAGGTTCGCCTGATCAATAAGGAGAAGGACGAGATCACGGAGCACGAGATCTTCATGGGTGACCTGCCGCTGATGACAGCGACCGGCACATTTGTGATCAATGGTGCAGAGCGTGTTATCGTCAGCCAGCTGGTACGTTCTCCGGGCATTTATTACGGAATCGGACATGATAAGATCGGAAAAAGACTGTTTTCCGCCACCGTCATCCCGAATCGCGGCGCATGGTTAGAGTATGAGACAGACTCTAATGATGTGTTTTATGTGCGCGTGGACAGGACGAGAAAGGTACCGATCACGGTGCTGATCCGTGCCATGGGTGTCGGTTCCAATGATGAGATCAGAGAATTGTTTGGTGAAGAACCGAAGATTGAGGCCAGTTTTGCCAAGGATACTTCCGAGAACTATCAGGAAGGTCTGTTGGAGTTATATAAGAAGATCCGTCCCGGTGAGCCTTTGAGCGTGGAGAGCGCTGAAAGTTTGATCACCGCTATGTTTTTTGACCCCAGAAGATATGATTTGGCTAAAGTCGGCAGATATAAATTCAATAAGAAGTTAATGTTCCGCAACAGGATCAGACGCCATATTCTGGCGGAGGACGTGGTGGATATGACCACGGGTGAAGTGCTGGCTAAGGCGGGCGAGAAGGTTACCCTGGAGATGGCGGATGCCATTCAGAATGCTGCGGTTCCTTTTGTATGGATCCAGACGGAGGAGAAGAATGTGAAGGTTCTCTCCAATATGATGGTAGACATCACCAACTTCGTGGACTGCAATCCCAGGGAACTGGGCATCACGGAGCTGGTTTATTATCCTGTGCTGCAGCAGATTCTGGAGGAGTACAGCGACGATCCGGAGATGCTGGCGGAAGCGATCCACAAGAATGTGCACGAACTGATTCCGAAGCATATTACGAAGGAAGATATCCTTGCTTCCATTAATTATAATATCCATCTGGAGTACGGCATCGGCAACGATGACGATATCGACCATCTGGGCAACAGACGTATCCGTGCAGTGGGTGAACTGCTGCAGAATCAGTACCGCATCGGTCTGTCCAGACTGGAGAGAGTGGTCCGTGAGAGAATGACCACCCATGATGCAGACGAGATCTCACCCCAGGTGCTGATCAACATTAAACCGGTACAGGCTGCCGTGAAGGAGTTCTTCGGTTCTTCCCAGCTGTCCCAGTTTATGGATCAGAACAACCCGCTCGGTGAGCTGACACATAAGAGACGTCTTTCCGCCCTTGGTCCCGGCGGTCTGTCCCGTGACAGAGCCGGATTCGAGGTCCGTGACGTACATTATACGCACTACGGCAGAATGTGCCCCATCGAGACGCCGGAAGGTCCGAACATCGGACTGATCAACTCCCTGGCATCCTATGCGCGGATCAATGAATATGGATTCGTGGAGGCACCCTACCGTAAGATAGACAAAACCGACCCACAGAATCCGCGTGTTACCGACGAAGTTGTCTACATGACGGCGGATGAAGAGGATAATTATCACGTGGCGCAGGCATCGGCTCCGCTGGATGCCAACGGCTATTTTGCCCGTAACAATATTTCCGGACGTTTTGAGGAGGAGACGCAGGAGTATCCGAAGGCCATGTTCGATTATATGGACGTGTCGCCGAAGATGGTATTCTCTGTGGCGACGGCACTCATTCCGTTCCTGCAGAACGATGATGCCAACCGTGCGCTGATGGGTTCCAACATGCAGAGACAGGCCGTGCCGCTGCTCTTTACGGAGACCCCGGTGGTGGGCACCGGTATGGAGCCGAAGGCAGCCGTGGACTCGGGTGTCTGTGTGGTGGCGAAGAAAGCGGGTACCGTTGATTTCGTATCGGCGGATCTGATCAGGATGACTTATGATGACGGGGAGAAGGATGAATACCATCTGACCAAGTTCTCCCGCAGTAACCAGTCCAACTGCTACAACCAGAAGCCCATTGTTTTCAAGGGCAACCATGTGGCACAGGGCGAGGTGATCGCAGACGGCCCGTCCACAGAGGGCGGCGAGCTGGCGCTGGGTAAGAATCCGCTGATCGGATTCATGACCTGGGAAGGCTACAATTACGAGGATGCCGTGCTGCTCAGTGAGAGACTGGTACAGGAGGATGTTTATACCTCCGTACACATTGAAGAATATGAGGCAGAAGCACGCGACACCAAACTGGGGCCGGAAGAGATTACCAGAGATGTTCCCGGTGTGGGTGACGAGGCGTTGAAGGATCTGGATGACAGAGGTATCATCCGCATCGGTGCAGAAGTACGTGCCGGTGATATCCTGGTTGGTAAGGTAACTCCGAAGGGGGAGACCGAGCTGACTGCAGAGGAAAGACTGCTGCGTGCGATCTTCGGTGAGAAAGCAAGAGAAGTCAGGGATACATCCCTGAAAGTGCCTCACGGTGAATATGGTATTGTTGTGGATGCGAAAGTATTTACGAGGGAGAACGGCGACGAGCTTTCACCCGGCGTTAATCAGGCTGTCCGCATTTATATAGCACAGAAGAGAAAGATTTCCGTAGGAGATAAGATGGCCGGCCGTCATGGTAACAAGGGTGTGGTTTCCCGCGTGCTGCCGGTAGAGGATATGCCTTATCTGCCTAACGGCCGTCCGCTGGATATCGTGCTGAATCCTCTGGGCGTGCCTTCCCGTATGAATATCGGACAGGTGTTGGAGATTCATTTGTCTCTGGCTGCCAGGGCGCTTGGCTTTAACGTGGCGACGCCGGTGTTTGACGGTGCGAAGGAAGATGACATTGCAGATACTCTCAAACTTGCCAATGATTATGTCAATCTGGAATGGGAAGAATTTGAAGAGAAGCATAAGGATGATATTTCGGAAGAGATCATGCAGTATCTCTCCGATCACAGAGAACACCGCGAGGTATGGAAAGGTGTGGAGATTTCCAGTGATGGTAAGGTACGGCTGCGTGACGGACGGACAGGCGAGTATTTCGATTCGCCGGTTACGATCGGACACATGCATTATCTGAAACTGCATCATCTGGTAGACGATAAGATCCATGCGCGTTCTA
>OFFS01000240.1_pt1 | contig 43031 bp, 34 predicted proteins | sample 1521541 | NCBI WGS metagenome assembly OFFS01 (sample SAMEA3504127, study PRJEB24116) | mouse gut metagenome | biome: mouse gut; feature: mouse-associated habitat; material: faeces | place: Denmark | collected 2011 | reverse complement strand
CCAAATTTAAAATTTGGCTCGCGGCCTTCGCAAAAGAACTGCTTCGGCATGGAGGGAAATATGAAATTACCGGGAGATGACGAATCCGTAGGAACAGGTCTTCCTGTGGTCTATATGGTAGTCGGTGTATCCGCATTCGTACTGATTCTTTTATTTGCAGTAATGAAGAGCAATGATAAGAAGAACAGTGGCAGTGATTATTTGAAAGAGATGCAGCAGGAGGAGATGGCAGCTGTAGAGTCTGAAGCACAGCTGCCGGAAGAGCCGGAGAAGAAACTGCGTGCCGAGGATCTGGATTTCTGGGATATGTATCCGGTGGAGGAAGCGGAGCCGGAACCGGGAAACTTTCAGGAAGAAACGGTAAAGCCTGAGAAATCCACTTTCACGGAAAAGGCAAAAAAAGTGGAGGAAGAAGAGAAAGAGCGGAAGAAGTTAGGCGAAGCGGCGCAGCAGGAGCAGGCGAAGAACGATCCGGCCACGGATGGTAAGCATACACAGGTTACGAACAGAGACGGGACGGAAGAGTGGGTGACACTCAATCCGTATCTTAAGAAAAACACCTATGATATGACGAAAATGGAAGATAAGGCCGGATTAAAGCGCTATATGGAAAACGGTAAAAAGATTTCCTACGTGGGTGTAGATATTTCCAAACAAAACGGCGATGTCAATTTTACGAGCATGAAGGCGGCAGGTGTCGATTATGTGATGATCCGCCTGGGCGGCCGTGGCTATGGTACCGGTCAGATTACCCTGGATGAGAAGTTCAAGCAGAATATAGAAGGGGCTGTGGCGGCTGGTCTGGATGTGGGCGTTTATTTCTATTCTCAGGCTATTTCACAGGAGGAAGCTGTTCAGGAACTGAACTTCGTCGTTCAGAATCTGGAGCCATACAGAGCAAATGTGAAATATCCAATCGCTTTTGATATGGAATTTGTAGCCAATGATGCGGCAAGAATAGATAACCTGAGTAAGGACGAGAAAACCAATATTGCGACTTCTTTTCTGGAAGGAGTAAAGAATGCGGGTTATGTGCCCATGCTTTATGGTGACAAAGAATGGCTGATCAAGGAGGTGGATCTTGCCAGGCTGCAAAGCTATGATGTGTGGCTTGCACAGGAACAGGAACTGCCGGACTATCCTTATCAGTTTACCATGTGGCAGTATTCCACGGAGGGTGTTGTGAATGGTGTGACCGGCGATGCCAATTTGAATATCAGTTTTGTCGGTTATTCGCAGCGGTAATGGAGGATTCCGGGAGAGATTTTAACAGTATTATACAGGTCGGCGTAAGCGGCAGGAGACACTCCTTCCAGATAATTGGGGATGAAGGCCTTGCTTACGCCGGCTTTTTTGAGCAGATCAATGGCTTTATTGTAGGCGATCGCCGCCTCTGTTTCCGAATCGTAGGTTCCTACGTTGATATTTCCCTTTACGTGTATTTTTACCTGATAGCGCAGAAGACCATTGTGTGCGGTTGCCTGTACACCGTTATAGCGGTTGATGATCTCTATATTCTCATAGCGCAGATCCTGATTGTTTCCATTGATAAAACGATAATCTCTGCCTTCTACAGCATAATTTTTGATGCCGTAACGAGTCATGATATTTACCTGCATGCCATAGTCTGCTACAAAGTAATGGCCTCCTCTGCGGGAAATCTTCCTGGTGGAATAGTAGAACAGATCATCCAGATCGAAAATAAAAAAATCCGACGGCGTAAAATAGTAATAAAAAAAGCGGGGCCGTACATAGATCGGTGTGGCAAAGTAGATGGAATTGTCCCGAAAGTTGAGCAGACTGACCCATTTGGAAAAAGGCAGCATGGACTCACTTTCATAACTGTTTAGAGAAAGGGAACGATCTTCCAGCAGGACGCCGGCCAGTGTATATGCCTGATGAGCATCGTGCGGATTGTCGTAACTGCCCAGACTGATGTGTTTATTGCGATAAGTTAATGAAGCGCGGTAGTATACGGTTCCGTCTTTACGCTTTGCCGTATAAACGCCGGGTAACTGCTGTTTCATAGGTCGGCCTCCTTTACGATAATTGTACCATTTTTGAGAAAAAAAACAAATTCAGAAATATTTTTCCTGTTTCCTGTATAAAATATTAAAGATTGTTAATAACAATTTCAAATTCATCAGATTTTTGTAACATTTGTGACTGCAGCAGAGACCTGCGGCGTTTGTAACGGATCTGCACGGAGAGTCTGTGCAGAGTCTGACATTGGATGCAAATGGTGACGATGCAGGATGGAGGGAAAATGTACAGGGAATATATAACAAGATTTATTCTGGCGGGCATGGTGCTTGTTTCTTCATGCGTATGCGTCAGAGAACTTAAGATTAATCGAATTGCGGCCAAGCCTGCTTTTCAGATGGAATATCTGAGTGATAGCATGACGGAGGATAAACAGAGCTTTATGGAGATGATCTCCACGGTTTCATCGGGACAGAGAGTCGTGGATTATGAAGTGCTGGAACAGACAATGCAGTATCAATTATCGGACAAGGATCTTGATGCTCTGCACCGTATTGTGGAAGCAGAGGCAGGCGGAGAAGATCAGGATGGGAAGCTTTTGGTGGCGAATGTGGTTTTAAACAGAGTGAACAGCGATCTTTTTCCGGATACGGTGTTGGAGGTCGTGATGCAGAGAGAGCAGGGTGTCGCGCAGTTTTCCCCTACCGTGGACGGCAGATTCCAGAGCGTTCATGTCAGTGAGGATACTGTGGTGGCGGTGGAACGTGCTCTGTACGGTGAAGATATTTCGCAGGGTGCACTGTATTTCTGTGCACGGGAGAAGGTGGATTCCGATAGGATGCAGTGGTTCGACCGTCATTTGACAAAACTGTTTGCTTATGGACATCATGAGTTTTTCCAGTAGGCGCATATCGATGCAGTGCTGCAGGAGAGACGGCTGCAGGAAGCCGGCAGTACAGACAGCTCTGTCAGAAGAGTTTTAATGGTATCACGTATAAAAGTTGCGCAGCAGGGGATTGTATGTTACAATAATTGGCACGAAGCATAAAATGTTTGAAAGGCATGGTCAGATAAATGGAAATATTATACAGCAGTACGAGAAATGATGAGAAGAAGATCACGGCTTCTCAGGCAATTTTAAAGGGACTGGCGGATGACGGCGGGTTGTTTGTGCCGGATCATATTCCAGCGCTTGCCTGTTCGCTTCGGGATCTGGCGGGCAGAACCTATCAGGAGGTTGCCTATGAGGTTATGAGGTTATTTCTGACGGATTTTACGGAAGCAGAATTGCGAAGCTGTATCGCACAGGCGTATGATTCGAAGTTTGACACGGAAGTGATTGCGCCGATCGTGGAGGCGGAAGGTACATATTATATGGAGTTGTTTCATGGTGCGACGATCGCTTTTAAGGATATGGCGTTGTCGATACTGCCGCATCTGATGATCACTGCTGCGAAGAAGAATCAGGTGAAGAATGAGATCGTGATTCTGACGGCGACTTCCGGTGATACCGGGAAGGCAGCACTGGCAGGCTTCGCCGGGGTGGAGGGAACGAAGATTATAGTGTTCTATCCGAAGAACGGCGTGAGTCCCATTCAGGAGAAGCAGATGGTGACCCAGAAGGGAGATAATACTCTGGTGGTCGGCATCCATGGTAATTTTGACGATGCACAGTCAGGTGTTAAAGCGTTGCTTAATGACAGAAAGCTGGCGGAAGAGATGGCAGCGGCCGGTCTGCAGTTTTCCTCGGCTAATTCGATCAACATAGGACGGCTTATACCGCAGGTAGTCTATTATGTGTATGGGTATGTAAAGCTTTTGGAGGAGGACAAGCTGGCAGAGGGTGAACGGATGAATGTTGTAGTGCCCACCGGTAATTTCGGTAATATTCTGGCGGCATTTTATGCGAAGCAGATGGGAGTTCCGATCGGGAAGCTGATCTGCGCCTCCAATGAGAATAAGGTTTTATATGATTTCTTTACAACCGGGAAGTATGACCGCAACAGAGAATTTGTACTGACCAGTTCTCCGTCTATGGACATTCTGATTTCCAGCAACTTAGAGCGGCTGATCTACCGTATTACGGGAGAGGATGCCGGGAAGAATGCAGAATTGATGGATTCGCTGCTGCAGACGGGCGTCTATGAGATTACGGAACAGATGCGGGAGCAGCTTGGAGATTTCTATGGCAACTATGCCAGTGAGGAAGAGACGGCGGTGCGGATCAGAGAGATGTATGAGAATACCGGTTATGTACTGGACACGCATACTGCGGTAGCCAGTGCAGTTTATCGGAAGTATGTGGCCGATACGAAGGATGAGGCGGTGACACTGATCGCGTCCACGGCAAGTCCTTTTAAGTTCACGAGAAATGTAATGAACGCGATCGACAGTAATTACAATACAATGTCTGATTTTGAGCTGGTGGATGAGCTGTCCAGAATTGGTAACGTGGATGTGCCGAATGCCATAACAGAGATCAGGACGGCGCCGGTAATCCATGATATTGTATGTGATAAGACTGAGATGAAGGAAACCGTGAAAAATTTTTTGGGAGTCGATGCATAGATATGAAACACATTTTGTTAGTTGATGACGTATCAACCAATCTTAAATGCGAAGAACTTATCCTGCATGATAAATATAATGTGACGATGGTAAAATCAGGAGAGGAAGCACTTCGGTATCTGGAAGACCAGATTCCGGATCTGATTCTTCTGGATATTTATCTGCGTAAGATGGATGGCTATGAGGTGATGGAGCATATACAGAGGAAACCCCACCTGGCAAAGATTCCGGTGATTCTTCTGACGGCGGCGGAGCAGGAGGATGAAGAGAGAAGTTTTGCACTGGGAGCGGTGGATTTCATAAGAAAGCCTTTTGATCCGCAGACATTGCTAAGCAGGATCGAAGCCGTCTGGAGAATGGAGGAATAGAATGGGAGCTGGCGTAGGTGGAATGATAGATATTCTGTTCTTTGGCAGCGGCGTTTACTTGATTTATATGGCAGTCATGGCTAAAAGGAACGGAAATATTGTGAGTAATGTCATGCTGGCCAAGGATGTGAGTGAAAGCAGTATTAAAGACAAACTTGGATTTATTGATTATATGTACAAGCGGATGCTTCTGGCGGGTGTGATGATCGTGATCGCCAGCATCATTCATCTTGTAAATGATTACTATATTCGTTCAGGGGTGTTGACATGGGTCGGCATTATCGTGATCTTGGCGGCTATCGCCGTCTATACAGCCGCCTATCTGCGTGGACAGAAAAGGTACATAAAGGTGCAGGAGAAGAATACCGGAAAGAAATAGAATTGTGAAATCAGAGAGAAAGAGAAAATAGAGAGAAAGAGATGCCGGTCAGGCATCTCTTTTGTCAATCTTAACATAATCTCGATCGGTACATACGGTCTTGTATGCCGGTCTGATAATCTTGCCGTTGTTGGCCAGCTCTTCCATACGGTGTGCGCTCCAGCCGACCATCCTGGCGATGGCGAAGATAGGCGTATAGAGTTCGATCGGAAGATTCAGCATGTCATATACGAATCCGGAATAGAAGTCTACATTTACGCTGACACCCTTATAGATCGGCCTCTCTCTGGAGATAATTTCAGGTGCAAGACGTTCCACCAGGGAATAGAGGGCGAATTCGTCATGCAGCCCCTTTTCTTCGGAAAGCTTCTCCACGAAGGACTTGAAGATGACGGCACGGGGATCCGACTTGGAGTAGACAGCGTGTCCGACACCATAGATCAGGCCTGCGTGGTCAAAGGCATCTTTGTGCAGCAGCTTCAAAAGATAGTCGGCAACTTCTCCTTCATTGCTCCAGTCGGAGATTCTGCGCTTCATCTCCGCAAACATCTGTACGACCTTAATATTGGCGCCGCCGTGCCGGGGACCCTTCAGGGAACCAATCGCTGCGGCGATGACAGAGTAGGTGTCTGTTAAGGAAGAAGTGACTACATGAGTGGTAAAGCTGGAATTGTTACCACCGCCGTGCTCCATATGCAGGATCAGAGCGATATCCAGAATCTTGGCCTCCAAAGGTGTATAATTGCTGTCAGGGCGCAGAATATGGAGGATATTCTCTGCCGTGGATAATTCGGACTGCGGCTGATGTATGTACAGGCTTTCACCGTTGTGATAATGACTGTATGCCTGATAACCATAGATGGAAAGCATCGGGAACAGTGCGATCAGCTGCAGGCATTGCCGGAGCACGTTGGGCAGTGAAGTGTCGTCGGCTCTGTCGTCATAGGAATAAAGTGTGAGTACGCTTCTGGCAAGCGTATTCATCATATCATTGCTGGGTGCTTTCATAATGATATCGCGCACGAAACTGGTGGGAAGGGAACGATAGCCGGACAGAAGTTTCGTAAATTCTGCCAGTTCCTTCCTGTCGGGCAGCTTATCAAAGAGAAGCAGATAAGTCACTTCTTCAAAACCGAAGCGGTTCTCACCTGCAAAACCATCTACCAGATCCTTGACATCGTAGCCGCGGTAGAAGAGGCGGCCGTGTGTGGGAACCTGTATGCCGTCCACGATTTTACTGGCACGCACGTCGGAGATGTTGGTGAGGCCGGCAAGGACGCCCTTACCGTTCAGGTCACGAAGACCACGCTTAACATCGTATTTCGTAAATAAATCGGTATCTATAATACCGGCTTGCTCACTCATACCTGCAAGTCGAATAATCTCGGGGGTAATTTCGGAAAAAGTGTTTTGAGTATCCATGATGTGTACCTCCTTTCGCAAATATTTGTTTCACATCTATTCTATAATAGCATGAAAAAAAAGAGCGGCACAAGAAAAAACGTTAAGTTAACAAAAAATTTACATTTCTTCACAGTTTTTTATCAAAGTACTTTTGCGGCAAGCGCAAAGCCCTGGGCTGAACTGTTACGTAAAATTTCCTGTAAATGGATTTCAATATTGACTTTTAGGGGCGGTTTTGAGATAATGAGAACGGTGTACGGGCATCCTGTACATAGAAAGAGGGCAACGGGAGAACAAGTGTCTTCCGTTCAATAATACAATTTTTAAGGAGGAGAATATAATATGGCAACAAAAGCGTATTATCCCGTTTCCGAGATCGGTGCCGGCAAGGTTGGTTTTTCTAAGACCCGTTCCATTATCGAGGCAGCTTTCTATGGAAACAACGTAGTTAAGGTTAACACATTGAGAGAAGCTTATGAACTGGCTAAGAATTCCCCGGGTACTGTTGTAACAGATATGCCGGTTAAGGATGGCGAGACCTTCGGTCTTCCGGCTGACGCTAAGGTTCTGTTGTTCAATGACGGTGCGGTTACAGGCCGTTATGCAGCAGCACGTCGTATCAAAGGTGAGCCTGGTGTAGATGCGGGCAAGCTTGACAAGGTTGTTATGGATGCGATCTATGAGACACGTTGGAAGACAATGTACCACGCAGAGTGTTTTGTTGGTCTGGATCCGGAATTCATGGCTAAGGCACATCTTCTTATTCCGGAAGGAGAGGAGAACCTGCTTTATAACTGGATGATCAACTTCCAGTATATGTCTGACGAGTACGTTAAGATGTACAAGAAATCCAAACCCGTAGGCGACGGCAACGAGCCTGATATTTATATCTTCTCCGATCCTCAGTGGGCTCCTCACGAGGCACCCGATGTAGACTACAGCTGCTTAAGCGATCCGCTGACACTGTGCTATTTCGATACCAATGAGAACTGTGCAGCAATCCTTGGCATGAAGTATTTCGGTGAGCACAAGAAGGGTACCTTGACCATGGCATGGGCGCTTGCTAACAGAAACGGTTATGCATCCTGCCACGGCGGACAGAAGGAGTATCTGCTGAAAGACGGTTCCAAGTTCGTTGCATCCGTATACGGTCTGTCAGGTTCCGGTAAGTCCACTTTGACACATGCAAAGCATGGCGGCAAGTACGAGATCAAGGTTCTTCATGATGATGCGTTCATCATCAACACAGATACCTGCGCATCTGTAGCGCTTGAGCCTACTTATTTCGATAAGACAGCAGATTACCCGACAGGATGTCCTGACAATGAGTATCTGTTATCTGCTCAGAACTGCTCCTGTACTATGGACAGCGAAGGTAAGATCCAGCTTGTTACAGAGGATATCAGAAATGGTAACGGCCGTGCAATCAAGTCCAAATTGTGGTCTCCTAACCGCGTAGATAAGATTGATGCTCCTGTTAACGCAATCTTCTGGATCATGAAGGATCCTACAATCCCGCCGGTAGTGAAGCTGAAAGGTGCCGCACTTGCATCCGTTATGGGAGCAACTCTGGCAACCAAGACTTCTACTGCAGAGCGTGTTGCAGCAGGTACAGACCTGAATGCAATCCGTATCGTTCCTTATGCTAACCCGTTCAGAACCTATCCGCTGGTTAATGACTATGATAAGTTCAAGAAGCTGGTAGAAGAGAAGAACGTAGCATGCTACATCGTTAACACAGGCGATTTCATGGGCGAGAAGGTTAAACCTGCTGATACCCTTGGTATCCTGGAGACGATCGTAGAGGGCAAAGCTTCCTTCACACAGTGGGGACCTTTCGAAGATATCGAGATCATGAACACATGGGATGGCCAGACAGAAGGCTTCAAGAACTTCAATGCTGATCTTGGCGATGCTGATTATAAGGCACAGCTGAAGAGCGCTATGGAGACCCGTGTGAAAGCTGTAGAAGATTTCGCTACGAAGAAGGAAGGCTATGACAAGCTTCCGGATGAGGCATTGGCAGCTCTCAAGAAACTTGTTGATGCACTTAATTAATCAGTGATATATATTTGCAGTGACTTTGATGGCAAGGGGTATATACCCCTTGCCAACAGAGGGCTATGGAAGAATTATCGGAACCGGGAAATGCTCCCCCGTTTCAAGTGGTATGGAATGAGCAGGTTCCCTGACAGGGAGGTTGAAGGCTGAACTGTTGCAGGATTTGCAAAAATAATTAAAATTTATCTTGCAAAAAAAGCGATAAGCCAGTATAATAGTTTTTGTTGCAGGAGTATGCTGGAATAGCGCAGTCGGTAGCGCAACTGATTCGTAATCAGTAGGTCGAGGGTTCAAGTCCCTTTTCCAGCTTAAAGAGACAGCACTTATGTAAAAGTAAGGAGCTGTCTTTTTTCTTTATAGAAGAAAAGGTACCCAGGGGAATGGGAAGCAGATTTGGCAGGAATGGGGAATGATATGAAATATGTATGTCTGGGGCAGGAGCAGGAAGAGCAGGAAAATTTAAAACAGGAATATAAATCGGCCAAATGTCTGGGTGAAGTCAGACTGGGGGAGATTCATCTATTCTATCGCTATTTTATCAGGATCAGGTATATATCTTACAGGGAACTGAGGCAGGCATATCTGCGGGAAGAAAGTGGTGAGAGCGGAGAATTTCTTCTGAAGGAATTCTATTTAATGTTGAAGACTGCGGATGGGGGACTTCATAAACTGCGGATGGAGCGGGAAGTCAATGCCAGGGAAGTACTGGCATATCTGGAAGAGAGAGAGGAAGCGGTCAGGATCGGATTTGACTGTTGGGACAGGCAGGGGCGTTGTCAATAAGGCGGACTGAATGCGTCGGTTAATGGATTGCCAGGTTGAATTGTTTCAGGTCATATATAAAATTGATAAAACAGCATACAATACCTTGACAGCATAGAAAACAATGATACAATATATAGTATGCGCAACGTGTTTGTGCCATATATTTTGTGTTATATATCATGTGGCTTATACAGCTGCAGTGATGGAAAGGAAAATGGGTGGGGTTTCGTAAATGAAGATCATTAAGAGAAGCGGCGCAGAAGTGGCATTTGACCTGGAGAAGATCATAGCGGCAATCTGTAAGGCGAATAACAGTGTGAAGACGGAAGAGAAGCTGACAGAGAAAGAGATCGATGAGATTGCCGAGGTGGTGGCTGCAAACTGCGAGGACATGAAGCGTTCTCCCAGCGTGGAAGAGATTCAGGATATGGTGGAGAATCAGTTGATGAAATACCGCGCTTACACAATGGCCAGGAATTATATTACTTATCGGTATAAAAGGGCGCTTGTGAGGAAGTCAAACTCCACGGACGAACAGATCTTAAGTCTGCTGGAGTGTAACAATGAGGAAGTGAAACAGGAGAATTCCAATAAAAATCCGACGGTCAACAGTGTGCAGCGTGACTATATGGCAGGAGAGGTGAGCAAGGATATTACGCGACGTTTTCTGCTGCCGCCGGATATCGTGGAAGCTCATGAGAAGGGGATCATCCATTTTCATGACGCAGATTATTTTGCCCAGCATATGCATAATTGCTGTCTCGTTAATCTGGAGGATATGCTGCAGAATGGTACGGTGGTCAGCGAGACCATGATAGATACGCCAAAGAGTTTTTCTACAGCCTGTAATGTAGCCACGCAGAGTATCGCCCAGATCGCCAGCTGTCAGTACGGGGGACAGAGTATTTCGCTTTCTCATCTGGCGCCTTTTGTGCAGGTGAGCCGCGGGAAATTCCGCAGGGAAGTCAGAAGAGAGATGGAGGAAGCAGGAATTGCGGTCTCTGAAGAACAGATCAATCAGATTGCAGAAAGCCGGGTAAAAGATGAGATCAAACGAGGCGTACAGATCATACAGTATCAGGTTATCACCTTGATGACCACCAATGGACAGGCGCCTTTTATTACGGTATTTATGTATATTGATGAGGTGCCGGCCGGCAGGCTGAGGGACGATCTGGCGTTGATCATAGAGGAGATGCTGGTGCAGCGGATCCAGGGGGTTAAAAATGAAAAGGGCGTTTATATTACGCCGGCTTTTCCGAAGCTGATTTATGTGCTGGAGGAGGACAATGTCCGGGAAGATGCAAAATACTGGTACCTGACAAAGCTGGCGGCACAATGTACCGCGAAAAGGATGGTGCCGGATTATATTTCGGAGAAGATCATGAAGAAACTGAAAGACGGCAACTGCTATACCTGTATGGGATGCCGGTCTTTTCTGACGGTCTATCATGACGAAAATGATCAGCCGAAGTTCTACGGACGGTTTAATCAGGGAGTGGTGACGCTGAATCTGGTGGATGTGGCCTGTTCTTCCGGAAAAGATTTGAAGAAGTTCTGGGAGATTATGGATGAGCGGCTGGATCTTTGCCGGCGTGCTCTTATGTGCCGCCACAACCGGTTAAAAGGCACTCCCTCTGATGTGGCGCCGATTCTCTGGCAGAACGGGGCGCTGGCACGGCTTAAGAAGGGGGAGAAGATCGATAAGCTTCTCTATGACGGCTATTCTACCATATCGCTGGGCTATGCCGGATTGTGTGAGTGTGTCCGCTATATGACCGGGAAGAGCCATACGGATCCGGAGGCAACGCCTTTTGCGCTTAAGATCATGCGGTATTTGAACAATGCCTGCAAAGAATGGCGGGAAGAGACGAATATTGATTTCAGTTTGTATGGTACGCCGCTGGAGTCAACGACTTATAAGTTTGCAAAATGTCTGCAGAATCGTTTTGGCGTAATCGAGGGTGTGACGGACAGGAACTATATTACCAACAGCTATCATGTGCATGTAACGGAGGAGATCAATGCTTTCGATAAGTTGAAATTTGAATCCCAGTTCCAGGAGCTGTCTCCGGGTGGGGCCATCAGCTATGTGGAAGTGCCTAATATGGAGAATAATCTGGAGGCTGTCCTTTCCGTAATGCAGTATATTTACGATAATATTATGTATGCGGAGCTGAACACGAAAAGTGATTACTGCCAGAAATGTGATTATCACGGAGAGATCCGGATTGTCACAGACAAGGATGGTAAACTTATCTGGAAATGTCCTAATTGCGGAAATACAGACCAGAACAAGATGAATGTGGCAAGACGTACCTGCGGCTATATCGGAACGCAGTTCTGGAACCAGGGGCGCACGCAGGAGATTAAAGAGCGGGTGCTGCACCTATGAACTACTCGGAGATCAAAAATTGTGATATTGCCAACGGGCCGGGTGTACGGGTGACGCTTTTTGTCAGCGGGTGCACGCATCACTGTGCAGGATGCTTCAATGAGATGACATGGGATTTCGATTACGGAGTGCCTTTTGATACAGGGACGGAGGAGCGGCTGTTAACCCTTTTGGAGCCGGGATATATTGCAGGATTGACGCTCCTTGGCGGGGAGCCGATGGAGTATGCGAACTGGTGCAGGCTGCTGCCTTTTCTAAAAAAGGTGAGAGATATATATCCGAAGAAAGATATCTGGTGTTATACGGGATATTGTTTTGAAACGGATATTTTGAAACGTTTCTGTAGACAGTGGGAGGATATGAAGGAATTCCTGGCCTGTATCGATGTGTTGGTGGATGGAGAATTTATTCTGGAGCAGAAAGACATCAGCCTGCAGTTTCGGGGGTCGCGAAACCAGAGGATTATTCTGGTGCAGGAATCACTGGCTTGTGGAGAGACTGTACTATGGCGTGGAGCCGGTTCGCAGAGCATTGGACAGGACAAAAGAACAGCAAAGCAGAGAGTTGGGGAGAGTCTGATATAGGCTCTCCTTTTTGGTTTTCAGGAAGCGGGCAATCGCAAATCCCTCTTGACTTTAGCGATTAAAAGTGCTAAAGTGTGAAAGGCGGTTTTTATGGAGCCGGAACAAATAACAGGAAAGGGGTCTGTTCATGTCAGCATTGGAGGAGATTCGAAACCGTTTTAAGAAGGATCGTTTTGCAACGGAGGCTGCGGGGATCGTTATTGACCATGCAGAGCCGGGGAAGGCGGTGTGCTCTCTGACGTTGGAGGAGAAGCATATGAATGAGAATAATGTACCCATGGGCGGCGCTGTCTTTACACTGGCAGATTTTACCTGTGCCATCGCATCGAACGGGTATTCCGAAAAGAAGACGGTCAGCCAGCAGGTATCCATTACCTTTCTCGCGCCGGCGAAGGGCAGCCGTCTGATCGCGGAGGCATCCTGTCTGAGAGAGGGGCGCACCACGGCGTTCTATGCGGTGGATGTGAAGGACGAGCTGGGAAATTATGTGGCCCATGCCACGATGAACGGATATATTATGAAGTAACGGATGATATATAACGAAATTTCAAATGTCATTAACTATAGATTGTGGAATTTGAGAAGGAGGAACTCTATCATGGTGATCACGGAGTTTTTGGAGCGCAACGCGCGCCTGTACGGTTCAGATACGGCGCTGGTGGAGCTGAATCCCTCCCAGGAGCGGGACAGTGCGGTAACCTGGCGGGAGGCGAGTCTGATCGAGAGCGCGGAGAATGGCGCTCCTTACCGCCGGGAATTAAGCTGGGCGGATTTTGACAGGCGGGCCAACCGTTTCGCGAATCTGCTCTTAAGCCGCGGCCTGGAGCGGGAGACGAAGGTGGGTATTCTGATGATGAACTGTCTGGAATGGCTGCCCATCTATTTTGGGATATTGAAGGCTGGCGGTGTGGCCGTACCCTTGAATTTCCGGTATTCGGCGGAAGAGATCAAATACTGTCTGGAGCTGGCGGATGTGGAGGTGCTGGTGTTCGGACCGGAGTTTATCAGCCGTATGGACACGATCGCGAAGGAGCTGCCGGGGATTAAGACGATGTTTTTCCCGGGCCCGGAGGGGCCTTCCTATACGGAAGACTGTCTGAAGCTGATGGGATTCTGTTCTTCCAGCGCACCGCCGGTGGCGCTTCAGGAGACGGATTATGCGGCCATCTATTTTTCTTCCGGGACCACCGGGTTTCCGAAGGCAATCCTGCATGATCACAGGGCGCTGCGTTCTTCCTGCGAGACGGAACAGAACCACCACGGGCAGCGGAAGGAGGATGTGTTCCTCTGTATTCCGCCGCTTTATCATACCGGGGCGAAAATGCACTGGTTCGGTTCCCTGCTCACGGCCGGCAAGGCAGTGCTTCTACGGGGCGTGAAGCCGGAGTGGATCCTGCGGGCGGTGACAGAGGAGAAATGTACCATCGTGTGGCTGCTGGTGCCCTGGGCACAGGATCTTCTGGATGCCATCGACTCCGGCAAGGTGGAGATGGAACATTATCTGCTGGAGCAGTGGCGGTTGATGCATATCGGGGCACAGCCCGTGCCGCCCAGTTTGATTCAGCGTTGGAAGAAGCATTTCCCGCACCATCAGTACGATACCAATTATGGGCTGAGTGAATCCATCGGGCCTGGCTGTGTGCATCTGGGCGTGGAAAATATACATAAAGTGGGAGCCATCGGCAGGCCTGGCTATCACTGGGAAGCAAAGATCGTAGATGAGCAGGGCCGGGAGAGCGCCCAGGGCGATGTAGGCGAATTGATCGTTCATGGACCGGGTGTCATGCTCTGTTATTATAAGAATCCCGAGGCCACCGATGAGGTTTTGAAGGACGGCTGGCTCTACACGGGCGATATGGCGCGTATGGATGAGGACGGTTTTATCTATCTGGTGGACCGGAAGAAGGATGTGATCATCTCCGGCGGTGAGAACCTGTATCCGGTGCAGATCGAGGACTTCCTGCGCAGAAACGACAAGATCAAGGATGTGGCGGTGATCGGACTGCCGGACGCGAGACTGGGTGAGATCGCGGCGGCGGTGATCGGACTGAAGGAGGATGTCTCCTGCACGGAAGAGGAGATCATGGAATTCTGCAGAGAACTGCCCAGATATAAGCGGCCGAAGAAGATCATCTTCGACGAGGTGCCGCGGAATCCTACGGGTAAGATCGAGAAGCCGGTGCTGCGGGAACGGTACTGTCACGGCAGCCTGGTGGAGGCCCAGATCAGGAATTAAAGGAGCAGAGGGATAAACGATCCCGGAAGCGCAATCATGTAACAAGCGGAGGGAGAAAAAGAAAATGGATCTTGCGATTAAATTAGTGATGCTCATCGTCTTTTTCGGTGTCATGATCGGCATCGGACTTTACTGCCGGAAACATGCCACCGATGTGAATGGATTTGTGCTGGGCGGCAGGAGTGTGGGGCCGTGGCTGACCGCTTTTGCCTATGGGACAAGCTATTTCTCGGCGGTGGTCTTCGTGGGTTATGCGGGGCAGTTTGGCTGGAAATACGGAATCGCCGCTACCTGGGCGGGACTGGGGAATGCGTTCCTCGGTTCCCTGCTTGCCTGGGCGGTGTTGGGACGCCGTACCCGTATTATGACACAGCATTTAGACAGCGCCACCATGCCGCAGTTTTTCGGAGAACGGTTTGAGAGTAAGCCTTTAAAACTGGCGGCTTCGGCCATTATCTTTATCTTTCTGATCCCTTATACGGCCAGTCTCTATAACGGGCTGAGCCGTCTGTTCGGGATGGCTTTCGATATCGACTACAGCGTGTGCGTGATCGTGATGGCAGTGCTCACCGGCATTTATGTCATAGCCGGCGGCTATATGGCTACCGCCATCAACGATTTTATACAGGGTATCATAATGATCTTCGGCATCGTGGCTGTGGTGGCGGCGGTATTAAACGGCCAGGGCGGTTTTCTGGCGGCGCTGGATGCGCTGGCGGCTGTCAGTGACGAGTCGGTGTCGGCGGCACCGGGGGTGTTCAACTCCTTCTTCGGACCGGATCCGGTGGGGCTTCTGGGGGTGGTGATCCTTACCAGCCTGGGCACCTGGGGACTGCCCCAGATGGTACAGAAGTTCTATGCCATCAAAAGCGAGAGTGCGATCAACAAAGGCATGATCATCTCCACTGTTTTTGCGGCGATCGTGGCGGGCGGCTGCTATTTCCTGGGCGGCTTCGGACGGCTGTTTGACGATAAGATCGATATTGCGGCCAACGGGTATGACTCGGTGGTGCCGACGATGCTGTCAGGGCTGCCGACGATCCTGATCGCGGTGGTGGTCATTCTGGTGCTTTCGGCCTCCATGTCCACGCTTTCTTCCCTTGTTTTGGCATCCAGTTCTACCTTGACGCTGGATTTCATTAAAGGTAATATTATGAAAGAGATGGATGAGAAGGAACAGGTGAAATGGATGCGGGCGCTGTTGGTGGTCTTTATCGCGATCTCCGTAGTGCTGGCGCTGATCCAGTACCGTTCCAACGTCACGTTTATCGCCCAGCTCATGGGTGTGAGCTGGGGCGCGCTGGCCGGAGCTTTCCTGGCTCCCTTCCTTTACGGCCTGTATTGGAAGCGGACCACGAAAGCAGCCTGCTGGGTGAGTTTTTTGTTCTCCACGGTGGTGATGCTGGCGAACATCTTTTTCCGGTCGAGCTTTCCGGCGCTTTTGCAGTCGCCCATCAATGCCGGCGCCTTCTGTATGCTGGCCGGGCTTGTGATCGTGCCGGTGGTGAGCGTGGTGACGAAAGCGCCTGCCGGAAAAAGGCTGGAGGAGATCTTCTCCTGTTATGAGAAGAAGGTGACGGTTTCTGTGAAAGACTCCATCGGAGATCAAAATTAGGGAAAACGATGAAGGAGGAAAAGGATATATGAAAACACTGATGCTCGGCAACGAGGCGGTTGCCAGAGGTCTTTATGAAGGAGGCTGCAGCTTCGTATCCAGCTATCCGGGAACGCCCAGCACGGAGATCACGGAGTGCGCGGCGAAGTATGAGGAGCTGTACGCGGAGTGGGCGCCCAATGAGAAGGTGGCGCTTGAGGCAGCGTTTGGCGCATGTCTTTCCGGAAAGAGAAGCTTCTGTGCCATGAAGCATGTAGGCCTTAACGTGGCGGCGGATCCGCTTTTTACCATATCTTATACGGGGGTGCATGCCGGACTGGTGATCGGCGTGGCGGATGACGCCGGCATGCACAGTTCCCAGAACGAACAGGATTCCAGACATTATGCGCAGGCATCCAGGATTCCCATGCTGGAGCCTTCCGATTCCGCGGAAGCGCTTGCCTTTGCGAAACTTGCCTATGAGCTTTCGGAAGAATTCGATACGGCGGTACTGCTTAAGATGTGCACCCGCGTCAGCCATTCGCAGAGCGTGGTGGAGACGGGGGAAAGGGTGCTTCCGGCGCAGAAAAAATATGAGAAGAACCCGGGTAAATACATTATGATGCCGGCCAACGCCAAGAAGCGTCATCCGGAAGTGGAGGTGCGCACAAAGGCGCTGACAGCCTGGGCGGAGACGACAGAGATCAACCGCATCGAGACGGGCAGCGATCCGTCCTGCGGCATCATTACCTCCTCCACCTGTTATCAGTATGTGAAGGAGGCCTTCGGGGATACCTATCCGGTATTGAAGCTGGGCATGATATGGCCCATGCCGGAGCAGAAGATCAGGGAGTTTGCGGCTGCTGTAAAGCGGCTTGTGGTGGTGGAGGAGCTGGACGGCTTTATCGAGTCACACTGCAGAAGTCTGGGGCTTACGGTGTCCGGCAAAGACCTGTTTTCCAATATCGGCGAGCTGAGTCAGAATCTGGTGAAGGAGAAGCTTGGCGGGAACGTACAGGCGGGAGCGGCGCTTGATGAAGTCATTCCGGCCAGACCGCCCGTGATGTGCGCCGGCTGTCCGCATCGCAGTATTTTCTATGTTCTGAAAAAGATGAATCTCACGGTGCTGGGAGATATCGGCTGCTATACGCTGGGAGCCGTGCAGCCCCTGGGAGCCATCGACACAACGATCTGTATGGGTGCTTCTGTTTCCGGACTGCATGGATTTGTGAAAGCAGGAGACGGGGAGAGCGCAGGCAGGACGGTGGCGGTCATCGGGGATTCCACGTTTATGCATTCCGGTGTTACGGGACTGATCAACATTGCGTATAATGAATCGAATTCCACGGTGATCATACTGGACAACTCGATTACGGGTATGACGGGGCATCAGCAGAACCCTACCACGGGCTATAACCTGAAAGGGGATCCCTGTGCGAAGATCGATCTGGAAAGTCTGTGCCATGCCGTGGGGATCAAGCGGGTAAGGGTGGTGGATCCTTACGATATGGAGATCTGTCAGGCAGTGATAGCAGAAGAGCTGGCGGCAAAAGAGCCTTCGGTCATCATTTCCCGTCGTCCCTGTGCGCTGCTTAAGTATGTGAAGCATCCCGGTCCCATCTGTTCCGATACAGAGAAGTGTAAGGGCTGTAAGGCCTGTATGAAGATCGGCTGTCCGGCTATCAGCATGGTGGACGGCAAGGCGAAGATCGATGCGACGCTCTGTGTGGGATGCGGCGTCTGTGAGCAGTTGTGTAAATTTGACGCGCTGGGTAAGGCTGAATAAAGCGCTTCGGAATGGAGGGAAGATTGAATAAATTCTCTGATGAGCAATTTATTCAATCAAGAATTTGTGCCGAAGCGTCACAAATTCTGTTGATCGCAGAGCAGAATCGGAGTATTCCTTCGGAAAACTCCTAAATTCTGCTCACGTCCTCAGCGCAAAGCGCTTCGGAATGGAGGAAAATATGGAAACAAAGAATATTATGATCGTGGGAGTAGGCGGACAGGGCACGCTGCTTGCAAGTAAACTCCTGGGGCGTCTGCTTCTGGGGAAGGGATTTGACGTGAAGGTGAGCGAAGTGCACGGTATGAGCCAGCGGGGCGGAAGCGTTGTCACGTATGTGCGCTGGGGAGACAGAGTCTGTTCCCCCATTATCGACAGGGGACAGGCGGATTGCATTCTTTCTTTTGAACTTCTGGAGGCGGCCCGCTATACGGAATATGTGAAGCCGGGCGGAAGAATCATTGTCAACAGCCAGCAGATCAATCCGATGCCGGTGATCGCGGGGATGGCTGCCTATCCGGAGAATCTGGTGGAAAAGATGGCGGCCCTTGACATCCAAGTGGACGCGCTGGATGCGTTGTCTCTGGCGGAAGAGGCGGGGAGCAGCAAGGCAGTGAATCTTGTACTGATGGGCAGACTTGCGAAGCATTTTGATTTCACCGATGAGGAGTGGATGGATGCCATTGAGCACAGCGTGCCGTCGAAATTTCTGGAATTAAATAAGAAAGCGTTTGAACTGGGGCGGAGCGCATAGATTGAAAAATCAAGGATTTTCGAATTTTCTATTTAGGCAGTATAGCAGGCAGGCCTGTGATATGCATGGTTATCAGTGTCTTAAATATTGAGAAGACAGATTTCAGCAGTGTAGAGGAGGAGATGGAAAGGTTGAATAAATTCTCTGATGAGCAATTTAGTTCAACAAACTGAACAAGTTCAGTCGGAATTTGTGCCGAAGCGTCACAAATTCTGTTGATCGCAGAGCAGAATCGGAGTATTCCTTCGGAAAACTCCTAAATTCTGCTCGCGTCCTCAGCATAAAACGCTTCGGAATGGAGGAAAAAATGGAACGGTATTACCAACAGGAAATTGAAACTGCGGACAGGGAGCAGGTCCTTGCGTGGCAGAATGAGCGGCTGGTAAAGCAGGTGCGCCACGTGTGGGACAATGTGCCTTACTACCGCGCGAAAATGGAGGAAAAGGGAGTTACGCCCGAGGATATTCAGAGCGTGGCGGATCTGCATAAGCTGCCTTTTTTGACCAAGGACGATTTAAGAGAAGCGTACCCTTACGGGCTGCTGGCAAAGCCTCTCAAGGACTGTGTGCGTATTCAGTCTACTTCGGGGACTACGGGACGCCGGGTGGTGGCTTTTTATACTCAGCATGATATTGATCTGTGGGAGGACTGCTGTGCCCGGGCGATCATGGCGGCAGGCGGCACGGAAGAGGATGTGTGCCATGTGAGTTACGGGTATGGCCTTTTCACAGGAGGACCGGGCTTAAACGGCGGCAGCCATAAGGTAGGCTGTCTGACACTGCCCATGTCTTCCGGCAATACGGACAGACAGCTGCAGTTTATGGTGGATCTGGGTTCTACGATCCTGTGCTGTACGCCTTCCTATGCCGCTTTTCTGGCGGAGAGCATTCATGAGAGAGGGCTGCAGGACCAGATCAAGTTGAAAGCCGGTATCTTCGGCGCGGAGGCGTGGAGCGAGGAGATGCGGCAGGATATTCAGAATAAACTGCGTATCAAGGCCTACGATATCTATGGTCTTACAGAAACAAGTGGTCCCGGTGTGGCCTTTGAGTGCAGTGAGCAGACCGGTATGCATATCAATGAAGACCACTTTATTGCGGAGATCATCGATCCGGATACGGGCGAGGTTCTGCCGGAAGGCAGTAAGGGCGAGCTGGTGTTTACCTCGATCACGAAAGAGGCCTTTCCGCTGCTGCGTTACCGTACCAGAGACATCTGCGTGCTGACAAGAAAGAAATGTTCCTGCGGCCGTACCCATGTGAAGATGAGCAAGCCGATGGGCAGAAGCGATGATATGCTGATCGTCAAGGGCGTGAATGTCTTCCCGTCCCAGATCGAGACGGTGCTTCTGGAGCAGGGTTATCCGGCTAACTATCAGATCATCGTGGACCGCGTCAACAATTCCGATACCATCGAGGTGATGGTGGAGATGACACCGGAGAACTTCTCCGATAACCTGGGTAAGATCACGGCGATGGAGAAGAGCCTTGTATCTGCGCTTAAGGCGATGTTGGGCATCTATGCGAAAGTGCGGCTGGTGGCTCCCAAGTCCATTACGAGAAGCGAAGGCAAGGCAGTGCGCGTGATCGATAAGCGTAAGATTTGATATAAGTAGATTTGAAGAAAGGAGCAAGGCTATCATTATGACAATACCTCAAATTTCTGTATTTTTGGAGAACAAAGCGGGACAGCTGGCGGATATCACCGGGATTCTCTCGCAGAATCAGGTGAATATGCGGGCTATCAATATCGCGGAGACGACGGATTACGGCGTATTGCGGCTGATCGTGGATGATGCTGCGAAAGCATCATCGATTCTTCTGGAAAAAGGCTTTATCCTGACCATGACACCTGTGGTTGGCGTGGCTGTTCCGGATACGCCCGGCGGGCTGAGCAGGGTACTCAGTGTGATTTCCAGCGCCGAGATCGATGTGGAATATATGTATTCTGTTTTTGGGCAGAAGGACGGGCAGGCCTGCATGATCTTCCGTGTGGCGGATTCGGACGGGCTGACGGCAGTTCTGGAGCAGAACGGGATCGGGACGATTGCGGGAGAGGATCTGGGACTGCATTAGAATGCCCTTGTGCCTGTGCCGGCATAGCGGGAAAAGCGGCCGGGCAGACGAACGCGATCTGTTACCGATAAAGTACATAATAGAAAGAATATGATGTGAGGCTGCTGCAAAATCTGGCGGTCATATGATATGTGGTTGATGATGAAAGGATCATGATGCCATATACTATATGAACTGACAGTTTGCAGCAGCTTCATTTTTTATCGCGAGCGATCACGAACAGCGCAGAAGTATGCAGTTTTGATTGCCGGTTACTTCTATCGTGATGTATGCCGGAAAAGGGCGATGGAGATAATAGAATAGAAGGAGCGGGCAGTTTAGTACAAAGGGATTTTTATACGGGATATGGATGTTTGGAAAAGGATAGTGATTGTGAAATGACCTTAATGGATTAAGAGTGATGTGAAAATAAATAAAAATCGAAATAAAATATGAATAGAAATTATATATAATAACCAAATAAAAGAAAAAGATGATAAATTTCTTTACACAATATGCTTATTGTGATATATATAAATTATAATTTATAAATTATAATTTTAAGCACAAGGATGGTACGGATATGAAATATTATAGTGGAGACGGGGTAGGAAAAACATTTGTCATAGAACTCGACAGAGGGGAAGAACTGTTTGAAAGTGTGGAATCTATCTTGGAAAAGGAAGGTGTCCGGAATGCATTTATTGCGAGCGCAGTGGGCAGTGTAGCTCATCTGGAGTATCACAGGCCAACCAGCATGGATGCTGCAGCGGAAGATGAATTTTTGTCTCTGGATGGACCTTTTGAATTTGGCGGATTGACAGGAACCGTATTTAACGGTGTAGCGCATTTTCACTTTTCCATCGGCGGTGTAAAGGATCTGCATGTCGGGCATTTGGAGAGAGGTACGAAAGTTCTGTATTTACTGGAACTGATCGTGATTGAGCTGAAAGGACTGCATCTGGAAAGAAAGATGACACCTGAAAATGTAAAGAAGCTGTTTCCGGTAGAAGGTTGAATAAATTCTCTGATGAGTAATTTAGTTCAACAAACTGAACAGGTTCAGTTAGAATTTGTGACGCTTCGGCATTAAGGAAAAAATGAAACCCTGGAACAGGGCAGATTCGGTAACTATGAAGCGAAAGGCTGCATAGCTGCATGGCTCGTTGCTTCACGGAAATAAAACAGGAGGCGTGTGAATGTTTCAAGCATTGTATAACAGAAAAACAGAAAGCTTAAACGGCGTATGGAAATATCGTATCGACCAGAATGACGTGGGTGTGAGACAGAGTTACTATCTGTCAAACGGCGAGGAGGATGTGTGGAAGAAGATCAAGGTACCCCATAACTGGTATCTTACGGAGGAGATCGGTGACTATTTTGGAACGATCTGGTACACCAGGAAATTTAAGGCTCCTAAGGAGATGAAAGGGAAGAGGGTCTTTCTCTACTTCGAGGGCGTGGATTATATTTCCGAGGTCTGGTTGAATGGCACTTATCTGGGATTTCACGAAGGAATGTTTAACTCCTTTGAGTATGATATTACATCCTGCATCGATTGGGAGGGCGATAATCTTTTGATCGTCAGGGACAGTGCGCCGAAGGATACGACAGAATATATTCCGGCGGATAAGACGGAAGTTCCCATGTCTGAGAAGTATAAGGTGCATCAGTCAAAAGGAATCACCCAGATCAAAGGGCATATGATCGAGGCCATGCACCGGCCAGGTTGTAAGACCGCTTACCGGCAGGACGGCAATTCCGGCGGTATCTGGGGCGATGTTAAGCTCGTATGCAGACCGGATATTTATATACAGTACGTGAAGAGCTACACGAAGATCGGATATAAGAAAGACTGGCTGGGGGATCAGCAGGATAAACCGGACGGTACAGGTCTTGCGGCCTTTGATGTCTATATCCATAACAGTACCAGGAAAGCGGTGAAAACGAATATCACATTAGATATCAGACCCTATAATTTTGAGGGGGATTCCCATTGTTCCATCGGCCGGGAAGTGGTGCTGCAGCCTGGGGATAATGTTTTTAAGATCACGGCGACCATTCCCGATGTAAGACTTTGGTGGACCTGGGACCATGGCGATCCGAACATGTATACGGCACGGATCGGTGTGGAACAGGATGCCGTGGAGATGAACTTCGGCGTGAAAGAGATCCACACGGATGACAAAGGGCAGTGGTACTTAAACGGCCGCCATATTTTCCTCAGAGGTATGCGCTATATCTCCAGCTTATGGATGAGCGAAGCCAATGAAGAAATGTGGAAAAAGGATTTTGATAAAATGCTGGATATGGATATCAATTCCATAAGAATCGGCAGTCATGTGGAGCGTGACGGACTCTATACGCTGTGTGACGAACTGGGACTACTGATGTGGCAGGTATTTCCGCTGCACTATGTGATCAGTGATTCTGACGACGTGATCAACCGTGCTTCCGATATGATGCGGGATATGGGAATGATGCTCACCAATCATGCCTGCATGGGTATGTGGTCGGTGTATAAGGAGCCGGAGATCTATGAATTGGTGGAAAGACCCAACGTATATTTTAAACTCTGCGATATTTTGAAGGAAACCCTGGGAAGTATAGATCCGATTCGGTGGATCCACAAAGGGGATTACCGGGAAGGCGTGCAGAATATCATGATCGGTTCCTGTCAGGACGGCGATATGGATGTGCACACGGCGGAGATCAAACCCAATATAGTCGAATTCGGTGCGGACTCCGTTCCAAGTCTGGTAAGCCTGCGCAAATTCATACCGGAAGATAAGCTCTGGCCGCCGCATTGGGATACCTGGGAATACTGGGGATTGTTCTACTGGAACCAGTTCAGAAGAGGCAAGGTGGAGATGGGCAATTCTCTGGAAGAATTTATCCGGAATACGCAGCAATATGAGGCGTTGGTCGTAAAAGAACAGATCGAACTTTTACGGCAGAGGAAATATCAGCCGGTGGCCTCCATGTATCTGTACTACTGGAGCGATGCGTGTCCGGTCATGGGATCCGGCCTGTTTGATTATTACAGGGAACCCTATGCAGTATATGAATCCATGAAAGGGGTATATACGCAGGTGCTGATCAGTCTGGAATGGGAGCAGGAGCCTCATGTGATCGGCAGAGAGAAGAAATACGGCAGAGGACAGATGTTCCGGGCGAAGATCTGGCTGAACAACGATCATTTCCATTCGGTGGAGGATGCGCAGATCCACTGGGAGATCCACAGGGAAAACAGCACGGAGATCCTGACGGAGCGTACATGGACAGAAACGCTTGTCGAGGACAGCGCACAGGTAAGAGACCAGATTTCCTGGATCCTGCCGGGAGACTATGTAGGCAACTATGTGATCGATATGTGGGTGAAAGATAAGAACGGCAAAGTCTTATCCAGGAACAATACGGTGATCAAAGCGCATGCTTGAATGGAGGCAGGGTTGAATTTGTGACGCTTCGGAATGGAGGCAAGGTTGAATAAATTCTCTGAGGAGCAATTTATTCAACCAAGAGTTTGTGTCGAAGCGTCACAAACTCCTTGATCGCAGAGCAGAATCTGAAATTCTGCTCGCGTCCTCAGCGCAAAGCACTTCGGAATGGAGGAAAATATGATAATGCTTTATGAAGGAAGACAGACCATAGATTTGGGCGGTCTTTGGGAATATAAGAAGGAAGAAACTGACAGGACGGCAGAGGCGTTCAGGACAGGGGAGTTAATGGATCCGGAGGGATGGAGACCGATCCGGGTGCCGAATAACTGGTATCTGACAGAGATCGGTGATTATTTCGGGACGATCTGGTTCAGGACATCCTTCCAGACGCCGGCAAGGAAAAAGAATAAGCATATCTGGCTGCGTTTTGGGGCGGTGGACTACATCGCGGATGTGTGGCTCAACGGCGAGTATCTGGGAAACCATGAAGGCATATTTAGTCCCTTCGAGTTTGACATTACGGATTACTTACGGGAAGGAGCGGAAAACGAGCTGTTGGTCAGAGACAGCGCACCCCGTGATGAGACAGAATATATCAATGCCGGCACGGATCGGGATACACCGCTGTCAGAACCCTATCAGCGACATCAGGCGAAGGCGATCACCCAGATCAAAGGACATATGATCGACGCCATGCACAGACCGGGAGCAATGACCTCATTCCGGCAGGATGGGAATTCGGCGGGAATCTGGGATCAGGTGGAACTGGTAAAAAGGCCGGACAAATTTATAGAATACGCAAAGATCTCCACCAGGATCGTCCTGAAAAAGGACTGGGCGGGGGACGGCCAGGATAAGGATACCGGCTCCGCGCTGGTCAGCATGGATGTGACCCTGAACAATCAGACCGATGCACCCGTGAAAGGCAGCCTGCGTGCGTTGATCCTGCCCGCGAATTTTGAGGGAGACGACAGAGTCGTAAGCGGCAGAGAGATCGTAGTGCCGCCCGGCAGGACTACAGTAAAACTTGCGGTGACGGTAGAAGACGCGAAACTCTGGTGGACCTGGGATCACGGCTATCCACATCTTTACCAGGTGACACTGAGCTGGCAGGAGGATGAGACGACCATCCGTTTTGGCATCAAGGAAGTGGAGTATGACGAGAAACATGGTACCTGGTACCTGAATAGGAAGAAGATCTTCCTGCGTGGTATGCGTTACATCTCCAGTTTGTGGATGAGTGAGGCGGGGATGGAGATGTGGAAGCCGGATTTCGAGAAGATGATCCGTATGAACATCAACTCCATCCGTATCGGGAGCCATGTGGAGAGAGACGGTGTATATACACTTTGTGATGAGCTGGGCCTGCTGATGTGGCAGGTGTTCCCCCTGCATTACTGCGTCAGCGACGACGACGATCTGATCTCGCGTGCCTCCGACATGATGCGGGATATGGGAATGATGCTCACTAATCATGCCTGTATGGGTATGTGGTCGGTGTATAAGGAGCCGGAGATCTATCTGCTTCCGGACAAACCAAACAATTACTTTAGACTCTGCCAGATCTTAAAAGAGACCTTAAAGTCAGTCGATCCGGTGAGATGGGTGCATCTGGGAGATTATCGGGAAGGCGTGATGAATATCATGCTGGGCTGCTGCAATGACGGTGATGTGGATGTGCATGACTTGAATGTCCCGCCCAATATTGTGGAGTTTGGATCCCAGTCCATCCCCTGCATGGAGACCTTGAAAACATTTATACCCGAAGATAAGATGTGGCCGCCGCACTGGGATACCTGGGAATATTGGGGATTGTTCTACTCGAATACGTTCAAGTTCGGCAAAGTGAAGCTGGGTGATTCGATCGAGGAGTTTATTGAGAATACACAGAACTATGAGGCGGAATCGGTAAAGGAACAGATCGAGTTCCTGAGACAGAAGAAGTACGATCCTGTCTCCACGATGTATCTGTATTACTGGAGCGACGCCTGCCCGATGATCGGCTCGGGGCTTTTGGATTATTACAGAAGACCGTACAAAGTATACGACTATATGCAGCAGGTCTACACACCGGTACTTGTCTGCCTGGAGCCCTGTATCCATCCGCACAGACTCGGCAGGGAGAAGGTATTTGCACCGGGCAGATCCTTTACCGGGAGAGTATGGTTGATCAATGACCATTATGAGACCATACAGGATGCAGAATTATCGTGGAAAGTCACGGATCTGGAGACGGGAGAAGTGTTGGCGGAGAATGCATTTTATCTGGATATTCTGCCTGACTCCGCAGAGATTCCCGATCATATCGTGCTTCCCTTACGGGAGGAATGGGACGGACATAAGTGCAGGGTGGATATGTCGGTGACAAAGGATACAGAAGTGCTCTCGGAAAACTGGGCCAACTTCACGGTCGCGAAGGGAGACTAATGGGGCAGAACGTCTGCTGGCGTTAACAATAAATGGTTCACTGAAAGCAAACTGCATGGTTTTGAGATGATTTACAAATGATTTACAGGTACATAATGAAGTGGGATATGTACTGTAAATAAATGACACAGGGAATGCAAAAGGAGGAAAAAGGATGAGTAGAATGAAAAAGGTATTGGCACTTGGTCTTGCATGCGGGCTTCTGTTGACAGCCTGCGGCGGTAAGGATGCACCGGCGGATAACGGCGGCGGGACAACCGCTCCGGCAGACAGCCAGGCGGAGACGACAGATGCGGCTGAAACACCGGCAGAGGACAAAGGCGCTGTGGACAGCGGTGAGAAACAGACACTGCGTGTGGCATGGTGGGGTTCCACGGAGAGAGACAAGATTTATTACCAGATAAACGATATGTTTATGGCGGAGTATCCCAATGTGGAGATCGTAACGGAAAGCCCTGGCTGGAACGATTACTGGGTGGCGCAGTCTACCGCGTACGCCAGCAACAGTGCGGCGGATGTGGTGCAGTTCCAGTCCAATCAGATCGGGGAGTACTGTTCCAAAGGTGTGCTGACCCCGCTTCAACCCTACGTGGAATCCGGAGCCATTAATCTGGAAGACTGGAACCAGGATCTTGTGGATACCGGCAAATATGAGGATCAGCTCTACATGATATCTCTCGGTATCACGGCGCAGACACTGTATATCAACGAAACCTTTTTAAGTGAACTGGGAGTAGAGCTCTGGCCGGCAGACCAGGATATCACCTGGGATGAATATGCACAGTTCCTGCAGGAGGTGCAGGCGAAGCTGGGCGCCGACACCTATGCCGGAATGGATATCTATACCAATAACGACCTCGTCTGGGTATGGATCCGGGAGAACAGTACAGACGGTCAGGAGTGGCTGGATGAGGACGGGAACTTTGCACCAGGTGCGGATACCCTGGAAAGCTGGTACGCGTTCTCGGATGATATGAGAAAAGCGGGCACCTTCCCAAGTGTAGAGTGGACGCAGGAATGGCTCGCCAAAGCATGGGAAGAAGGCGCACTGGTAAACAGAAAAGTCGTATGTATGTTTGAAAATGCAAACAAGTACAAGATTTATCAGAATTCCATGGAAGACAAGCTGGCCATCAGAAAGGTGCCCGTTGGGAACAACGGAAAGCATGGCGATCTGCTGATCACTTCCGCGTTCGGAATCTCCGAATCTTCCAAACAGAAGGATCTGGCGGCAGAGTATATTAATTTCTTCGTAAACAACATGGAGGCACAGAAGGTCTTCAATCAGGAACTGGGCGTGCCCGCATCTCTCACGGTACAGGAAGAGCTGGCAAAGACAGCGGATCCCAGTGATGTGGCAGCAACGGAGTATTTGAATATGGTTGCAGCGCAGGCGCCGCCCTTTGTTGCCAAGGCTCCCGGGGTATGGGCGATCCAGGATGAGATCAACGGTACGGCGGAAATGGTAGCCACCGGCATGATGTCAGCCAGAGAAGGCGCGGAACACATCATCGGCATTGCCAATGAAATGATTGCCGAGAACGCAAACTGATCTATGCAGGACATGAAGTGCTGCTGTTAAGGCAGCACTTCATCCTATCATAGGAAATTGCTCCGGATTTACGAGACTGCGAAGCAGATCTCGCAGGCGACCTTTGTTCGTTTCGTGTTTTTAAAGGAGGCAGACATGAAGAAAAAATTGTGGGAAAAATATGCGGCATGGATATTTCTGATGCCCTGGATCGTCGGTTTTCTGTCATTGACATTCGTACCGATGATCATGTCATTTTATTATTCTTTTACCAATTATAATCTGTTACAGCCGCCGAAATTTATCGGCATTGATAATTATATAAAAATGTTTACGACGGACCTGCATTTTAACAATGCGCTGAAAGTGACTTTTATTTATGTGTTTGCGTCGGTACCCCTGCAGCTTCTGGTATCTTTGATCCTGGCATTTGTCTTAAATAAAGGAATAAAAGGGTTGTCTTTTTTCAGGGCGGCATTCTATATACCTTCTCTGCTTGGCGGAAGTGTGGCGATCTCTATTTTATGGCGTCAGATCTTCGGCATGAACGGTATTTTAAATATGGTATTGGATGTGTTTGGTCTCAATACGGGCACAAGCTGGGTGGCAAACCCAAAGACTGCGGTGTGGACGCTTGTGATCCTGCGCATGTGGCAGTTTGGCTCGCCGATGATCATCTTTCTGGCCGCTGTCAAACAGGTGCCTGCGGAGTTGATGGAGGCGGCGGAGATCGACGGGGCGAACAAGTTCCAGAGAACGATACGGATCATGATCCCCATGATCTCACCGATCATTTTGTTTAATCTGGTCATGCAGATCATCAGCGCATTTAAGGTGTTTACGGAGTCCTACATCATCAGCGGCGGAAACGGTGGTGTGCTGGACAGCCTGTTATTCTATACACTGCATATTTATAATGAAGGATTCGGCAAGATGCGGATGGGCTATGCAAGTGCTCTGGCCTGGTTCCTGGTATTCATTATCGGTATTTTGACAGCGTTGGTATTCTGGATTTCCAATAAATTCGTTTACTACGATTAAAAGGAGGCGGCCATGTGCAAAAAAAGAAAGTTATTGGGCAGAATCAAATTTGTGGTGTTGTTTGCTTTTGCACTTGCTGTTTTATATCCCCTTTTTTGGATGCTTGCAAGCTCCTTCAAACCGGAAAGCGATGTCTTCAAGAACCTGGGGCTGATCCCGCAGAACTTTACCCTGGAAAACTATAAGATCGGCTGGCAGTCCAACGGCAGGGTGACTTTCAGTACCTATTTCAGGAATTCCATTCTGGTCTCCATCTTTTGCGTGATCGGTAATATGGTCTCCTGTACACTCACGGCATATGCCTTTGCCAGACTGCGGTTCCGGTTTAAGAAGGTACTGTTCGCTTTGATGATGATGACATTGATGCTGCCGCAGCATGCGATCATCGTTCCGCAGTATGTTTATTTCTATAAGCTGGGCTGGATCGATACGGTAATGCCGCTGGTGGTGCCGAAATTTCTGGCTACGGATGCGTTCTTCGTATATTTGCTGATTCAGTTTATGAAGGGGATTCCCAGAGAACTGGATGAGGCGGCGATCGTGGACGGTTGCAGTACCTACGGGGTGTTTTTCAGGATCATACTGCCGCTTTGCCGGCCTGCGTTTGTCACCACGGTGATCTTTACGTTTATGTGGTCCTGGAACGATTTCTTTACCCAGATCATTTATCTGCGGCAGGTGGAGAATTATACGGTGACACTGGCTCTGCGGATGTTTATCGACTCGACGGCAAAGAGCGCTTACGGCGCCATGTTTGCCATGTCGCTGCTGTCCATGCTTCCGATCATGATATTATTTGTTTTCTTCCAGAAGCAGTTGATCGAGGGGGTTGCCACAAGCGGATTGAAAGGGTGAAAGGAGCGGGATTGTCAATATGTTGTTATTAGCTGCGTCGTCGCTGTCTTTTGACGGTTTTGAAAATAATAATTTCCAATGTGTATTTAACGATGCAGGGCGTCTGGGATATGAGCGGATCGAGTTTAACTGCTGGTATGCGGAGTCTCTGACGCCTGGACGGATCCGGGAGATGAGAAGACGGTGCGAGGGGACAGGCCTGCAGCCAGTGGCCCTCCATGTATCGGCCTTTGGCGGATCGACGTCGGAGCAGCTTTCCTGGAATACGGCCCACAAGCTGCGGGCCATAGAGGCGGCGGTGGAACTTGGCTGCCGGAGGGTAGTCGCCAGTGGTATGCATATAGAGGACCGGGACGGGGAAAGGACAGATACGAATGCGCTCTTGGATGATCTGCTGCGGGAACTGTATAATCTGGCGCCTTATGCGGAGGAAGCGGATGTACTTCTCTGTCTGGAGAACCACTGCAGCAATGTGCTTGCAGGGCAGCAGGCGTATCATTACCTTTTTGACAGGATAGACAGTGACCATGTGGGTATCTGCCTGGACGGCGGGCACCTGGAGGCGGCAGGAGAGTCCATTGGTGAATTTATAGAAGCATTTGCACCACGGATCAACCATTTGCATTTAAAGGAAAACGGGCAGTTTGGCAGGAAGTCTTTCTGTCGGTTCGGCTGCGGCGGGACAGACAATGATGCAATGATCCGGGAAATGATAAGAAGAGGTTACTCCGGGTACATGTCCGTGGAACTTTCACCGGAGATCGGTGAGAGCGGAGATTTTATACCGTTTACGGATGAGGACAGACGAAAGCCGCATATTATGTTTTCCCGGTATGAATCTATCTGATCGGCATGACCGGTCTCGGGAAGACAGCGGAGAAATGAGGGAAAAATGTTTAAGACGATTATGATCGGTGCAGGCGGTATCGCAACGCAGCACTGCGAGGCCATGAAGAAACTGGGGGTTGAGATCGTCGGCATCTATGATGTCGACAAGGAAAGGGCCGGTAGGCTTGCGCTGCGGTATGACAGCAGGGCCGTGGAGGATCTGGAAGCAGAGATGGCAGGGGCCGATATGGTACATATTCTGACGCCGCCTTCTAAACGTGTGGCGTATGTGGAAATGGCGGCCAGACAGGGGAAACATATCATGATGGAAAAACCCATTGCCGTAACCCTGGAGGATGCAAGGGCAATGGAAGCCTGTGTCGAGCGATACGACGTGCAGTGCATGATGGCGTTTACGCAGAGGTTCCGTAAGGGATATCAGATCGTGAAGAACCTGCTGGATACAGGAAAGATTGGAGATGTGGTGCAGGCATTCTGCTTTCGGGTGGGTCCCGGGCCGGGATTTAGCGGTACTATGCAGGACAGCTGGAGAACAGACAGAAAATTTGTGTGTGGAATGGCGATTGAATCTCTGTCCCATGACATTGATTTCCTCCAGTCACTTGCCGGGGATATCGTGAAGGTATCGGGCAGGGTAAAGGGAACGGTGGAGGCATTGCCGGCGTTTGACAATAATGTGGATGCGGTGCTGACCTTTGACAGCGGTGCGATCGGTACGTTGACGGCAAGCTGGTCCAGTCATATCCCGTACAATATCAAGGGTGTGATCGGCACGAAGGGTTCCGTCTTTTTACAGGGAGACGATATCTGGGACAACACGAAGGTCATTACCAGATTGGCGGATGGGACGCAGACGGTGGAGCGTCTGGAGGATATCTTCCAGGACGGTGACGGTTATCTCGAGGAGAACCGTGTCTTTGTGGCGTGTATCGAAAAGGGGATCGATGTTCCCTGCGGTCTGTCTGTGGGACGGAAGGTGTTGGAGATCTCCAGAAAAATTCTGGAATCGTCCGGTAAAGGAGATTAAGGAGTGGAAGAAAAAGCGCGGATGAAAAAGGGAATCTGTCTGACGGCTCTGTATCCCCAGGCTATGGAAAACGCTGAGCTGCTGCTGGAACTGTTCGAAAAGGTAAAGGAAAAAGAACGGTTCGATTGTGTGGAATTTTATTTTCATGGGAAGCCGGAGGAGGAACTGCGAATTGGGAAAAAGCTTAAACAGCTGCAGTTGGCATCGGTATTTCTGGCGGGATTTCCCATGAAGCGGGATAAGGTGGATCTTTCGGCAGGGTGCGATGAAATACGCAAAAAGGGTGTGGCGGACTGCTTGAAGCTGTATGAAAGCGCTGCCCGGATGCAGGCAGATAAGATGCTGATCTTAAGCGGGCCTGCCTGGGAGATGCAGGATGGAAAGAGCAGAGACGGCATCCTTTTGCAGATGCGAAATTCCCTGCAGGAGATGGAAGCATGGATGGGGCAGGACGGGCCTCAGATCACACTGGAGTTTTTTAACGACAAGGGGGAACCATGGCTGGCGGTGGGGGATGTTGCTATGGTACAGGAGCTGTTTGGGGGGATGCCGGAAACAAAGATCGGCATTACATTTGACACCAGTCATGCAGCGCAGCTCGGCTGGGATGTGCTGCCGGCATTCAGGATGCTGCAGCCCTGGATCGGGCATCTGCATCTGGCCAATTCTGTTTCCCGGGAGAAACGGCATCCTTTGTTTGGGGATAAGCATCCGCTGTTTTCGATAGAAGGGGGAGACTTTTCTCTGGCAAGGATACGGAAGCTTTACAGGACGCTGGAACAAAGCGGAGATCTGGAGCAGGTGGATATCTGTTCTTTTGAAGTGATCAGCAGAGGGGAAGAGGAGCTGTATTTTGAAAGAACCTGTAAGGAGGCGGCATATGTCTGGGAACAGGAAGGTGCGGGAAACTTCGGCATGTAGGAAACTATGAAAGCAAGGAAAGCCTCGGCATGAAGGAAAGATTGAAAATTAAAATTTTCAATCGCGAGATTTATGTCTGCGCGTTGCTTGCCACAAACTCGTTTATGCGCAAAAAGCAGCGCAGAAATGGAGATAACTATGAAAGCAGGGAAAGGAGCGGGATGATATATTATGAAGGCATTGATAAAGGATACGGGGAAACCGGGAATGACAGTGGCAAGTGTGGAGGTGCCGGAGATCGGCAGAAGTGAAGTCCTGATCAGGGTGGAGGCATCCGCACTGTGCAAATCCGATGTGGATGTGTACGACTGGACGCCGCTTGTGGAGAAAGCAGATTATGATCTGCCGTTTATCATGGGACACGAATTTGCCGGCACCATTGTGAAGGTGGGCGAGGATGTGCAGGGCTATCAGGAAGGAGACAGAGTGGCGGGGGAGACCCATATCCCCTGCGGACATTGTGAAACCTGCAGGACCGGCAACCAGCATATCTGCGGCAATCACATGGGGGTTCTGGGAAGGACGGTGGACGGCTGTTTTGCAGATTACATAGCGTTACACGAAAAGGCGTTGATTCGGCTGCCGGAGAATATATCGTTTGAAGAAGGGGCCATCCTGGAGCCTTTTGCAACGGCCATGCATGCCGTGTCCAAAGCCGATCCGTCCGGGAGATCACTCCTGATCGCAGGGGTGGGGACCATTGGGCAGATGGCGGTGGAGATCGCCGGATTCCTGGGCTGTACGAAGATATTTGCGCTGGATATAGATGCGGGAAAACTGGAAGAGAGCAAAAGAAGGGGAGCGGATATTCTGATCAACGGCCGGGAGGAGGACCTGGCAGAGGTGATCAGGCGTGAGACCAACGGCATCGGTGTGGATGCGGTCATTGATTTTACCGGTAATGAGAGAGTGATCAATCAGGAGGTAGAGGCGGTGAAGATCGCCGGCACCATCGTACATGTGGGCATGGTGGAAGGTACCCTTACCTATCAGAATTTCATGTACGGTGTTGTCTATAAGGAACTGATCGTAACGGGGATTTTCGGCAGAAGAATGTATGAGACCTGGACGGAAGCTATGAATATCCTGCGGACAGGCAAGATCGATCTGGGCAGTTTTGTGGCGAAGAAAAGGAAGCTTGATGAGTTTGACAAGGCGGTGGAAGAATTCTCATCCTATTCGGGACGGATCGTTTTTGAGCATGGGCAGTCCTGACGGGGAAAGAGGCGCGGCTGATATTTTGTAATCTTCTTACGGATACGCCGGCGCCGGGACTGGAAGTAAGACAAAGGATTAAGAAGGAGGCATGGTTATACCGATGAGCAGAAAAGCAACGATGGATGGCAATACCGCTGCGGCGATGGCATCTTACTATTTTACGGAAGTGGCGGCGATCTATCCGATCACGCCGTCTTCGCCGATGGCGGAGGCGGTAGATAAATGGGCGTCAGAGGGAAAAGAGAATATTTTTGGGAAACCGGTCAGACTGATAGAAATGCAGTCTGAGGGCGGTGCGGCAGGAACCCTACACGGAAGTCTGCAGGCAGGTGCATTGTCCACCACCTACACATCTTCGCAGGGGCTTTTGTTGATGATCCCCAATCTTTATAAGATCGCGGGAGAATTGCTGCCCGGCGTACTGCATGTCAGCGCCAGGAGTCTGGCTTCCAACGCGCTCAGTATCTTTGGCGATCATCAGGATGTGATGAGTATCAGGCAGACAGGGGCGGCCCTGCTCGCTTCGGGAACGGTACAGGAATGTATGGATATGGGTGTGCTCTCCCATTTGGCGGCGATCCGTTCGAGAATCCCTTTTGTGCACTTTTTTGACGGGTTTCGTACTTCCCATGAGATTCAGAAGATTCAGGTGGTGGAGGAAGATACGGTCAGGACGCTTTTGGACCGGGAGGCGGTGAAGGCTTTCCGAGACAGAGCCTTAAATCCGGATCATCCTGTATTGCGCGGCACCACTCAGAATCCGGATATCTTTTTCCAGGAGAGGGAGTCCGGCAACAGATTTTATCAGGCGCTGCCACAGATCATGCAGACATATATGGACAGGTTTGCAAAGGAAACCGGCAGGCACTATCGCCTGTTTGACTATTACGGTGCCAGGAATCCTTCCATAGTCATGACAGCCATGGGATCTTCCTGCGAAGTGATCAAAGAAACGCTGGATCATCTGAATGCGCGGGAACCTAAATATGGTCTGGTGCAGGTGCGTCTGTTCCGTCCTTTTCAGGCAGAAGCGTTTGTGGCGGCGTTCCCCGAGAGCACCGAAAGGATCGTGGTGCTGGACAGAACGAAAGAGCCGGGGGCAGGCGGAGAGCCGCTGTATCAGGAGGTGTGTGCGGCTTTCTGCCACAGGGAAAAGTCTCCCCTGATCCTTGGCGGCCGCTATGGGCTTGCCTCCAAGGACTTTAGTCCAAAGGATGTGGCGGCTGTTGTTGCCAATGCAGAGAGGGAACATCCTCTGCATGGCTTTACGGTAGGTATTGAGGATGATGTAACACATTTGTCGCTTCCTGTTGACCGGGAATTTGCGGACACCGCGCCGGCGGGAACGGTCAACTGTAAATTCTGGGGTCTGGGCTCGGACGGTACGGTGGGTGCGAACAAGTCGGCGGTGAAGATCATCGGCGATCATACGGATAAATATGTGCAGGCGTATTTTGCCTATGATTCCAAAAAATCCGGCGGTATAACCATTTCGCATCTCCGGTTTGGCGACAGCCTGATCCGTTCTTCCTATTTGATTGATCATGCGGATTATATTGCCTGTCATAACCAAGTCTATGTCAAGCATTATGATCTGTTGGAAGGGATAAAGGAAAATGGTATCTTTCTGTTAAACTGCATTTGGGATGACAGGCAGCTGGACCAGCAGCTTCCCGTATCCATGAAACGCAGGATAAAGGAAAAAAAGATCCGGTTCTATACGGTCGATGCCGTGCATCTGGGCGAAAAGCTGGGGCTTGGGAAACGCATCAACATGATCATGCAGACAGCCTTTTTTGCGCTGGCCGACATCATCCCCATAGAGGATGCCGCGAATTACTTAAAGCAGGAAGTGAAGAAGAATTACGGGCACCAGGGGCAGAAAGTGATCGACAGGAACTTTGCAGCCATCGATGGCACTGTGGAGCAGATCCACAAGGTAGATTTAAGTGTTCTGACCTGTGAAGGAGCGGAGGAAGAGGAACAGCACATCTCTACCGGGGAAACGGAACTGGACTTTTTTGTCAACAATATCATGACGCCCATGAACAGGCAGAAAGGGGATGAGCTTCCTGTCAGTGCATTTACCGGTATGGAAGACGGCACGTTCCCTACGGGGACGAGCTGCTATGAGAAACGGAGCATCGCACTGGAAGTGCCGGCGTGGGATCCGGACAGGTGCCTGCAGTGCAACCAGTGTTCTCTCGTATGTCCCCATGCGGTGTTCCGTCCGCAGCTCCTCTCTACAGAGGAGTTGGAGGAGGCGCCGCAGCGGATCAGAGATCTGGCGCGTCCTGCAAAGGGTTATCCGGAGAAGTATTTCTATATGGGATTTTCCCCGATGGACTGTACGGGATGCGGTAACTGCCTGAATGTATGTCCGGCCCGGGAGAATGCCCTGACGATGGTACCGCTTGCAAAGAGAGAAGCCGGGGAGAAGGAGAGCTGGGCATGGCTGCAGAAGCGCCCTGGGGCAAAAGCCATCAGGAAAGAACAGTATAGTGTGAAGGAGAGCCAGTTTCTGCCTTCCTACTTCGAGTTTTCGGGAGCCTGCGCGGGATGTGGGGAAACACCGTATGCACGTCTGATCACACAGCTGTTCGGCGACCGGATGATGATCTCCAATTCAGCCGGATGTGCCACTGTATGGGGCGGCAGCGCGCCGGCGGTGCCCTACAGGAAAGACGATCAGGGACATGGACCGGCATGGGGATTCTCCCTGTTTGAGGACAATGCGGAATACGGACTTGGTATGTTCCTTGGGTACCAGGCGGTGAGAGAGGAGATACGGGCACAAGTAGAAAGTATGGTCGGTGATCTGGCCGGGTGTCAGGAGCAGTCAGGAGCAGGACAGGCGGCCGGCGGCGAGAGCGCTGCTGGGCAACAGGCACTGACGGAAGCAGCGGTGACAGGGAAGGACGATGCGCATCCCGGGGTGTGCCGGGAGCGGCAGGAACTGGCCAGGGCAGCAGAGGAGTGGCTTACGGGCTATGGACAGTCCCAGGGCACCAGACAGCGGGCGGATGCACTGGCCGAGGCACTGGAAAAGAACGGTCAGATTCCTTTCGCGAAAGAGATTCTGGAAAGGAAAGACTATTTGAGCAAGCGCTCCAACTGGATCTTCGGCGGAGACGGCTGGGCCTATGATATTGGCTATGGCGGTTTGGACCACGTGCTTTCTACCGGGGCAGACATTAACGTGATGGTATTCGATACAGAGGTATATTCCAATACGGGCGGACAGTCTTCCAAAGCGACGCCGAAGGCATCCATCGCCAAATTTGCCGCAGCGGGAAAACAGGGGAAGAAGAAAGCGCTCGGCATGATGGCCATGCAGTACAAAGATATCTATGTAGCGCAGATCGCCTTGGGGGCCGATCCGGCTCAGGCGTTAAGGGCCGTGCAGGAGGCAGAGAGCTATCCTGGCCCGTCTCTGATCATAGGATATGCACCCTGCGTTAACCATGGGATCAAAGGCGGCATGGGACATACCAGGGAACAGCAGAAAAATGCAGTGGAAGCCGGATATTGGAATCTGTACCGCTATGACCCCGGAAGGGCAGAAGAAGGCAGGAATCCTTTCGTGTTGGATTCCGGGAAACCGAAGACGGGATTCAGGGACTTCCTGATGAGTGAGGTGCGCTTTTCCTCCCTGTACAAAAAGGATCCGGTGCTGGCGGAAAAACTGTTCGCGGAAGCGGAACAGGAGGCCATGGAGCGTTATGAAACCTATAGGAAACTCAGTATGGAATAGTGCGAGAAGTACTTCTAATCACTCGCAGCAAAGGCTGCATCGCAAAGTCAGCAAAGCTGACTTAGAAGTACTGGAAGTTGCCCTGCAACTTCATCTCACACAAGAGAATTCCCAAAATACGGGCATTCTCCCAGACAAACTTGTTTGTTTTCAGATTTTGTGTCGCTGTGAAGCAGCGACATGGAGGTTAGTGTGAGATACATAGAAATATAGTGAAGAGGAGATTCCGGATGAAAACAAATGGAATTTTGATTGACCCCGCAGATCATGTGGTCACCCTTGCGGAGGCGGTGAAAGCCGGTGAGACAGTTTCTTATGTAAAGGCGGGCACAGTTTACGGGCAGACTGCCATGGAGGATATTCCGCAGTACCACAAGATGGCGATCAAGGAGCTTCATAAAGGACAGACGGTTTTGAAATATGGAGCCAGGATCGGGGAAGCAACCGGGGAAATTGCCCCGGGAAGCTGGGTACACAGACACAATCTGGATACAGGCACGCAGATTTAAGAAGGAGGCAAGGTATAGAGTATGAGAGGATATAGACGACCGGACGGAAAAGTGGGAGTCAGAAATCATGTACTGATCCTGCCCTGTTCTCTCTGCGCCAGTGAGACGGCCAGGTTTGCGGCAGAGGAGGTAGAGGGAGCGGTCTACGTCGCCAACCAGGGCGGCTGCTCCTTAAGCCGCCGGGATCTGCAGGTTACGCTGGAAGCTTTGTCAGGACTGGCGGCCAATCCCAATGTATACGGCACGATCCTGGTGGGGAACGGCTGCGAGGTAGTGCAGGCATCGCTTCTGGCAGAGAAGATCCGGGCAAAGACCTGTAAACCACTGGAGATCCTGGTGATACGGGAAGAGGGAGGCAGTGTGAGGACGGCGGTGCGGATCGTAGAACTGGCGCAGAGAATGCGGGCAGAGGCAGATCAGGTGCCGGCAGAGGAAGTCTCCATTGACCGGCTGATTCTGGGTACGGAATGCGGCGGCTCGGATCCTACTTCCGGACTGGCGGCAAATCCGGTGGCAGGCATCTGCAGTGAACTGCTGGTGGAAAAGGGCGCCACCGTGATCTTGTCCGAGACGCCGGAACTGATCGGTACGGAAGCAATCCTTGCAGAGCGCTGCCGGGACGAGAAAGTGAAAGAACAGCTCCTTTCCATGATAAAAGCGTATGAGCAGGATTTCCTTCTGGTAGGAGAGAATCCGAGAAACGGGAATCCTACACCGGGCAATATCGCAGGAGGGATCACGACTTTGGAGGAGAAATCCCTGGGCTGTATCCACAAGGCAGGGAACTGTGTGATCCAGGAAGTAGTGCCGTACGGTGCGCCGGTCACACAGAAAGGACTTGTGGTGATGGACACGCCGGGGCAGGATATTGCATCCATTGTGGGCATGGCGGCTGCCGGTGCCCAGATGGTGGTCTTCACCACAGGCCACGGAACGCCGACAGGATCCGGTATCGTTCCGGTGATCAAGTTGACGGCCAATCAGGAGACCGCAGAGTTGATGAAAGATAACATAGATTTTGACTGCAGTGAGGTCCTGACAAAAGGCAAGACAATCGAGGAGGCGGGCAGAGAACTGTTCGCACTGGTAGAACGCGTAGCGTGCGGTCAGGAGACGAAAGCCGAGGCACTGGGATTCCAGGATGTGTCACTGGCACGCTATTGTAATTTTGCATGAGGTCTGTAGGCAGGCTGTTATTTAACATGATAAAGAAAAGGAAAGTTTGAACCTGCGCACAAATTTGCAGGTTGCGTAAGAATGGGGGAGTAATATGGGTTTTATGACGGCACAGGAATATATTGAAAGTTTGAGGAAGTTGAAGACGGTAGTGTATCTGTTTGGAGAAAAGGTGGAGAATTTTGTGGATCATCCCATGATCAGGCCATCCATCAACTCGGTGGCAATGACCTATGCACTGGCGCAGCATCCGGAATACCGGGAGATTATGACGGCTGTTTCCGGCTTTACGGGAGAGCGGGTCAATCGTTTCTGCCATATTCACCAAAGTGCTCAGGATCTGATCGATAAGGTGAAGATGCAGAGACTGGTAGGAGAAAAAACAGGCTCCTGCTTCCAAAGGTGTGTAGGCATGGATGCATTTAATGCGATCTATTCCACCACATTCGAGGTGGATCAAAAATACGGCACGCGTTACCACGATAGATTTTGCGAGTATATGCGATACGTGCAGCAGCGGGATCTGACTATTGACGGAGCGATGACGGACCCCAAGGGGGACAGGAGCCTTTCTCCCAGCAGGCAGGAGGATCCGGATCTGTACCTGCATATCGTGGAAAAAACAAAGGACGGCATTATCGTTACGGGGGCGAAGGCACACCAGACCGGCGCCGTAAACTCCCATGAACAGCTCATCATGCCGACCATCGCGCTGAAAGAGGAAGATAAGGCGTATGCGGTATCCTTTGCCGTACCTTCGGATGCAGCGGGCATCACCATGATCTATGGGAGACAGTCCTGCGATACGAGAAAGCTGGAGGGCGAAGGCTGTATGGACTGCGGCAACTGCAAATTCGGCGGACAGGAAGCACTGGTGGTATTTGACCGGGTATTCGTACCGTGGGACCGGGTGTTCCTCTGCGAAGAGTATGAATTTGCAGGCATTCTGGTGGAGCGGTTTGCCGGGTATCACAGACAGAGTTACGGCGGCTGTAAAGCGGGGGTGGGCGATGTCCTGATCGGAGCGGCAGCAGTGGCTGCGGAATACAACGGCGTCGAGAAGACTTCCCATGTGAAGGATAAACTGATCGAAATGATGCACTTGAACGAAACGCTCTATTGCTGCGGCATCGCCTGTTCCGCGGAAGGAAAGGCAACGGCTTCCGGCAATTATCAGATCGACAATCTGTTAGCCAATGTATGTAAACAGAATGTGACCAGATTCCCTTACGAGATCGCAAGACTTGCGGAGGATATTGCCGGCGGATTGATGGTGACCATGCCTTCGGAGCGGGATTTTGATTCTCCGGAAGTGGGAGCGTTGTGCAGGAAATATTTTAAGGGCAGCAGCAGGGTGGATGTGATGGACAGAATGCGGATTCTGCGGCTGATCGAGAATATGACGCTGGGAGCGGCGGCGGTAGGATATCGGACGGAATCTTTGCATGGAGCCGGCAGTCCCCAGGCGCAGCGCATTATGATCGGCAGACAGGGAGGCCTGGATGCGAAAAAGGAGCTTGCAAAGCGGCTTGCAGGGATTGAAAGTTGACATTTTTACAAAAATGTAGTACAAATGGACTGAGGAATAAGTGATAGAAGGCGGAGTAGTATTCCGGGTCAGAGGGGAGAGGAACATATCTTTGCAAAGCAATACCGTACTTACAGAAAACGCATATGAGTATATACTGAATCAGATTTTGGATGGCAGGATAAAACCGGGAGAGAGGATCAGAGAGGATGTGATCGCCGAGCAGATGGGTACCAGCCGTACCCCGGTGCGGGAAGCGGTCAACCAGCTGGCACAGAACGGATTTATTGATTATGTAAAAAGAAAAGGTCTGTACTGCGTACAACTTTCCAGGCAGGAACTGATCGATCTGCTGGAACTTCGTCAGGTCCTGGAGGAATTTTGTTATATAAAATGTACGGAGAGGGCTTCCAAAGAAGATATCAAAAGGATGTATGACCACATCTATGCTTTCCAGGCGCTTCCCCGGGAAGAACAGATCAAGCTGCATACCCATTATGATGTCCAGTTTCATTTGATGGCAGCGGATATCTCAAATTCCCGCAGGCTGATCAAATACATAAATGAAATAGAAACTTTGGCACTGATCGTGCGTAAGAATTTGAAGGATTCCAAACGGATGGAGGAAGTCATCGATCTGTCATGGATCCTGCATTTGAATATCGTCAAGGCGATCGAAGAGAAGGATATCAGGACAATCAAAGAGAATAACGACGAACACATTAAATTGATGAAGGATACCCAGCTTCTATAGGGGGATGCTGATAGTGGCAAGGTGGATTACAGGGCGGTGTAGCCGAAAGGCTATGCCGCTTTGCTGTCTTTTACCTGCGCTCCCCTGTCGGTGTGCAGACAGGGGAGTGCAGGGTGCTCCTAATATTTTTTACGATAGTAATGTTCCAGACTTTGGATCATCTTATAGAAAGCCATGGCGATGGCGCACAGGATGATGATGGATGTAATCACCATGTTGAGCTGGAAGAAACAGACAGCGGGAATGACAGAGACAAATATGCAAAGCACCTTCCAATTCAGGTTTTCTGTGACTTACGTGTTGCACCGCTCACAGAAAACACTTTGAGGTGTATTAACCGTAAACACTAACGGCAAAGGATTCATCAGTCGAGTGTATGTGTTTTCTTGAAATCTTTAGAAACAGATAGTATACTAAAATAGAAGAAAGGTCAAGTTAATTTGAAAAGGATTTTTAAATGGCACAAAAGAAACAGGACTTAAAACCGGATACTGTGTTGAAGAATTACTGGAGTTGTAATGAGCAGTTTGCTGATATCTTCAATGCAGTGTTGTTTGAGGGAAAACAGGTCATCCGACATGAGGAACTGGAGGATGTGGATACAGAAGAATCTACCGTATTGGAACATAAGGACTATGCGGAGAGCATCAGGGCATCCAGGGACAATATAAAGGTGAGAAAGAAATCTACGGCATTTGAGGTGGAACTTGTGATGCTCGGAATGGAATCACAGGAGCATATCCACTATGCCATGCCCATGCGGGTTATGGGATATGATTACAGCACGTATAAAAAACAGTATGACAGCAATGCCAAAAAGTATCAGGCGGCAAAGGGGCTGGAGGAAGATGAATATTTGTCGGGAATGAAAAAGACAGACAGGTTTACGCCGGTCATAACGATGGTCGTCTATTATGGCGAGAAGCCGTGGGACGGGGCAGTATCGCTCCATGGAATACTGGATGTGCCCGAAGAGATGAAAGCGTTTGTAAATGACTATAAGATGCTGCTTGTGGAGACGAGAGAGAATAATTGGACATTCCATAATGCAAATAATGCAGCTTTTT
>OFFS01000236.1_pt1 | contig 43478 bp, 40 predicted proteins | sample 1521541 | NCBI WGS metagenome assembly OFFS01 (sample SAMEA3504127, study PRJEB24116) | mouse gut metagenome | biome: mouse gut; feature: mouse-associated habitat; material: faeces | place: Denmark | collected 2011 | reverse complement strand
ACATTATAGCACAGGTCTTAAATATAGTCGAGCTATTAAAAAGATATTATACTAGCAAAAGTTTCTTCTTTACTTTAGCAAGATTCCTTCTTCGAGACATATAACTCATTGTCTTTGTTGTATTTCCGTTATGAATATATCCTTCTAGAAGTTCCAGATTCTTTGTGCTCACACCAATTTCATCAAGAACATTTGTAATAGCCTGCTGAGTATCATTCGGAATATTATCATAAAAAATATACACATTCTTATCCGTCAAAGAAGACCTTGCAACCTCTTTGAACTTTCTAGCTGCATCTGTTTTTACTTGGCATTTTCCTTCTCCAAAATATGCCAATATCTTTCTTCTGGAATTAGATACAAATCTATAAACATGAACACGATATCCAGTAATCTTTTGAACAAACTCAGCGTTCTCGATTGGAACCTCATTATTACTATTTTCAATTATCTCTGCTATCTCTACATCAGATGGTGCAAATTCATCAAGTAGATATCTCTTATTCTCTCCTTCTGGACTTTCAACCATAACAGGTAATACATCCTCAACTATGTCTTTTGTTGAAATTGATTCCTCTCGACACGAGATATGGATATACTTCTGCAGTTCTTCGGTTAACATACATCTGTACTTAATAGCATTAATAAATTCCACAAAACTATCTAAATTAATATCTCTTATGCATGACAGTTGAATAATCTGCTGCTCATCAATCATATAATTTTTGAACTGGTAATCCCTCCTCCACATTCCTTTTGATTTTTTTCAAAAAGTTTAAGTTCTGTTCCAGACAATCTTAATCCTGTAAACTTCTCATCAATAGCCATTCTTTCTAGTAATAACTCTGGCTCTGAAAGTTTATCTCGGAAATTCTGAGATGTACACATTTCATAATAATCATATGTACCATCCCAACCAGCAACTGATTTTCCCACTGGACGAATGCAACGAATCATATATGAATTCTTTTTATTACCAAAATCCTGATATCTTTTTTCAATAATTCCTGTTTCAATTTGAAATACTTCTCATCATAGAACTGATTCTGATACTGTGACAAAAGCCCATGACTTGAGGTCAGTATTCCATTAAACAGATAATCTTTGAAACTAAGATTTGTATGTCGAATGCTACCATCATAAGCAATAGCATCATTCAATCCATATCTACCTACAAGTTTCAGGAACATTCCGGCATCAAAATACTTACCAACTTCTTCCTGGAGGCCAAGAAGCCAACTATCAATTTCTGCATCTGAAACAAATAATTCTTCTCTATGTTCTCCACATATTTCGTAAACTAAATACTCTCCCATGGAAGAAAAATAATTTGTTATTCTAGAAGCAATTACTCTATTTTGTTCAGGAATTTCATTACTTTGGTCTGAAAGTAATCCGTACACTTTACAAACACCATAAATACATTCTGAACCCAGTATTAACTCTTGCAAATCATATGTGTTTTTCTTCTCAACAAACTCGAAATAATTCTCCTTAAGTTCCTTGACAATATCGCCTTCCTGATAAGAAACACTATCATAAGCCTCCTTACGCTTATGCTCTATAACAAAAGCCTTAGCTTTCTCTTTATATTTTTTAGGTAAAAACGAATTGCTGTAATAATCTTCAAATAAAGGAGTTTCAGGATAATCTTTTCTATCCAGCATCAAATATCTTGCAACTATATTATGAAACACATCACTTACTGCCTCAGCACAAGATAAACGTGCAATTTCTTCTGAACACATGAATCCATACAGGTTCTTCATATATCCTCTTAATTTATCATAAACTTCATTAATCTTTTCTTCGCTATCACCAACATCATTCCTATGTATGTTTGCATATTTAGAATCAACCAGCATACCAATTGGCAGAAGTTGCTCTTTAATATCTGCCTTCAAATAATAGGTTGAATACATTCTATTATAATCTGTAGAAAACTCTGACACTGGAAATGCCACCGAAATACTGTTATTAGAAAAAACAATATATTGCTTTTCATATCTGACATTTTGGTCTAGTTTTACTTTAAGCTGAAGTACACCGGTTCGCCAACTTTCTTCAGCTACTGTAATCGTCTTTACCTTTATTACATCCTCACAGCTTACCTTTACACTGTGATTTTTTCCCTTAAACTCTAGATTTGAAATGCTTCGCTTCGTCTTTCCATTCAACTGCATAAATATCAAAGATCGTATATCAAATACCATCTCCGAATCATCCCCTGTCAGGAAAAACCTAAAAACATCCGCATTTTGCTTACCACATAAGTATTCTATAAGTGAAGACAACTTTCTTATATTGAACTCGCTTTCAACTTTTGGGTCATAACTAATAAAAAGCGATGTCTGTTCACCAGACCATGCACTATTTATCTTCGTACTCCCTACTATATTGTTATCGTTAATCGACCTATTAATTGAAAAATCAAAAAGAACATTGCTCTCTATTCTTAGATTTTCAACAAACTTGAAGAATGACTTTATTCCAACTCCAAATTTTCCAGTTTGACTATCATCGTCTGTTTTATCTGACATTTCTCTATTCAAAAAAGCATAAATATTAGACAACGAAAAACCTTTATCATCATACTGACACTCAAGAGTAAGTTTATTCCCATCTTCCCCTGTAATTATGCATATAGAGTCACCACAATGAAGATCATTTGCATTTTGAATAATTTCATTAAAATATCCTTCCCTATATCCTTGAAGTGACGATATCCCCTGAGCCACTGAAGTTGCCCTACATATTGTCTCGACCAACTTACATCGGTTAGAATCTAAAAAGCCGTCTAACCATACCGGTTTTTCTCCAGATCTTTTCATCAAATATGCATTAGCATCTGAGATAGCCCTCACATAATCCGGAGACATATTTTCAGTTTTTATTCCTTTTGCAAGAATCTCATTAATGTCCTGATAATGCATACATACACCATCATAACCGCTAAAAAATGCTTGCGGCACTTTGGAGATTGTGGTATATTGAACATAAAGAAGGACATCTGCGCTAACAGATGCCCAACAGGAGCTACCGATAGACGGTTAGCCCGGTTAAATGATTATGACAAAAATAGTCGCCTCACTTTAGCGGAGCAGGGCGGCTATTTCTGTGTCTTGTTACTATCTTTACCGATAGAGTATCCTATTCCGAAGCAGGTCAAGCCAAAGCTCAACACTGCCATAAGTCCTAAAATATCCATTGGCTCAGCCCTCCTTTCTCCAGATTCCCTTGCGGGTTTCTATGTAATCGGAGGGTCACAGTCCCTCCGGAGAGGGCTAACCGCCTACCATCCTGGTAGTTCCAAAGAAATATTACCATATTTCGACAAGAACTTCAATCTGATTTTCCCACGTCCCGCGAAAATTCCGGCAACATTTGTAATAAAATCCCGCCATTGGCATTTTTAATGCAATGGGGGAACTTTGTTCCCCTTGACTGCCTCTTAGCAGGATACACAGATAATGTCAAGACCGCCGCAGGCGAGGCGGAGCCGCTGTCTTGACATTATCTGTGTATCCTGCTACAAAACCAGAATTGTATTGAAATATTTTAGCAAAAATACAGACTGCCGTATCAAAACAACAGCCTGTACGATTGTCAGTGATTGGCATTAAAGGGAATATATCAGATCGTGCAGCACTACTTCCTCCGCCCTGCTCCTAATGCTGTTCATCTTTTGAAGCCAACAGATCCAGTCATCGGATTTAAGCTGCTCCGTCACGCTCTCCTTTTTTGCCATCTGCCTTACAAGCCTGTCGATCATTTCATTGCATTCTTCATCGACTTCCGCAAGATACTTCCAAAGGGTTTCCGATAAAATCATATATGAATAAATGCCTCCGTGATTCTCCTTTAAAAAACGCTGCCTCATTCTCCCGTACTTTCCGATCTGATACTCCGTTGTATCCGAAAGTTTGAGGTCGGGAATCAGATAATCTCCTTCCCAATGATAAGTAATTTGCATATACAACCGCCTTTCTCTGTGCTAAACTGTTTACAGATACGAATAAAAGGATTATCACCTTCTTCCTTTACCACAACATCTGCAAGTTTCCATTCACCACAAATGAGCCAGCCGCATATGTTGTTTTTTGCAGATGCGCATTTCCGCTAAAATACAGTGTTTTACGGAAATGTTTACATCTACAGTTCACAACATATCACATCATTCATGTATTGTAATCCTGCAAACTGCGGAAACTCAAGTATATACCCTTGAGTTTCCGCAAATTGTAATTCCAAAATGAATATAATCTCCCAAAGCACCAATCTGCCGAATTTTGAAAAGATATAGAGCAGCAGTCTTATGAATAGAGGCACTTTAATAAGCCCCGCCGGAACCGGACTTTGGGTGACATATTCTTTTATCTATTCAAACAGCCAGCTTAAGGCAAAGTTGACGGTATGCAGGGCGCCTTGTCCTGAACCAGCGTTTGATGCCCTCTTTTGCATACGACAGTATGCCTGGGATGCCTTTTGCCAGCCGGTAATAGCAGAATGCTATTTTTCCTTTAATCGGATCGGCAGTTCGTATAATTGCAACTTTTAACATATTGGTTTCTGATTTCATAGAAATATGTCCCAGAAATGCCATGCACAAAGTGATGTAAAAATTTAATGCATTGATTGCCTTTAGTTTCCGCACCCGGAAATTTTCTAACTGGAACACCTGCTTTTTACAACGGAAATATTCTTCGATTTTCCATCTGGAAAAATAAAGTTTTGCAGCCTTTATTACATCATCTTTCGATTGGATCTCTTTGTTTGTTGCAAGCATCATTGGATGTTCCGTAATGCCATAAACAAGGAATACCCACTTATTGTGGTACAGAAGCTTACGCTTTGCAGTCAGACGTATCACATAATCCTGCCCCATGGAATCCAACTTCAGGAACATTTTATTATCATCATAACCACGGTCCATGACAAAGGCTGCTTTTCCGAACAGCGCTTTCGCACGTTCCATTGCAGAGAAGGTTACATCATTGATGGAAGTGAAATTCTTCTCTTTAGAAGAATGGATCTCGGAAAAAATGCTGACAGGATGATTGCTGCCTGTAAGTACAGTCGCTTCCGTTACATGATATCCCTTTTTATAAACATTCTTTGTTGCGGTGCTCCCTGAGCCATCGCGCACCCAGCCGAGGGATTCAAATTTGTAACCGTCAGGTTTGACAACGTCACTGTCATCGATATGGATAACTGGCTGGTCCGGGCACCATTTCTTCGCTTGTGCCAGATAAGCTTTCAGAGCCTCTTTTGGGGTTCCTTTTGCAAGATGCCTGGAAAGACGGTCAACAATGTTAATCTTTCTGGAAGGTTCCTGGAAATTTTATTAGAAAAAGATAAAATTTCCCGTTTCATTTGATAAGTATTTGATGTAAAATTAACCACAGGGAATCCTCCTTCTTTTTGTTTAGTATGATTTTTTTGTGGTGATTAAATTTTACATCAAAAAGGAATAGGATTCCTTATATTTTGGGCGTTTTTTGAAAGTTGTGTATAATCCGCATAGCCGATCGACGGTTTTGTGGACAGAACTGCGGAAACTCAAGTATATACCCCCTTGACACGCCCCGCCTTCCCGGTTTATAATAACTACACTGTGCAATCTGAAGATTGTAATTCTTTATGTAAAAGATATCTCGTAATGGACATTGATCGATACCATGAAGGTATTAGCCTTTTTTCGAAGGATTCCTTTAGAAAAAGGATAATTTCTTTATGGTATTTTTATATTCCGCCATAAAGAAAACAAACATAATCATCAAGAAAGGATTGCCTGATATGAAAACAAACAAAAACAATCAACAAGAACCAAAGACCAACAATGAAAATGTAAGAAATGTAGTAAACGCCGCCTTATGCCTCGCGCTCTGCATGGTGCTGCCCTTTCTGACCGGGCAGATCCCGCAGATCGGGAGCGCCCTGTCACCGATGCACATACCCGCTCTGCTCTGCGGTTTTATTTGCGGATGGCCTTATGCGCTTGTCGTAGGGTTTGCGGCTCCGTTGCTGCGTTTTATGCTGTTCGGCATGCCGCCCCTTTTTCCTACGGGGACTGCAATGGCTTTCGAGCTTGCTGCCTATGGCGCGGCAGCCGGAATTCTTTATAAGAAACTGCCCAGGACCATTCCCTGCATTTATATCTCCCTGATCGGGGCCATGCTGGCCGGACGTGTTGTCTGGGGAACCGCAATGGCTGTCATAGCAGGAGTCAGCCAGGTTCAGTTTTCCTTCCAGGCATTTCTTGCCGGTGCATTCCTCAACGCAGTGCCCGGCATCATCTGCCACATTATATTGATACCCGTTATTATCATCGCCTTACAGAAAGCGCATTTTATCGATCATGAATACTACTCATCAGCTCGTCCGGACACACTTAACTAAATACCCGCTTATGAAGCTTACCGATGCGGTAAAGCTTCTCTATCAAAGCGAATTTGGCCCAGGGCATATGATCCCGGACGAGTCCGCCAGTCTGCAAAGGCTTTATGAGGAATGGGAAAATACATCCCATTCCTCTTCAGGGCCTTTTTCAGAAGCTATCGGGAACGGCCTTGTACGGATTTATCTGGATACATTAAAAAAAGAAGAACTTCCTGTTTTAAATGCTATGTTCTGCCAAACTGCCTCCCGGGTGCATGGCAGCCGGGAAAAATTCATACGGGATCTGGATTTCCTTTCCCTGTATTTCCCCGACACGGAAAGCTTTTTTTCCGAATACAAAAAAATGGGATATCCTCCTGTCAGCCATAGCGCTTCTTACCGGCTTGCCTACAACCCTTCCTACCGGGTCGTGATGCAAAGCCATGCCGATTTCCTACGGCTGATCCGCACTTTGGACTCCTTTTTACAGAAAAATATCCCTTTTATTCTTGCGATCGACGGAAACTGCGCTTCCGGCAAAACAACGCTGAGCCGTCTGCTCGCTATGTATTTTGACTGCAATATCATCCCTATGGATGATTTCTTTCTCCCGCCCGGTCTCCGCACTGACGAACGCCTTGCTCTGACGGGGGGAAATGTTCATTATGAGCGTTTTATAGAAGAAGTAATGAAGCCTCTGCAAAACGGTTCCGAAGTATCCTACCGCCGTTTCCGCTGCGATATCATGGACTACGGAGACACCATCGTTCTCCCGCCCAAGCCTTTTACTATTGTGGAAGGCTCTTACTGCATGCGCCCGGAACTGCGCGGCCTTTACCATTACTCCGTATTTTTATCCTGTTCTTACGAGAATCAGACTGCCCGCATCCGCACACGCAACGGGGAGGAAATGTTAAAGAACTTCGTTTCCCGATGGATCCCCCTGGAAAACGCCTACTTTGACGCTTTCCAGGTAAAAAACGCCTGTTCCATGGTTATAAAAACCGACTAAACCTCCATGATTCCGCTTCGCGGAATCACACAATCCCCCGAAGCTGAAGCTCCGATGAAAAACGCCCGTTTTTGGCGTTTTTCGGCGTGAAACATAGTACTTCTCCGCGAAATGCCCTCTGGCATGAGCGGTTAGAAGTACTTTTCACGCTAACCTTCTACGATCAGATACCTTCCGTCGCCGATGTCGAACACCTCATCCGCACCCAATATTTCTTCCTCGTCCGCGCCTTCCGTATCGATGCCAGCTTCTTTAAAATATTCCAATACTTCCTGCACCGATGCCACGACGACCGCCATACAATCCTCCAGAAAAGCTTCCGCCTCTTCCGGAGTTTCCGCTACATCTTCCGGAAAAAGCTGCTTCTGTTTTTTCAGGAAACATGCCAAAACGGCATCATCATATTCGTGCATATCCGCCCCTCCTTTCCCGACAAAATTCAACTCTCTTTTTCACTATATACTGTCCTCACGTAAGAATCAAGTCTTTTACTATCCGATATACTCCTTTTTCCAGATAGGACGGGCAGATATGTTTTGCCGCGGTTTTTACCTCTTCCCTGGCATTCTCCACCGCATAGCTTTCCGCAGCCGCTCTCATCATACCGATATCGTTATTGTTATCCCCAAAGGCCATCGTCTCTTCCTTCGATATATGAAAATAATCCTGTATAAAAGCAAGCGCCTTCCCTTTATCTACGGACAGATCCATAAAGTCCACCCATTCATCGCCGGACATGCACGCTTTTACCTTATCCCCCCATTGGGGAATCAGCACGCTCTCCCCCAGTTCCCGTATGCTGTCCTTTTGGTATACGGCGATCTTGATGATCTCCGCCCCCTCTTCCAGCACATCATCCACTAAGGTGAATTTATTCCGGTATCCGTAGGTCAGCAAATCCACAAATGCCTTATTCCTCGATTCCACCAGGCCGCCATTCGGCGTGGAAACCATAATATCGCACATGCCTTCATACTCTCTGAGCTGCCGGATAATAGCTTCCGCATACTCCCTCCGCATCAATGTCAGCCGGATATCCTTCTCCTGATACCTGATCTGTGCGCCGTTTTCCGCAATAAATACAATGCCTTCCTTAATATCCCGAAAAACGTTGCGGATGCTCTCATACTGTCTGCCGCTTGCCGCGCAGAATAAAATATCCCGTTTTTTCAATTCCCGAATGGCATCCGCCATTTCAGGATAGAGGTCCGGTGTCGAATCCTTTATCAGTGTGCCGTCTATATCGCTCGCTATCAATCGAATCATTTTTTTCGTTTTATCCTTTCATTTCCAGGGTACACCCTCTGTTTTCCAGTCTCAGTTCCTGCCAGAGCCTTCCCACCGGCAGCCCCACCACATTGTTATAATCTCCGCAAATGCCTTTAATATACGCCGCGCATCTGCCCTGCACCGCATAAGCTCCCGCCTTATCCATCGGTTCCCCTGTTGCCACGTAATCCCTGATTTCTTCTTCGGACATCGGATACATGGATACATCCGTTTTTTCGTAAAAGGTATGGAACCGAACCGGCTTCCCACGCTCTTTCATACACAGAGTCACGCCTGTGTACACCTGATGGACATTGCCTTGCAAAATCCCCAGCATCCTTTTGGCATCCCCCTCATCCTCCGGTTTTCCCATCACCATTCCCCGAAAAGAAACTACCGTATCCGCGCCGATCACCGTATACCCGTCTTCTTTTTCCTTCTCCAGCCTGGCATGGATATCCGATGCCTTTCGGATGGACAGTTCGCAAACCATCTCTTCCGGCGGCTTCTTCCCTATATTTTCGTCGGCGCCGCTTGGCATTACTTCATATACTACGCCGATCTGTTCCAACAACTCTTTCCGCCTGGGCGACGCCGAGGCCAAAATCACACGTCCTGTCTTATTCATGATGTATCTCCGGTATAAATACGCGGTCATCCGCCGCCTTTTTCCCCAGTCCGGCCGCCGCTTTCGCCTCCAGTGAAAACTCCAGCTGGGAATTGTAGATAACTTTTCCCCGTTTATCTACCTTGTCATAGTTTCCGTCCGGTTTCAGCACATGGGCTTTTACCGTATCTTTCAATTCTCCTTCCAGAATGTGCATCAACTTCTCCCGCAGGCCCATTTCCTCTATCGGAAAGAGAATCTCCACCCGCCGTTCCAGATTCCGGGGCATCCAGTCGGCGCTGGCGCAATACATTTCCGGCGAACCATCGTTTTCAAAGTAAAAGATCCTGCTATGCTCCAAAAAATTACCGACGATGGAACGCACGCTGATATTCTCGCTTACGCCCGGGATACCTACCTTCAGGCAGCAGATTCCCCGGATAATCAGTTCTATTTTCACTCCTGCCGCGCTGGCTTCATATAATGCCTCAATAATATCCTTATCGCAAAGAGAATTCATCTTGGCAATGATATGGGCCGGGCGGCCGGCTTTTGCATAATTTTTTTCCCTGCCGATCATATAGAGGAATTTATCCTTCAGCCAAAGAGGCGCAAGGGACAGCTTATTCCATGTACGGGGTTCCGAATAGCCGGAAAGCATATTGAATACCGCCGTAGCATCCTCCCCGATCTGTCTGCTGCATGTAAACATGCCCACATCCGTGTATAGCTTTGCCGTAGCGTCATTATAATTGCCCGTTCCCAAATGGACATAACGGCGGATGCCGTCTTCCTCTCTTCTTACCACCAGCGTGATCTTGCTATGGGTCTTTAAGCCTACCAGGCCGTAAATTACATGGCAGCCCGCCTTCTCCAGCATCTTCGCCCATACGATATTGTTCTCTTCATCAAAACGCGCCTTTAACTCCACCAGCACGGATACCTGTTTCCCATTTTCCGCTGCCAGGGCCAGAGCCGCTATGATCGGCGAATTGCCGCTGACGCGGTACAAAGTCTGTTTGATCGCCAGTACATCGGGATCTTTCGCCGCCGTCCTGATAAAATTCACCACCGGCGTAAAACTCTGGTACGGATGATGAAGAAGGATATCCCCTTTCCTTATCTCATCAAAAATATTGCAATCTTCCGGCAGTTCCGGCACTGGCTGAGGAGGCAGATATGCGGACTCCTTCAGCCGGCCGAATCCTTCCAGACCATACATTTTCATTAAAAAGGTCAGATCCAGAGGCCCGTCGATCTGGTAAATATCCTCTGTTTCAATGGACAAATCATCTTTGATGATCTTCAATAAGCGCTTATCGATGCCGCCTTCCACCTCCAGCCGGATCGCCTGTCCCCACTGTCTCTTCTTCAGCTGTTTTTCGATCTCTTTGAGCAAATCCTCGGCCTCATCCTCCTCGATCGTCAAATCCGCATTACGCATGATCCGAAAAGGGCTGGTGCAAACGATATGGTAGTTCAGAAACAGCTTTTCAATATTTCTTTCGATGATTTCTTCTAACAGAATGACAACCTTTTCCCCTTCTTTTTCCGATGGAACCGGCACGATCCTCGGAAGAACGCTGGGAACCTGAACCGTAGCGAATTCCAGTTCCGTTTTATTTTCTTTTTCGGCTTTGCCCTCTTTCGCCGCCTTGCCTTCCTTTACAGCTTTCCCTTCTTTTTCCGCCTTCCCTTCCTTTTTCTTTACAAGAGCCCCTATATTTAAAGTCTTATTCCTGATCAGCGGAAAGGGCCGGGAGGAGTCCACCGCCATAGGCGTTAAAACCGGATATACGTTTTCTTCAAAATATTTATCCACGTAGGCGGCTTCCTTTGCCGTCATTTCCTCATGATGTTCTATGATCCGGAGTCCGTTTGACAAAAGCAGCGGCAACAGCGATCTGTTGTATGTACTGTACTGCTGGTTCACTAAATCGTGGGTCGCTTCGTTGAGCATCTTCAACTGCTCGGACGGATTCAGCCCCGCAATGTCCGGCTTCGTATATCCGGCATGAACCATATCCTTCAAAGACGCCACTCTTATCATAAAAAACTCGTCCAGGTTCGAAGCCGTAATGCTCAGAAATTTCAGCCTTTCAAAAAGGGGAATATGCTTATCCCTCGCCTCGCTCAACACTCTTTTATTGAATAAAATCCAGCTCAGTTCACGATTCGTATAATAGCGGGGATCAGAAAAAGTGATCGCCCCATTTTTTTTATCCATTTCCTTCCCATTCATATTTCCTGCTTTCCTCCATCAAAAATTCCTTCTCTGTTTGATTACCGGTTTCACGCTGTAAACCTCTTCAAAAAAGTCGGCTCTGTGGCTGAACATCCCTTTTTCAAGAGTAATATCTTCATTCGTGTCCACAGTGATCGTCAGCACATCGTCTTTCAGCACGGTTTTTACATCTTTAAATTTCTGCTTGTGGCTTCTGTCCAGCCCGTTCGCCACCCGGAGGATGGCTGTCAGTTTAGCGATTTTCAAATATGCCTCCCTGTCCATAATCGATGTCCGCAGCACTTCATAATATTCGAATTCCTCATGGTTGAATTTGACCACATTCGCCACGATCTCCCGTTCCATATGGGACAGCCCTATGATCTCCGTCGCCATGATGATGCTATAGGAACACTCGCCCAGATTGACCATGCTGACATATTTGCCGCAGTCGTGCAGCAGCGCCGCCAGCCGCAGGAGCAGCCGTTCCCTCTGCCCGAGGCCATGAACTTTCTTCATGCTGTCAAAAATAGTCAGGGCGATCTTCTCCAACGTCTCTCCCCGTTTCCTGCTTCCCATATAACGCTTGCTGATATTTCGGACACAGACGAGTATATCCTGCTCAAAATCATGCTCCGGCAATATTACTTTATGATCCTGGGCATATTCGTAGGCAATACCGTCGCACAAAGTTACGCCCGGCGCCCATAGCATCTCCACATCCATCACGCCTATTACTCTTTTCAGCAGTACATAGGATATGTATAACAGTTCAATGCTCTCCTGGGACATGTCGAATATCCTCGTCAGCTCCTGGGGCGTTCTCTCTTCCACCAGTTTCATCAGCTTCTGGAAAGATTTGACCTCGATCGGCTCTCCCACTTTTTCCGAAAAAAATCTCTTCTGTACCAAAGCGTTAATATAATCATCCACGATAATTACGTTACTGATCTGTTTGTCTTTCAGGTACAGTTTTTTGAATACCGACAGCTGGGAATTCGCCATTTCCGTAATCACCGCTTCATATTGGGCCGCCCCCACATCCAAATGGCTCAATATTTCCCTCAGCCGCAGGACTCCGAGCCGCATATTCTGCGTCGCCATCAGCTTATCGTTATCGAACAGGGATATCTGTATGCTTCCCCCGCCGATATCCACGATCGCCGTCCCTTTTTCTATAAATTTATTAAAATCCTCTCCTTTAAACGCGATCGCCTTATAGCCGAGGAATCTCTGCTCCGAGTTGCTCAGCACCCCCATTTTGATCCCCGTGCGCTGTTGGATCTGATCCAGAATAATGCTTGTATTTTCCGTCTCGCGGATAGCGCTCGTGCCGTAAGCCCTGTATTCCGATACCCGGTAACTTTTCATAATCTTCGTATACTCGTTCAGGTAGCGGCACAATTCATCCACCCTTTCGCGCGCCATTTTTCCCGTAGCATAGGTTTCCGTTCCCAGGTCGATCCGGTGGCTGATATGATCGATCTCCCGCATACCGGACTTGGAAGATATTTCGAATATCTTCATGGACAGTTCAAAAGAACCCACATCAATCGCCGCAAATGTTTTCATCCCATCTCCTGCCTTTCCCTTATTATCATCCCTGCTTTCCCAATCCTGACAAATAATCGATAAACTGCTGCGCCGTCCTTCCCGAAAGCCCGCCGTGGTACAGCTCCCACTGGTTAGCTTCTGCCAGAAGTTCCTCTTCCGGCATCTCTATGCCGTTCCTTTCCGCCAGCACGCTGACAATCTCCTGGAACTGGCGTTTGTCCGGCGCGCAGAAGAAGATCGTCACCCCGAACCGGGATGCCAGAGACAATTTTTCCTGCACCGTATCGCTGGCATGGAGCTGATCCCTGCGCCCTTCTTTATCCGCAAAGGTTTCCTTAACTAAGTGTCTTCTGTTGGAAGTGGCATAAATCAATACATTCTCCGGTTTTTTCTCCAGCCCTCCTTCGATCACGGCTTTTAAATATTTGTATTCCGTTTCGAACTCCTCAAAACTTAAATCATCCATATAAATAATAAACTTGTAATTGCGGTTCTTGATCTGCCCGATCACATCATTCAAATCCCTGAACTGATGCTTATACACTTCGATCATACGAAGCCCTTTATCATAATACATATTGGCAATCGCCTTCATGCTGGAAGACTTCCCTGTTCCCGCATCCCCGAACAGCAGACAATTATTCGCCTTCCTCCCCTCCACGAAAGCTTCCGTATTTTCCACCAGCTTCTTTTTAGGGATCTCATATCCTACCAGGTCGTCCAGGCACACATGAGCCATATTCAATATGGGAACCATATTGACCCCATGATCATCGCGTACAATGCGGAATGCCTTATGAAGCCCGAGTTTTCCCACTCCATACTCTTTGTAAAATTCCGTCAAGGTCGCCTTCATCGCTTCCGGGGATCGATCCTGCCTAAGCTGCTCCGTCAGGTCGCAGATCCTTTTGCAGATACGGCGGTTATACACCTTGCTTTCCCTCTCACAGCTATCGTAATCCAGGACAAGCTCAAATTCCCATGCATCCAGGCAATCCATCACCCCCCTGAAATCATAATTGTACCATTCCTTAAATATGGCAATGTCGTGAAGTACCGCACGGTTGACCGTTCCCTGCACTTCTCCTCTCATTTCACAGGCCAGGCTGTAACTATTTTCGTTATTTACAAGAAGATCCGCCAGATAGCAATGCCACAAGTTCCCGTAAAAACCGTAGTGTCCTGCCATTTCCAGCAGCCGGTGCATGCAGCTGTACAACAGGGAACGGTTTTTCTCCCTTTCTCCCGCAGTTTGTAAACTCCGGCCGGCCTCTCCGCCCCCGCAATGTTCCATCAGCCAGACCATATCATCCAAAAGTTCTCTGTTTTCTGTTTCTCTGTATATCAATAATTCCCTCTTTTTCATTTTTCTCCCCATTTCTGCGCGGCTTTATTGCGCAAAGCCAGCCTGGCTTTCAAGTTTGTGGATGCCGCGCAGACACAAACTTGGGATTGAAAATTTTCAATTTTCAATCTTCACTCCACATATCATTAATAGTTTCCTAAAATCCTCATATTCCTCGCCTCTTCCCGAAGCCCCCGCAAAGCGTTCTTTACCGCGCCGTCTCCCAGATTCCCGTCGAAATCGATGAAGAAACGATACTCCCAATTCCTGTCTTCTATCGGCCGGCTTTCTATCCTGTTCATGTTCAGGTTATTATAAATAATGTGGGAAAGCATATGATAAAGGGACCCGCTTTCGTGGGGCACTTCAAAGCATATGCTGACCTTTCCCGCATCCTTTAAAAATATCTTCCGGTTTGTCACGATAATGAAACGAGTGGAGTTGGCGCTTGACCGGTTCACTCCTTTTTCCAATATCTCCAGCCCGTATGTCTCCGCAGCATGGAAACCGGCTATCGCCGCCTGTGTCCTGTCTCCATCCTCCGCTACCTTTCTGGCCGCAAAAGCGTTGTTATCCATGCCGATCTGCCGCCATGAACTATGTTCCCGCAAATATTTGGAGCTTTGCATCAGCGATTGCGGATGGGAATAGACAGTCTTTATATCTTCCAGCCCGGTTCCCGGCAGCGCCATCAGGCAATGCTCTATCTTTATGATCTGTTCCCCTACGATATAATTCTCGAATTCCACCAGCATATCGTATATTTCATTTACGATGCCCGCCGTGGAATTCTCGATGGGCAGCACCGCATAATCCGCACTTCCTTCATCGATGGCTATCATCGCATCCCGAAAAGTATCCACATGGAAGCTGTTCACATTTTTTCCAAAATACCGTTTCATAGCCTCCTGCGTATAAGCGCCCTCCGCCCCCGGAAAAACCACTCTCGCTTTTTCTTTGCCAAGGCTGTCCACTTCCATAAAAGGAAGCCTTCCTATGCTTCCTTTTTCCGCCAGCATTTTATACTGGAGTTTTCTGCTCATGGACATAATCTGCTCGAACAGCTCTTCCACTCCATGGCGACTGAACTCATCGCTCGTCAAAGACTTTACTTTTCTCAGCTTTTCTTCTTCCCTTTCCTTATCGAAAACTTTTTTCCCCGTTTCGATCTTGTATTCCGCTACCTGCCTGGAAATATCCATTCTCCGTTCATAGAGTTCCACAATCTGTTGATCGATCCCGTCGATCTGTTCCCTCAAATCCGTCAAATCCATATTCCACATTCCTTTCACAGTCCTTAAATCATTTTTAATCTTATAACAAAACCTACTTGATAGCAAGTAGATAAACGTTTATAATTTATTTGACAATATTAGTGCAGCTGCGAGGTTAAAACAATGAAAAACAAAAAGAAAACCAAAACAATTATCATCTCCGTAATCGCCGTACTTATCTTCGCTTCGGTCATGGTATTCATGCTTCTTTCCCAGAAAGTCAAAATGAACAAAGGCTATGTTACCGGCAATACGGCAGGAAATTTGAATAACGGAGGGCTTTTCTGCGAATCGGAAGGCATCGTCTATTTTTCCAATCTTTATGACGATGGCTGCCTCTATTCCATGAACGCCGATGGAACGGATATGAAAAAGCTAAGTACTTCCAAAGTAACCTCCATCAATGCCGATTCCAACTATGTCTATTATTATATGGACAGCGCCAAAAAGGGGGAAAGCTATGTACAGCGTAATTATGGCATCTTCCGCAGCAAGCGCAATGGAAAAGACTCTCATTGCCTGAAAAGAGGGAATGCCATCGCCATTCAGCTTTGCGGCAACTATCTTTTTTACCAAAGTTTCAGCAACTACAACCAAAACGGCACGGAGCTTTATAAAATCAAAATTGACAAATCCGAAGATATACTGGTAGCGGATTATCTGGTCAATCCGGCCTGTATCGTAGACGGTGTTATGTATTTCAGCGGCACCCAGGACGACCACTATCTGTATACTCTGAATACCTATAACCATTCCGTTGCTGTCCAATGGACCGGGGCCGACGTATGGAATCCTATCTATTACGGAGGATATTACTATTATATGGACGTCGCTAACAACTATCGTTTGTGCCGTTATTTCCCGGTGGAAAACAGTATCGAAGTGTTGACTGAAGACAGGGTGGATTGCTTTAACGTCTATGGAGACTATATTTATTATCAGAAAAACTCTCAGAGCGAACCCGCCCTTAAGCGTATGTATATCGATGGCAGCGGAAATGAAGTGGTGGCCTCCGGCAATTACACCAATATCAATATGACCGCCGATTACGTTTATTTCACCGTTTTCGGCAGCGATACTCCCATGTACCGGACTCCTACCATGGGCCCTGTCAATGTCACCGTTTTTGACGCGGCCGAAACAGCCGCCATTGCGGAACAGGCGAAAGAAGCGAAGAAGAAATAATGAAAAAAGCAGGGAAAGGCCAGCTATCCCTGCAAATTCTCAGATCTGTATACGTGAGTTCTTACGCGATCTTCCTGATGCAATATTCTTTCATGAAAGCGACGATTTCCCTATCATCGCCGCTTTCATAAAATTTTATCAATACTTCTTTAAATTTTTCCAGCCTTTCAATCGGAATCTGAAAAATACCAATATTATTCTCTATTAAAACTTTATTTGCCATTAACTGCGCCACCCGTTTATTCCCATCGATAAACATTTGGGTTCGGGCAATATAACAGAAATACTTCAACGCTTTTAATTCAACGTCCTCTATCTGTTCGATCTCTTTCATTGATTCTATAATGATCCCGCTATGCGGCATCTCAGGTTCCCATGACGTCCCTCCAATTTGTACCGGAATAGTTCTTATTTCACCGGCATAATGAAATAACAGTTCTCCGACAATTTTATCATACTCCCGGAGCAGCATAATACAATTAGGGTATGCCAGATTATCCAAAAGAAACTGCCATGCCCTTTTCATATTAATAACAAACAACACCTCTTCCGTTTTTGTCGTCGTAGGCGCATTTGCAAGTATCGCTTCCGTTTTCGGAAAAGTAGTGCCTAATCCTTCCAAATTAGCACTTTTCCAGATACTGTCCACCAACAGTCTCTTTGCCATTTCTATCGCTGTATCTTTCACTTTATCAACCTCCCGTTATTTATACCGTATCTTCCGGTATATTTCCCCAAAAACAGGAAATACTATGCCTATGAAAAAATTAGTGCATAACTTCATCCATTGCGGTATTCTCGGCTGGTGCCTGGAGATTTCCTTTACCGCCCTGAACTCCTTCCGCCGGAGGGAATTCACCCTAAACGGAAACACCTCCGTCTGGATGTTTCCCATATATGGCATGGCCGCCTTTCTGGCCCCCGTATGCCGCATCGTCAGGAAGCGCTGTTTCCTCGTGCGCGGTTTCCTGTATGCGCTCCTCATTTTCGCCGGGGAATTCATCACCGGTTCCCTTTTAATGCGCCGCGAGCTCTGCCCCTGGAATTACGAACGTTCCAAATGGAATATTAAAAAAGTCGTCCGCCTGGACTACCTGCCCTGTTGGATCTTTGCCGGGCTTCTTTTTGAGCGCCTGATGAAAGAAACCGATGAAAACTGACCGCCCGCTCATCTTAGGGCGTGTTTGAACTTTCAAACCTAATCCATCTCGTCTATTCCTTCGGAACCGATGTCCAGCGTATTCAATGTCCTTCTCTTCCTTCTCGCCTCTTCCGATTCCTTCAATATATAATCCTTAATTTCTTTTGCATTTTTAATTCGTTCCAGCAGCAAGCGCGGATGGGTCGTATCACCGGTATAACATACTACCGTTCCAAGTCCGAAGATTCTTTCTATCAAAGAGACCTGGAGTTCCACATCCTGAATCTTATACATATAGCAGTTATTTTCATAGGTTTTCAGAAAGCCGCTGTTGATCACAACATCGTCCTCCCTTATCGTATACTTTGTAAATGTCCATGGCAAACCGAAAAACAGCAGCCGTTTTCTTTCCCTATATTCCATCGTTTCCTCCATTTCTGCGCGGCTTTATTGCGCAAAGCCAGCCTGGCTTTCAAGTTTGTGGATGCCGCGCAGACACAAACTTGATATTGAAAATTTTCAATCTTCTCCCCTTTTCCTTATTCTGGCCCAGCATTATACCTGCTTATTTTAGGAATTCCGTTTCCGTGGATAAGCGCCGATTTTGCAAGCTCATCCGCCATATCATTATACCTGTTATTGGAATGGGCTGCAATCTTTAAAAAGGAAATGCGTATGGAGCGCTTCCAATCGTTCATTGCCGCCGCATATTTCTGCGCCAGCTCATTTTTCGCTTTCCATATTCCCTGTACCCATTTTTCAATTCCTTCATAATCATAACGCAGTTCCACTTCCGAATATCCGTTGATCATCGCCCATTTTACCGCATACATCGCGCCAAGCATTTCCCCTGCCACATTGCGTATCGCCAGCGATTCCGGATTGTTCCCATTTCCTGATTCCTTTACAATGTCGCCGGAAGGCAGAAGCAGAATGCACCCAAAAGAATATTTTTTCAGCTTATCGTCATAGCTTCCATCCACATAAGCTATAACCTTTTCAGGCCCCTGCTCAAAATTCTCTTCTGCAGCCGCCTCTTCCTTCCCTCCATCCGTTCCTCCCAGATAGTTCCGCGCTTCTTCCCTGGTGGAAAAGCTCTTATATTCCGCGCTCCCATATCCCGACACAACGGCCTGGCATTCCTGCCAGCTTTCAAATATTCCCGTCCGCAGCCCTTTTCTGACCGCATAATATTTCTTTTTCGCCATCCGAGCCTCCTGATTTTCTGATCCATTCTGTCTACCCAGTATACTATCTCGCCGCCAGGATTTCAAGCACAGGAAAAGGCCCGGAACACGGGAATCCATTTTTGCAAATTTTTTAAGGGAATTCCCATTTCGAGTTGAAAGCGTTCCTTCGTTATGTTATCATAAGGCAGGAAAGATTTTATGAAAAACGTTTGATAAGCAAAACCAATTTAAAGGAGGTAACGAATGACAGCAAAAGAATGTATCAAAGGACGCAGGAGCATCCGTAAATTCACTGACCAGCCGATCGACCATTCCCTGCTTGAAGAGATCATCGAAACGGCATCTTATTCTCCCAGCTGGAAAAATACACAGATCGCGCGTTATATCGCCGTCGAAGGAGAATTGAAAGATAAGATTGCTGACGAATGTACTTCCGCATTTCCCAATAACGGCTCTATTATCAAAGGCGCGCCGATGTTAATTGTCATCGCTGCCATCAAAAACAGATGCGGCTATGAAAGGGATGGTTCTTTTACTACAAGAAGAGGAGATTCCTGGCAGATGTTCGACGCCGGCATCGCATCCCAGTCTTTTTGCCTCGCTGCTTACGAGCATGGCATCGGAAGCGTAATCGAAGGTATTTTTGATGATGAAAAAGTGGGTGAACTTTTGAATCTTCCGGAAGACCGGGAGGTTGTCGCACTGATTCCGATCGGTTATCCGGCAGAGGAACCCGCAGCGCCCCGGCGTAAATCCGTGGAAGATCTGTTATCTTATACATAGAAATAAAAACATCCGTAAATCGGAGAGAACACCGTTTCTCTTCGATTTTGTTACGATCAGAAAGGAATAGTTATCATGAGACATTTAATGAGTCCCCTTGATTTCACCGTCGAAGAATTGGACCAGCTTTTCGACCTTGCCAATGATATCGAAAACAATATGCAAAAATATGCAAAAATGTGCGAAGGCAAGAAGCTTGCCACTTGTTTTTACGAGCCTAGTACCCGCACAAGACTCAGTTTTGAAGCAGCCATGCTGAATCTGGGCGGCAGCGTCATCGGTTTTTCCGACGCTGCCTCCTCCTCGGCATCCAAAGGAGAAAGCGTATCGGACACCATCCGGGTCATTTCCTGCTTTGCGGATATATGCGCCATGCGCCATCATAAAGAAGGCGCTCCCATGGTGGCAGCGGAAAAATCTTCCATTCCTGTCATTAATGCCGGAGACGGCGGCCATCAGCATCCTACCCAGACATTGACGGATCTGCTCACCATCCGTTCTTTAAAAGGCTCCCTTGGTAATTTTACCATCGGCCTTTGCGGGGATTTGAAATTCGGAAGAACCGTCCACTCGCTGATCAATGCGCTCGTGCGTTACCCTAACGTACATTTTATCTTTATCTCCCCCCAGGAATTACGGGTTCCCGACTATATTACGGAAATGCTGAGAGAAAAAAATATTTCTTACGAGGAAGTAATCCGGCTGGAGGAAATCATGCCGCGCCTGGACTTCCTCTACATGACGAGAGTACAAAAAGAGCGGTTCTTCAACGAAGAAGATTATGTCCGCCTGAAAGATTTTTATATTTTAAACAAAGAAAAAATGGCGCTTGCCAAGCAGGACATGCTGGTTCTCCATCCGCTTCCCCGCGTCAACGAGATTTCCGTGGAAGTGGACGACGATCCGAGGGCCGCTTATTTTAAACAAGTGCAGTACGGCGTGTACGTCCGTATGGCCCTGATTCTGACTTTGCTCGAATATACGAAGTAAAAACGGCATACACTTCTGCAAGAGTCCGTCTTCGTGCAGAAGCCAGCAGCCCCGCAGGAATCAAAAACCGCTAAAGGAGGTATACTGATACCATGTTAAATGTAGGAAAAATCGAAGAAGGTTTCGTTTTAGATCATATCGCCGCGGGCAAAAGCCTGTCCATCTATCATCATCTTCAGTTGGATAAGCTGGATTGTACCGTTGCCATTATCAAAAATGCCAGAAGCAATAAAATGGGAAAAAAAGATATTCTAAAAGTAGAATGCGATATCAACACTTTAGACCTTGACGTCCTTGCTTTTATCGACCATAATATTACGGTAAACGTCATAAAGGACGGAAAGATCGTGGACAAAAAAGAACTCGCGCTTCCCAAAGAGATCCGAAATATCATCAAATGCAAAAACCCGAGATGCATTACCTCTATCGAACAGGAACTGCCGCACATATTCATCCTCTCCGATGAGCAAAAGGAAATCTACCGCTGCAAATACTGTGAAGAGAAATGCGGCAAACGGTTATAAGGGAGGCGCAGCAGATAACCGCATCAACCGATCGCAGCAAACTATTGCAGCAAACTATTGCAGCAAACTATTGCAGCAAACCACTGTAACGGATAACCGCCGGCAATTTTCCGGCCGCCATCTATCCACAAAGAAAGAAGGTATCACTTGAAACTGGATATGCACTGCCATACGAAGGAAGGCTCTTTAGACGGCAAAATCACACTTTATGAAACCATTCTCGCTTTGCGCGAAAAAGGATATCAGGGTATGCTTATTACCGATCATAATTCTTACAAGGCATATCGTCATTACCAAAAAAATATTCAGAATACGGATAAAGCCTTCCAGGACTTCGTCGTCCTGAAAGGCATCGAATATGACACTATTGACGCGGGACATATTATCGTCATTATGCCTACGGGAGTTAAACTGCCCATTTTAGAACTTCGCGGGCTTCCTGTAGGCCTGTTGATCGACATCGTCCATCATTTCGGCGGAGTCCTCGGTCCTGCGCACCCCTGCGGAGAAAAATATTTAAGCCTTATGAATACCAGGCGGGGAAAGAAATCACGGGATCTGATCTCCCGCTTTGATTTTATCGAGACCTATAACGCCTGTGAAGAACCGGAATCCAACCGTGCGGCCTCCGAACTGGCCAAACGTTTTCATAAGCCGGAGGTAGGCGGCAGCGATTCCCACAAAGAACTTTGCGCCGGCATGGGCTACACTCTGATAGACGCCGAAATCAAAAACGAAACCGACCTGATCCATGCCCTCCGTTCCGACACCGCCATCTCTTCCGGCGGAGAACGGTATATGTTTACTACGAAGCAAAGGATCGGGAAGATCAATAACGTTCTCGTTTATTCCTTCTGGGTTTATAACAAATTCCTGGCCTTATATAAGGGACATAAGCGCAAGACGTTGCTGCATCTGACCGCGAATTCCCATATGAATCATATGAACCATATGGACCATATGCAGCATATAGATCATATGCATCAAAAAGGGGCCTGATCAAATTGACACGCCCCTTTTTCCTGTTTCCCGTTCAAATTCCATATTCATTTTTATTGCATTAAGCTGGCTGGGAACAGGCCTTCCCTTCTTACCGCTTGTCCACCATATCTTTTAACTCCTGAAGCGCATCCTTAAAACGCTTTGATACCATCGTCGGATTTCCCTTGATCATCTGGCGCTTATAAAAGTCCTTCAATGTTCCAAACTGCATCCTGCTTTCCACATATATTCTGTATTTCATGCGCAGTTCCTGAATCTCCTCTTTTATATTATCAGGATATAAAGAACTCTGTATTTTTTCCTTCAGGCCGCCTAAACGCTCTTCTATCCCGGCAGCCAGTTCGTCCATCCTTGCGCTGCGCTCTTGTTTTCTCTCATTGTATTCCCGCACCTTCGTTTCCCATTCCTCGTTGGAAACTGCGATGATCACATCCAAACGCTTCTGTACACGTTCCAGTTCTTCCCGGGCTGCCTCCATTTTAACAAGAATATCCCGCAGATCGATGGCTGTCTTGAATGACAGGGTAAAGTCCGCCACGATATATACGGTCAATACAAAGGTGACGACGGAAAGAATGCTCTCTGGTATGGCCAATACCAGCTGCCCCACCGGCTTATGCACCACTCTCGTCATCAATATAGTCAATCCGCCCCATGCCAGCGTAGAACTCAAACAAATATAACCCTGAAAATGGAACTTCTGATTGGAATAATCCCAATACCTCACCTTAAACAAGGCTTCCATCACCACTCCCGTCACATATTCCAGCGCTGTCGCTCCGATACATCCTGCAAAATAAGTCAGTACCAGATTATGCTGGAACGGCATGGATACGATCAGCATCATGATCGCCCCGCTTCCGTACAAAGGGAGAAACGGCCCCCGCATAAACCCACGGTTTACCGGATGCCTGTTCTTCAAAGACACATAGGCCGATTCAAAGCACCATCCAAAAAAGCAGTAAAAATAAAAGAAAAACAACCACTGTGCCATGGTATACGAATACATATCTTTCCTCCTTCGTCTTCCGCCTCACCGGTATATGCCCGCCGACACGCTCCACTTTCCTTTTTTCGTCTCATGAGCCGCCCCGTAGTACACAAATCTTCCAAATCCCCGGACGGAAACAATATCCCCGCTCTTCATCGCATAACTGTTGTTCTCATTCAGTCTGCCGTTTACATATATCTTTTTTCCCCGGAAAAGTTCCAGGCTTTGATTCCTGGATAAATTATAAATCTTTGCCACCACCCCGTCCGCCCGCTCCGAGGCCACCGTAAAATGCATTTCCTCCGGCTCTTTTGCAGGCAGCTCCTTTCCGGCATCCGCCATGCCGCATGTTACGTTGGTATGCCTTACCTTATGAAGATTCTCTATGAGATAAGGCGCTATTTTCTCCGTACAAAACAGCCAGGCCGACTTTCCTTCTACAAAAATATCCCCCAGGTTGCTCCTGTCTATGCCAAGGTTCATCAAGGCTCCCAGAATATCCCTGTGGGCCAGCGCTTCCGCAAACTTTTCCGACAAAGGCTTTACCGCCAGGCAGACGATGGGGAAATCCTCCTCATAACCAAGGCTCCCGGGGCTACCGAACCGAAGCATCTGCCGCTCGCAGCCCTCCCGCCCGCCGGACAATGCATAATCCTTTCCCTTCTCCTCCATGGGCATTCCGTAAAAAATATCCTGTTCCGCCATGCTTAAAAAACCGGTATAAGTATAAATATTATGTTCATAAGACTTTCTTGAGAGCTCCGCCAGCCGCTTTTTCAGCTGGAGCAGCTCTCTTTCGCTTTCTGCCGCCATATTCCTTTTCCCTTCGGGATCATTTCATATCCCTCAATAGTTCCATCTCCTGTTCCTATAAGAAACTAATGATTTCCTCTTCCGGCGCTTCCGCATTCTCTACGTTGAGCGCTTCCAATATGGGGCCTTCTCCCCCGTAATCCGCAAAATATTCTTTCCTGACAAGAGCCGTCACCCTTACCCACTGCTTCTCCTCCAGATCCTCCGCTCCTTCGTAAGCACAGGCAAACCCAAGAAAGGCCATATCATCCGCACAGCAGGTCATCGCCATCCTTCCCGGAACAAAATACCCTTTGGGAAAGCTTCCGGGTTTTAATACCATTCCCGTAAACTGTACTTTCTTCCCGATATATCTCTCCAGATGATCCAGAGAGTCCAGATACCATATGCCATAAGCCTGATTATCCAGCTCCAGCAATTCATCTCCAAGGTCATAGGGAAGATCATCCTCCATGATCTCATTGACCTCTCCGTCGGAATTTTCAAACACAATATCTGCCTTCTGGTTGATTGCCTTAATATTTCTCTTATAACTGTTCAGATCTTCAATACCGTCACAGCGGTTAAAAATAATAAGTTCTGATTTCCGCACCATCTCTGCCAGAAAAGTTTTCATGTTATTGTAATACATGGGAAACGTGGAAGCATCGATGGTCGTCACTTGCTGCTCCACCGTCCAATGCCAGGGCAGTTTCATATTTTTATAGTTCCACATGCCGTTATACTCTATGATAATGCGTTCCGGCTTGTGTTTTTTTTCCAGTTCAATCAGATGGGAAGGAGTGAAATCCTCTTCATCCTCTATCAACTCCAGCTCCGTCCCGCTGCCCCTTAAAAGAAAATCATCATATTCGGTCTCCCCCTCTTCGCAAAGAATGAGCAGCGTCTTTCCTTTTATGTGAAAATAGGGCTGTCCCAATGTATAGGAAATAAACTCCGTTTTACCGCTTTCCAAAAATCCGTTAATTATATAAACCGATTTCATTCGCAAACCTCCGCAATCCCTTCACTAACGGGAAAATAGTTTTTTCAGGTTATCTTCCGCCAGTTTGGAGCCGATCACGCAGATCCTGCCTGTCACGTCCGGCCGCCCTTCCCGGATATCACACTCGCCCGGCACATAATCGAAATAAACCCATGTCCCGTTGCCGGCAGAAACCATCCCTTTTGCACGGAGTACCAAACCGTATTCGTCCTCATGTTCCAGTTCCGCCAGCAGTCTGCCAATCTCCTCTGCCGTATAAGCCGCCGGTGTCTCCATACCCCAGCTCATGAATACCTCATCCGCGTGATGGCCATGATGGTGATGGCCGTCTTGATGATGGTGGTGGTCATGGCAGCATTCTTCATGATGATCGTCATGGTCATGCATGTGGTCGTGGCAGCATCCTTCATGATGATGATCGTCATGGTCATGCACGTGGCCGTGGCAGCATTCCCCCTCATGATGGCCGTGGTTGCCATGGTCATCATGGTCATGACAACCGCAGGTACAGTCCGGCCCATGATCATGATGATGGCAGTCTTCCTGTTCATGCTTTCTGCGGACTTCCTCCATCAATTCCGCTTCCAGATCCTTCGCCCCTTCGATCGTCTCCAGAATATCCTTTCCATCCAGTTCTTCCCAGGGGGTGGTAACAATCGTTGCCCTGGGGTTATGCTCCCTGATCATTTCCACACAGACAGCGAGTTTTTCCGGGCTGATCTTTCCTGTTCTGCTTAGGATCACCGTCCCCGCATGTTCGATCTGATTGATAAAAAACTCCCCGAAATTTTTCATATACATTTTGCATTTCGCAGCATCCACTACCGCTACCGCACTGTTAAGCCTTACTTCCGTCTCCGATACCACATCCTGAACCGCCTTCATTACATCCGAAAGCTTTCCTACCCCCGAAGGCTCGATCAATATTCTTTCCGGTTCATAAGTATCCAGCACTTCTTTCAGAGACGCTCCGAAATCCCCTACCAGCGAACAACAGATACAGCCGGAATTCATTTCCTTGATTTCGATACCCGCCTCCTTCAAAAATCCTCCGTCAATGCCAATTTCCCCAAATTCATTTTCTATCAGCACTACTTTTGTATCAGCGAAAGCCTCTTTTAACAGCTTCTTTATCAATGTTGTCTTTCCAGCCCCTAAAAAGCCGGATACGATATCAATTTTTGCCATTGCTCTGTCCGCTCCTTTCCAAACTCTTTGCTCCTATGTATTTTGCGCTTGTTTTCCATTAATGTCAAGACTTTGCGAAAACCAGCCGCGGAAATCAATCCAAACTCCCGACAATTAACGGAAGAAAACGATAAATACCAGTGGCTAAAACAGGGGAATGGTATCTTCCAATTTCATATACCAGCTGTATCCTGTAAAAATCAAAGTTTTCTTTTCCTTATGAAAAATCGGCGCAAGAGACTTTTCAAACCATTTTTTCACTTCTTCCGACTCCCTGCCCCCTCCTTCGATCTTAGCATTTACATTGGACTGCAGCATCATAAACCGGACAAAGGAACTGCTGTCAAATTCATACTCCATTTCATACCGCTCCTGCCCAAGCATGGAAAAACCATACTGTCTTACATCCTCCGCCGTCCATACATACTCGTTTCGGAAAGGCCGAGGAAATTCCTTCAAATAATCATCCCGCCACCATCCGGTATAGGCCGCATTCCCTTTCATCCGGTCAGAAATACCGAAATCATAGATGAGTACATAACCATTTTTGCACATAATTTTCCTGAGGTTCCGTAAAAAATCCTCCATCGCCACCCACTGTACCACACCAGCCGCCGACACAATATCATAGCCCCCATCCGAAGCCGGAATTTCTTCCGCTTTACTTACGATAAAGTCGTATCCTTCTTCATCTCCGTACATTTCCCTGGCAGCTCTTATCATTTCATCTGAAATATCCGCTCCCGTTACATGATTGCAAATCATCTTCAAAGCTCTCGATGACAATCCGGCCCCGCACCCGGCATCCAGTCCCTTATCGAACCTCCGATCCGTCACTTTCCTTTGAAATCCCTCTATCACCTGTTTATGCAGAAAAGGCCTGTCTTTGTAGCCCTGTGCGATCCTTTGAAAGTTAAAATCATTCTGATCCATCTTCCGCCCCCTCATATCATCAGTTTTTCCACACTAACTAAAATGGTACAACATCAATTTGCTATTTTGCCACTGAGCTATCAAACTATATCCCGATTTTGATATACCGCTACTGCAATTCGGTATGAGATGAAAAAACAAACACCAGAAATTACAAGAACGATATTAAAAGCCAACAGGATATTGTTTTTTACAGGAATAAAAAGATTTGTGAGAAACACAAGCCCAACAATAATACCTGTCGATGCCATAAAAGACATCATAAAGACAATCTGGGATTTTTCCGGGTCAAACAAATAGGCACATGGCAAGCTAATGCCGCCCGCCAGTAAAGTAGCACTCATACCGATAGCAGCATATAAGCACAAAGAATGAACTGTTATATCTGCTCCCGCTAACATAAGCACAATACATGGAATAAGTGCTGTAATTAGACCGGCTACCGCAAGCAAGATATAAAAGATAAATTTCTCGCTGATAATCTGATTTCTTGATACGGGCATGGTAATCACATTTTTATTCCATTTTGAGCCTGCGTCACTTGTGATACTGATAAAAACCGCTGTGGTGGAAGCTACCGGGGCTAAAATCAGAAGCGCGCTTGTTTCCAGTAAAAAAGACAATCCAAAACCTAAAACAATTAAGCTGACGATAGTTACAAGGATATTGCTCTTTGCAATATAGAAGTCTTTTAGTAAAACGCCTTTCATCATCTTTCCCCCTTTACATAGAGAAGCATAATTTCATCAATCGTAGCTGGTACAATCAATGCTTTCGGATATTTTTTCTGCATTTTATCCCGCTCAGAAACTAAAATCTGCCATTCGTAATCCATTTTTCTGTATGTGATAATATCCGATTTATCCAATGCGTCAAATTGTGCCGCTCCGCATTTTATCACGCCATATTGTTCAATCAGTTCATCTTTCGGTTTGGAAAAAACAACTTTTCCCTCATGGATAAAAACAATGTAATCGGCAATTTTTTCTAAATCGCTGGTAATGTGGGAAGATACCAGTATGGAGTGTTCTTCGTCCTGCACAAAGTCCAAAAGCATATCCAGAATATCGTCCCGAATAACAGGGTCAAGCCCGCTGGTTGCTTCGTCCAAAATCAGCAGCTTAGAATGGTGTGAAAGGGCTACAGAAATAGCCAACTTCATTTTCATTCCCTTGGAAAGCTGTTTAATCTGCTTATCAAGGGGCAAAGAAAATTGTTTCAGCAGCCGAAAATAGGCTTGCTCGTCCCATGAGCCATAGATATTTTTCATTATCTGGTTGATTTTCTTGGGAGAAAGAATTTCCGGGTAGTTGCTTCCGTCAAATACTACTCCAGTCTGTTCTTTTGTTTCATTGTCCAGTTCATCTTTTCCAAATACCGAAACATAACCGTCTTCTTTTTGGATAATCCCCAAAGCTGCATTTATTGTTGTGCTTTTCCCTGCGCCATTTTCTCCAATCAGTCCGACAATAGAACCACTTGGAACGCTAAAGGAAACATTGTCCAAAACAAAATCTTTATATGTTTTGGTAAGACCTGAAATAATCAAAGCATTGTTCATTGTCAATCCTCCTCATACAATAGTGTCAACAAATTGAGTAATTTATTAAGTGGTATTCCACTTGTGCGGGCTATCTCAATAGCCTCATTAAATCGTTCCTCTATTTTTTTCTGCTGTTCTTCAAGATAAAAATCTTGATTTTGCACTGATACATAGCAACCTTTTCCGGCTGTCGTTTCTATAAAACCGTCTGTTTGAAGAAGGTCGTATGCCTTTTGTACCGTCAAAACACTAATCTGCAATGATTTTGCAAGAGAACGGATAGAGGGAAGCGCTTCTCCGGCTTTCAGTTCGCCATTCATAATCTGCGATTTAATTTGTGTTGAAATTTGCTCATACAGAGGGCGACTTGTTTTGTTGCTCACGACAATTTCCAAAGTCCCACCGCCTTTCTGTCTCTAACTGTATTGTTTATACAAGCACAGTATAATGCAGTACATAGCGGCTGTCAAGAGAGGAATATAAAAAAGCAGGCAAACGATTTGTGTTTGTCCTGCTCTTTACTGTTTATAAAATTCAGAATAGTGGGGCCGCTGTCTATCAAATTCTTGTGTGTTACTTTACGGCACATGAGCATGATCCGCCGCAATATATACGAATCGCTTCCCTTGCAAACTCAGCGGTACCGTCACCGCCAGCCCGGTCAATATTCTGTTTCATGCGTTCATCGGATACATACATCTCTCCGAGCCCGCTTAATATCTCATCGGTACAATGATAAAAATTCTCCGTAATAAAATCCTGCAACGCCTTTACCCTCTCCTGCACCTCCTCTTCTGAGGGCTGTCTGCCTCGGAACGCGCCGAGTTCTGCAAATAAGGTCCGCATCTCTTTCCTTGCTGCTTGGCAGTCCTCGCCGCCCTTTTCCTTTCTTCTCTCTTCAAATTCCTTATATGCATCGGCAGTCCCCCATCGTTCTCTGACCTCCTCCGCATACTGTTCCACTTCCTCATTCCAAAACGCATCAAAATTCATCTTTTCCACTCCTTTTTCCTGAATCTCGCGGGCAAAAGCAATAAGCCCTCCGATATGTTCCCTTTGCAGTTCCAGCAATCGGATCTGTTGCGCAAGCGCCTCTTTCCGGTCAAAATCCGGGCTTTCCATAATCTTTTTAATTTCTTTTAATGGAAAACGCAGTTCGCGGAACATTAAAATGATCTGCAAACGCCCCAGCGCCGCGTCATCATAGAGCCGATATCCCGCTTCCGTCACCTCTGCCGGCTTTAAAAGACCGATTGCATCATAGTGATGCAGGGTGCGGACGCTTACTCCTGTGAATCTGCTTACTTCATGCACTGTTTTCATTTTTTTCAATTTCTTCTTGTTTCTCCTTTCTTTCGCCATAATACACTATAACGCAACGTAAGAGTCAATAGGATACAATCAAATTTTATAAAATATAGAAAAAGAACTTGAAAATTCCCATTCGACGATGTTATTCACATGCCATTTGTGGTATGCTCTTTTTAGCAAACGGATTTCTTTATTTGGAAAGTACCCGTCATGCCATCAAAAACTCATGGCCGGAAAGGAACATTCTTATGATACCAAATACGATAAAACTTTATGATAACGATGCATACCAAACCAGTTTCGATGCCTCCGTCCTCTCCTGCGAACGGCGGGACAAACCGCTGGGCAAGCCCCAAAGCCAGCCAAATGACGGGGCAAAAGAGGACTGCGGAAAGCCTCTCTATGATATTATCCTGGATCAGACCCTGTTCTTTCCCGAAGAGGGCGGGCAAAATGCTGACGGCGGCACCTTAAATTCCCATCCCGTACTCGACGTACAAATCAAAGACGGGATCATCCGACATACAACGGATATTCCGTTTTCCCCCGGAAGCCAGGTAGAAGGACAAATCCACTGGCAGCCCCGCTATTCCAATATGCAGCAGCATTCCGGGGAACACATTATATCAGGACTGGTTCATGCCCGTTTCGGTTATGATAACGTCGGTTTCCATCTCGGCATAAAAAATGTCACTCTTGATTTTAACGGCATTCTGACCCCGGAACAGCTCGAACAGATCGAAAGCCTTGCCAACGAAGCAATCTGGAAAAATATTGATATTAGCGCCGCCTATCTTCCCAGTAAACAGCTGGATACTCTGGAATACCGGAGCAAAATAGCATTGGCCGGCCCGGTGCGCATCGTAACGATCCCTGGATACGATATTTGCGCCTGTTGTGCCCCCCATGTCAGGCAAACCGGTGAGATCGGCATCATCAAAATCACCGATGCCATCAAATACAAAGGCGGCATGCGCATCAGCATTCAATGCGGCGACCGCGCATTGGAAGATTACCGCATGAAGCAGCAACAGTTAAGCGCCGTCTCCGTCCTCCTATCCTCCAAACTGGAAACGTCTTCAGACGCTGTTGGCCGGCTGAAAGATGAAAATTTCGCGCTCAAAGGCCAGATCATGGCTCTACAGACTGTTTTGATGGAACAAAAAGCGAACGCCGTTCCGGCGGACGCCGCCAACCTGTTGCTTTTCGAACCCCAGATGGAATCCGGCGTACATAAAAAATATGTGAACCTTCTGACGGCAAAATGCCCCGGTATCTGCGCCGTCTTTGCCGGAAGCGATACGGAAGGCTACCGCTATATGATCGCCTCTTCCTGCCAGGATGTCCGTCCGCTCAATGATCGGCTGAAAAAAGAGCTTTCCGCCAAAGGCGGCGGCAGCAAAGAAATGGTACAAGGCTCCTGTTCTGCTTCCAGGGAACAATTATATTCCCTGTTTGACGGCTGCAACATGTCTTTCTACCGCACGGATCAGTTTGCACGATAGTGCCGCAAGCTTATAACCTCGCAGCAGCCTTGTCCGCGGGAGTAAAAAAAGAGGATTGCTTTATTCCGCAATCCTCTTATCCGTTTCCATAATATGTTCTACCAGCCAGTCAGTCACGAACTTTAACAGATCCTTAATCGCTTCCTCCTGGTTTTCATCGATAACATCCAGATCCATTTCGCTCAGTTTGCGCCTAAAATTATCATGCTGGACTTTTTGCGTAAACATCCGTTTATACTGAATGCTTTCCATATAAGCTTCCTCGTTGGAAAGATGCATTTCCGCATAATCCTTCAGCCGCTGAACAAGCGCCGCTATATTATCGTATTTATCCGGCACAAACTCATTGATGCATAACTCATATATTTCATCCGCTATTTCAAACAACACCTTGTGTTCGTTATCAATAGCCTCGATCCCCACCAGATATTCATCTTTTAATTCGTACATATAAAACCGCCTTTCTTATCACTATGCTTATACATTTCTATCATAACACAGATGGCGCCAAAAATGAATATCTTATTTTACATGATTACTTGAATTGCCCCTCTACTCCACCCGTACTACCACATTATTTTCGATCTCCTTATCGCTTCCCGTTATGACCTCCTCTTCCTTTGCCACCGCCCCGCTCTCCAGGGCCGCATAACTTTCGTTCATATCCATGACTTTTACATACCGTATTTCCACATACCTCTCTCTTCCCAATATTCCTTCCCTTTCCCCTGCCAGAAAAATATAGTAGCGCTGCCCCATTCCTTCTTTATGCAAAGCTTCTATAGGAATGCAGCAATCGTAGCTTTCCGAAACTTCCCGTTTCATCAATGTGCCGCTCATGCCAAGGGTTCCTTTTCCCTCGGGCAGATAAACGACTGCCCGGTAAGAACCGGAAGCATCCTCCTCCAGATAATTGATCTCCAGTTCGTTTTTTCCCTCCGGGGTATCCAGCGTCACCGGATCTCCCTGGTTCACGTATTTTTTCTGCTCTCTGGCGATCAGCGTTTCAAACTGGTAAGGCACTTCTTTATCCGCACACACTATCGCCGCTCCGTCTACGGTTCTCTCCCCTACCGTCACATTTACTTTTGTCACCGTTCCGCTTCTGTCGCTGACTACCTTGCCGTCGGCCTTATAAATTTCCCGGTACTTTTCAATCTCCCTTTTCAGGCTTTCCAACTCCATCCGGGCAATCTCCAAAGCGCTGTCCGCCCGATCCGGCGTATTCGCGTCTTCCAGATTCCTGTCCGCATCGCGCAGACTGTCCGCATTGCCGGTCAACGCATCTTCTTTTCCATATCCGGCGCTCTGCACATTCTTCTGCAAAGCCTCCTTTTCGTTTTCCCAGGCTTTCTTTGCGCTTTCCTCTCCGGTAAAATCCGGTTGTTGTTTCGGATTGGCCTTATAATTCTCATAATTGCTTTTGGAAGCTGCCAGCCGGTCTTTCGCCTCCTTTAGCTCCGCTTCCGCTTTCTGTATCTCCGCTTCGTTTCCCTGACCCTTCATTTCCTCCAAATACTTTTCCTTCTCCGATACGCTGATCTGGTTGCCGGATACGGTAGCCTCCATCTGTTTTCCCTGTTCCAGCCAGTCATTGTATGCCGCATAAGCCTTTTGTTTCTCCTCCTCGGAAGTCACAGGCGGCCCCGACCGGTTAAAACTATCCAGCTTTCCTTCCGCCTGCCTCAACTCCTCCTCCGCCCGTTCCAGCGCTGTTCCCGCTTTATTTCCCGCCGTCTCCCGGTCTTCTTCGGCCCTCCGTATTCCCTTCTGTCGCTCCATCTCATCCAGCGCCCGGTTCTCTTTCAAATCCTCTATCTGATACTCCAGTTTTGCCGCTTCCAGCTTCTTCGCCTCTATCAATTCCTCCAGATCTTCCTTGTCCAGCCAGAACAACTCGCTCCCCTCTTCCACCTCGTCGCCCACGCGCACGCATATTTTCCGTACACGCAGCCCCGGCATGGTATGCACTGCCATATCGCTCCCCTGCTTTACGATCCCGTCCGCTTCCACCACATGTTCTATCCGCCTCTTTTCCGCCAATACCGTCGTTACCCGGGGAAGCTGCGAAGCATATATGCTTTTGGAAATCAGAGTACACATCCACATAACGGCTAAAAAAATCAAAAAGCCAGCCGCTATTTTCTCTTTTCTCTTCATTTCTTTCCTTCTCCTTTTCTACCCCTTTAATCCCGCGTAAACAATTCCCTGCTCCAAATATTCCTGCCCCATCAGAAACACAAAAACAGGCGGTATCAGAGTGATCAGCGACGCGGCAAACGCATATCCCGCCTGTTGCCAGGATATCTCCGGCAGATACAGCGACAAAGGCCATAGCTCTTTGCTCTCCAAAAAGGCAAGGGGCTGCTCCATCAAATTCCAATACTCCAGAAACCCCAGCGTCATAGCGGAAAGAATTCCTCCTCTTCCCAGGGGAAGCCCTATCCTGAAAAAGACGCAGACCTCCCCCGCCCCGTCTATCCTCGCCGATTCCAGCATGGCCGCCGGTATCTGTTTAAAACCCCCGTAACAAATAAAAACCGGAAACGTGGAAAATACGGCGGGGCCTATCACCGCCCACTGGGTGTTCATCAAGTGCAGACCGTCCAGAACCAGGTAATTCGACAGCATCATTACCTGGAACGGCAAAAGCATCAGAACTACATAAACCGTAAAAAGAGCTTTGCCCATGGGAAAGCGGTATACCGCAAAAGCCCATGCTGCCGGCACCCCTATCAAAAGCTGTCCGGCCAGGATGCATCCCGTCATTTTTACGGAATTCCAGAACAGCACGAAAAACTGCGGTGTTTCAAATAGCATCTTTCTGTAATTCTCAAAAGTGGGGTAATCCGGCATCAAACTCCACCGGATATAATTCCCCATGCCCGTAAATACAGGACTCAATCCCTCCCTCAGTTCATCCCTGGCCATAAACCCTCCTGTCAAAATCAGCAGAATAGGAATGCAGACCAGAAATACCGGAAAAAACAAAACCGCCTCCAGCAGCATTTTTCTGATACCTGTCCGGACTCTCCTCATTTTTTTCTTATTCATTTTCCTTCCAATCCCTTCTGCCGCCCTGCCCGCACTTTTACGCTGCCCCAATCGCTATGTCTCCCTGTCCCATAAGCCTTGCAGCAGCAAAATAAATATGAGGAAAAACATAGTGCATACTACCGCCGCCGCCGCCATTTTATCCAAATCCAGATTGACAAACCAATTATTAAATAAGTGTTGCAACATATAAATGCTGTCATGGGGATAAGCCCCCGCCACCAAATAAGCCTCTCTGTATATCTTAAAAGAATTTAAAAAGGAAATGACCACAATAATATACAAACTTCCCTTTAAGTTAGGAAGCAGCACATACCAAAACCTTTGCATCTTTCCCGCGCCGTCCACTCTGGCCGCCTCCATCATATCCCCGTTTACTCCCATGATCCCCGCCAGCCACAGCACAATGGTATAGCCCAGATTCTTCCATATATAGGTTCCCGCCAGCACATAAAATGCAGCGCCGCTTCCTATGTAATCCACGCCTCCCCCAATGCCGAACTGTTCCAGATACTTATTCAGGAATCCTTTTTCATAAAAGACCATCTTCCATACAACCGCCACCGCCGCCGTCGGCATGGCCAGCGGAAACAAATAAAGGGATTTTACTGCCTGCATATGCCGGATGCTTCCCATGGCCAAAGCTATGGCCAGGCCAAGCGCCACCATCAGCGGAATGCAGACAAGGGTAAATTTTAACGTATTCTTTACCGCCAGTAAAAAAGCGCTGTTGGTAAATACAATCTTATAATTCTTCACCCCCGCCGCCTCCTTCGTGACCGCCGTCATAAAAGACCTTCTGACCACATCGCCAAACGGAAGGATCACAAAAAGCAGCACCCCAAGCAGACTGGGAACCAAAAAAACAGCACCCGCCCATTTCCTCCCTATCTTTCTCTTCATCTTCCTGTTTTCCCTTCTATTCGGACATATAAATCTCCGTCTTCCCCATCACTTCTTCCACGGCCGCAGCAATATCCATCTCTCCCCTCAGCACTTTCTTTCCTGCTTCGCATACCGCGCCCTCCAGAACGGAATCCCTGACATACGGTGTGTTCCCTTCTTCCGCTATTTTCATCAAAAGGCCAATCTCTTCCTCCGAGGCCGGATAAATATCCAGTCCTATATAGTTGCTTCCATCCAGGTTCTCAACGCCCATGGATCCATAACTCCCGCCATCTTCCGTAGCGTTTGTGAGAAACCGTTCCCTGCATTTCTCCCTGTTCACCGGTATCCCTCTCCAGCCGTCATCTTCCAGCATTTCCATCAACAGTTCCACCGCAATATCCTGATGGGCAGAAGTCCGGCTGATTCCCATAATACTGTCAGGCACAAAGACTCCTTTCGCCTGTCCGCTATAGGGTACGAAACCTCCGTCCGTTTTGCCTTTTATCTTAAAGCAGGAAATCATCTCGTCAAAACCAAAGCTATCGCTTATCACGCCAGGAACAAATTCCTGGTCCCCCACCAGGTAATTAAGCATTTTGCCGCCCATAGAGCGCTGGTACTCCTGTATTTCCTCTTCCGTAATGCCTGATGCCCGCATATCCTCCAGCCACTCTTCATACGCTTCCCTGGCTTCCTCTCTTAATCCTTCGTTTTCCGCCGCCCATATCCTTTTTGCCAGCGTATAAAACTCCGTCAGTGCTTCCCCATCTATCTTCCCGTCTTCCGTCTTCCAGGCCGGCGCACAGACAGGCAGAAGCGCATTCAGCATTTCTTCCTCTCCTCTCGCTCCGAAAATCATGCCATCCGGATTCTTTTCCCTGTATGCCTCCGCCATTTCAGCAATCGCTTCCAAATCCGTCATTTTCTCTATGTCTTCCTGTTTCCCCGCCAACAAGGCAATTTGAAACTGGGCGGGTACTCCATAGATGCCCTCCGGCGTCCAAAAGGAACGAATAATATTCGTAAAATAACGATCCTCTCCCATTCCTTCCAAATAAGGAGTCAGATCTGCAAGCACTCCCTTTTCCACATAAGAATCCATCGGCATATCATCCAAAATAAAAATATCCGGTCCTTTCCCCGCCGCAATTTCTGTATTCAGTTTCTTCAATGCATCATCCCTTGTTGCAGACAGATTCTTATCCATTCCTATCTCATATCGTATATAAACTTCCGGATGGCCGGCCTGATAAGAAGAGATCACCGTCCGCAGCTGCTCATTTTCCATCAGACTGTATGCCCTAAGCTGTACCTCCGGCACGGCGGCCAGATTCGGATCATAAGTATACTTCGCGATCTCCCCGCTGGAAAACAAAATTAAAAAGACATCATTTTCCAGCAAAACGCCGCCCGCCAGCCCATAAGACGGATTGCCCAGGGAAGTAAGCGCGCCGTCCACCACCTGTTCTATTAAGTTGCCGCCGATTACATGCCGATAAATTCCTTTTTCAAAAACAAGGTACAAAATCCCTTCCTCACCGGGCAGAATCAGAAGAGGGTTGATTCCTGTTGTATGATATTCGAGGCTGTTCCCCTGTTCTTTCATAAAATCATCCAGAACCGGATCCTCTACAAGCTCTCCGGAAGACAAATCCAGAATCGTCACTCCCCTTCCGTCCGCCATCATCAGTTTATCGTCTTTTGCCACCATGTACTGGACCCATTGGGGGAGTTCTATCCATTCCTTGCAAGAGCCGCTTTCCCTGTCGATCTCATATACTTTTCCGCCCAGGGCAGACCCGAACAGCCTTCCGTCATCGGAAAAAACAAAGCGGTTTACATATTCCTCATTTTGATAAGGAATTTCTATTTCCTGAAAGGAACCATCCGGCGCTATCAGCCTGTAACGAGGATGAGTGGAAAAATCCATCGTCGTCATGTCGATTCCTTCCTCTTCCCCGGCAGCTGGATCTTCTCCGCTATCCGCGTCATCTCCCTCCGCTTCCCCGGCAGCCGGATCTTCTCCGCTATCCGCGCCATCTCCCTCCGCTTCCCCAGCGGCCGGATCATCTTCGTTCTCTTCCCCAGCAGTCGGATCTTCTCCGTTCTCTTCCCCAGCGGTCGAATCGTCTCCGCCCTCAGCCGCATCTTTTGCCTCATAAATAACCGCCGTATAACCATCCTTCGCCACAGCGATATCCAGCAGCCAGTTGGATGCATTCAGCTCCGCATACCATGCCAGTTCTTCTTTCTCCCAGGTAGCCCCATTGTCCCTGGATACCCATTTCCCGCTTCTTTTTGACAGGAGCACCAGGCTCCCGTCATCCATTTGTACCAGTTTGCTTTCCACGTTCAATTCTTCTTTCAAAGAATCGTCCATCTGCTCCAGATAACGTCCCATCACTTTTTCCTGGTTTGTCTCTCCTGCGCTTTTGTCCCCATCGTTGACCGTCAACGGCGTTTCTGTCCTATCGTTTTCCGACGGTGCATCCTCCGCCCGCCCACAGCCGGCGACACCAAGCGTTCCCGCTATCATGGCAAGAACCAGCAGCCACGCTGCACCTCTGCCCGATCTTCTTTTCCTTATCATATTTCCGCTCCTTCCAAACTATTGACCAGTTTTGTCAATGAAACATGCTTGCCGCGTTTTCTAATACGTTTCCTGATAGCACTTATTTCGATATAAATATACTAATTTTGTCCGCCAGGAAGATTTCCCCCTCCCAGCTTCCCGTTATTTCCAACAACGAATCCATCTCCAATTCCCCGCTGCTTCCTTCTCTTTTCGTACTCGTAATTCCTCCGTCTGTCGTTGTAGACACGATAAATTCCGTATCATCGCTATATTTTACCGTTACCAGCGCATCTTCCCCTTCATATCCGGTAGATGCCATCACCATAATATCCCCTCCGCCGTCCTCCAGCGTTCCGGTCATCGCCTGTTCTATCGCAAAGCTGCCCGCTTCCAGTTTTCTTATACTTCCATGTATTGTTTGTATTCCTTCTCCCGTCGGATCGTCCCATACAATAGAATCCTCCGGAGCCGTTTCGCCTTCCTCCGTTTCCTGCCCATTCTCCGTTGAAATATTTTCCTGTGCCGGAACATCTCCCTGTGCCTCATCCTCTTCCTGATCCGGCATATTTTCTTCCTGGGAAACCTCTTCCTGCACCGAAATATTTTCTATCGCATTCAGCGTTTCAGCATCCCCGTCATTTCCTGCTTTTCCATCTCCGCAGCCACACATTAATATGGCTGCGGCAGCCCCCCCCAGCCGCTATTAACATACCCTTGTTTCTGAATTTTTTTATCATCTTTTACTCCATTTCTGCTCGGCTTTATTGCGCAAAGCCAGCCTGGCTTTCAAGTTTGTGGATGCCGAGCAGACACAAACTTGGGATTGAGAGTTTTCAGTTTTCACACCTTTCCCATCTCTTATTCGGACATATAAATTGCCGTTTTTTGAATAACCTCTTCCGCTCCGTCCGAAGCGCTCATTTCCCCGGCCAGGACTTTTTCCCCTGTTTCACAAACCGCATTTTCCAGCAGGGAATTCTTTACATATGGTGTTTTCCCTGCCTCCACTATTTTCATCATCTGTTCTATCTCCGCTTCGGAAGCCGGATAAATATCGATATGATAATACGATTCCTTTTCCTCTCCCTTGCTTCCGCCCATTGATGCGTAGCTGCTGCCATCCTCCGTGGCATTTTGGTGGAATTTTTCCACCCATTTTTCCTTATTGACCGGCATACCCAGCCATCCGTCGTCATCCAGCATTTTTTCCAGCAGTTCCAGGGCCGTCTCCTGATAAGGGGAAGCTGCATTGATCCCCAGCAAGTTTCTCGGCATAAATACTTCTTTTGCCTGTCCGTTATAAGCCGCAAAACTATAATCTTCTTTCCCTGGGAACTTAAAGCAGGAAATCAATACATCGAAATTGTAGGAACCGCTTATCATACCGGCTGTAAACTCCTTTTCCTCCGTGATCAGCCCAATCTCCGATAGTTGGATCTGGTATTCTCTCTTCGCTTCTTCCGATACGCCCGCTATCTGCCTCTCTTTCTCCCATATTTCATACTCCCTCTTTTGTTCCTCGCTCATTCTGGCTTCTTCCACATCCCACATTCTTTTTGCCGACTCATAGAATTCCGTCAGCAATTCCTTATCTATTTTTCCATCCCCGTTCATCCATGCGGGCAGACAGACCGGAAGCAGCACATTTAACAGCTCGCTCTCGTTTTTCACCCCGAGAATAATCCCTTCTTCTTTCTTTGTATCATACTCTTCCACGATCCCGGCAATGGCTTCCAAATCGGTCATTCTTTCTATATCCGACTGTCTGCCCGCAGCAATACCCATATAAAACTGCGACGGCACTGCATAAGTACCCTCCGCCGTATGGAAGGCATTGACTACATTGGTAAAATATCGATCTCCTGTCTTTGTCCCCAGCCAGGAAGTCAAATCCATCAGTACTCCTTTTTCCACATAAGAATCCATCGGCATATCATCCAAAATCAAAATATCCGGCCCCTTTCCCGCAGCGATCTCCGTATTCAGCTTCTTTAGTGCATCATCTCTTGTTACAGGCGAATTCTCCTCCATTCCGATCTCATACCGAATATAAATTTCCGGATGCTCCGACTGAAAAGCGCTGATCACCTTTTTCATCTGCGGATTATCTTTCAAACTATATGCCTTCAACTGTATTTCCGGCGTGGACGGCATATTCGGATCATAGGTATATCTCATAAGTCTGCCATCCGAAAGCAGCAAGAGAAATACATCGTTTTCCAAAAGTATCCCATCCGATATCCCATACGACGGATCGCTGAAAGAAGTGATCGTTCCGTCCACCACCTGTTCTATCACATTCCCTTCCATCACATGCCGGTAAACCCCCTTTTCACAGGCGAGATACAAGATTCCGTTTTCTCCGGGTATAAGCAGAAGAGGTACGACGCCCTCCACACCACTGCTGATATGGGCTCCCAGCTGTTCATGCAAAAAATCGTTCATCACCTGATCCGTTATCGTTTCCCCCGTCGCCAGATCAAGAATGGTTATGCCGTCACTATTCAAAAACATGAGCCTGTTATCTTTTTCCACCATATACTGCGCCCATTCGGACAACTCTGCGAGTTCCTCTATCGTTCCGTTTTCTTTGTCCACCTCGTATACTTTGCCGTCATAGGCGCTTCCGAAAAGTCTTCCGTCTTCGGAAAAAGCAAAGCAGTTCACATATTCAGAATCCTTGAAGGAAAATTCCAGTTTTTGAAAAGTTCCGTCCGCAGAGGCGATCCCATATTTGGGCAAAAAACTGCCGCCGCTTTCTTCCTCTTCATCGCCGTTTTCCGCATCGTTCCCTCCTCCGGAATATATAATGGCAATATCGCCATTCTTCGCAACCGCCGTATCCATGACCCAGCATTTGGCTGCCATCAACTCCTCATGCCATGCCATTTTTTCCCGTTCCCATGTCGCTCCGTCATCTTTGGATACCCATTTTCCATTGTTTCCCGACATAATTACGAGACTTCCGTCTTCCATTTGTGCGATATCTCCCCCGCTTCCCACTTCTCCTTTCAAAGTCTCATCCACGCTTTCCAGATAACGTCCCATTACTTTTTCCTTCTCTCCCGCTCCGTCCAAACTATCTGCGGAATTCTCTTCTCCATAAGCATCATTTCCAACTGACGCCTCTTCGGTCGGCCCTCTTCCGCCTTCCGAACCGCTGCCGCTGCCGCCCTTCCCTTCCGTCGTTCCGCAGCCAGTTATCCCAACTGCTCCAATGGCCATGGCGGCCACAAGCAGCCACGCAAATATTCCCTTCATCCCTCTTTTCTTTTTCATAGTGATACCCTTTCCAAACATATTTTTTATCCTTCCCAAAACAGATACAGTGTTTGCAGTCCCCTTTTCTTTCTGCCATCTTACCAGGCCAATCTCTAAAAAATCTCTAAAACTAAAAAAAGAAAGCCGGAAACCTGTTTTCCGGTTTCCGGCTTGTCCACGATCTATATTTTTTCTATTTACCCTCTGTTATTTTTTGATACCGCTCTCCCCTTCTTTTATGAACCAATCTTTATTCATTTATTCCGCATCTTTATAAATCAGCGCATAAGCATAAAATTTATCAGTACTGAAGGTTATGGTATCGGGATCCTTATCTTTATCATCAAAGATAAATGGGATACCGTCTTGCGAAACGCAAATCATTTTAAATTCCCGGTTTTGTTTCCGTAAGGTTTCCGGTACAACCAGCGATATTGTAACCTTCTCTTCCGTTGCATATTTTTCCTTGCTGCCAAGAGGATAAATATTATATGTTCTTGCTATGGTATAATCCCCGGCTGCATTTTCAAATACCTCAAAACATTGTTTTCCCTGCATCGCATTTTGGATATTCACATCAAACAGTTGATCATTTTTTGTTGTATATTCTACTTTTTCTTTACCATAGCACAAATAACGGGTTTTTTCCTCCTCCGTAGTCGGCGTCCAAGCAACCTCTACAGGTTCTTCACTGGCAGAATAGGTATTCGGAACATAGTTGCCAGAGTCATCAGAAGCATTATTTTCATTACCGAAATTACCGGAGCCGGTATAATAATACTCTTCCGTTACTGCATAATCGCTATGCGTATATAGATTTATATTATCACTATAAACTTTAATACGAACTTTATAGGTTTTTCCGGGTTCCATGACACTTGAAAAATCCTTTTCAGGAATGTCATAGTTCATTCCACCAATCTCTTCCCATGACCGAAAATCATCATTGCTTATATTTACTAACTCAAACTTCCCACATTAAAAATGGGATTTGCTCCTTGAAAAATCAATACTATAGATCATAAAATAGCAATCAAGCAGCCGCTGAACCATACTCCAATGCTTTTTGCATGTACTTTGGCAGTCTCTGAACAAAGCTGGCGGTCAATTTCTCCAGCTGTTGTTCTGTGATGTGGAAATATTCCATAACGACACCCATTAGTGCATCTATGATAATCCTCATTGACTGACTGAAAGTGATGTCATCCAGTTCATCCATGAGACGGAAAAATAGTTCACAAATCGTTTTGTCATCGGTATTGCACCGCTGTGTAACTGCAAGCATCATATATCGCGCAAAAACAATGGATACATGCGCAGTCAAAGCATCATAGGACAGACTCCGGCACTCCTTTACCAGATGCAGATAGGATTTACAGGTTTTGAAAAACACCTCTATATCCCAGCGTTTCCCATAAATACGGATGATTTCTTCCGCTGAGATAGCTGTGTCCGTGCTGATGATGGCAAGCCAGTCTTTTCTCTTGCCTTTGTTCCGGACACAGACGATTTTTGCCGGAATTGCTTCATCACCAACGGTTACATCAACCGAAAGCAGGTACTTGGAGCGGCCTCTGCGCTTTTTGCACTGTTTATGGATTTCTTTGATGCTGTATCTGCCACCCTGATAGCCATATTTGATTTTACTGCTTTTCTTAACCATTGCGATTGTGTCCAATTCGCAGTTTGTCTTTAAGGCGGTGATGGTCTTGGGGGATGAAAACCAGCTGTCGAACAGCACATATTTTGCAGAAACTCCGGATGATTGTGCTGCTCTGATCAGGTCAATCAAGACTTCTGTTGCTTTTCGTCTGGATTCTTTCCGCCTTTTCCCGGCAAGAGAACGTCCATCGAAGTTTGCAGCTTTGCAGAGCAGATTTTTATCATCGGCTGCCGACAGAAGACGATGGCTGATCGGAACAAAGGAGTTGCCATCGGACCATCCAAGTGTCA
>OFFS01000216.1_pt1 | contig 46822 bp, 41 predicted proteins | sample 1521541 | NCBI WGS metagenome assembly OFFS01 (sample SAMEA3504127, study PRJEB24116) | mouse gut metagenome | biome: mouse gut; feature: mouse-associated habitat; material: faeces | place: Denmark | collected 2011 | reverse complement strand
AAGTTTTTGGAGGACTACGGAGGAAGATAAATGTTCAGTAAAAAGTACAGATTGAACTATCTGCCACTTTTTTATGATGACCTTGATGAAAAAGTTACCTATATTGCGGAGAAACTGAAGAATCCAAAAGCAGCAAATGACTTATTGGATAAGGTAGAGTCTGCTATTATGGAGCGGCTTCCAGTGGCGGAATCTTTTGAACCATATCATTCTGTCCGGGAGCGTAGATATTCTTATTATCGTATTTATGTGGATAATTATATTGTTTACTATGTAGTAATTGATGATGATCCACATGATTTGGTTATGGAGGTTAGAAGGTTCCTTTATAATGGACAGAATCGGGACAATATGGTGTAGTAATAATTGATGTAATGAAGGCTGATCGTTGGTTGCGACCTCAATATGATGCCTCAAAATGATAAAAAGAAAACATTATTTTGATAAGAACAAAGGCGGTAATCAACAATGAATAAAGAGAGGGCTTTACAAGGGATCGAAGCTTTAATTCAAGACGGAAATAATGTATTGAAAACAATGCGAAATAGTGAGTTGGGCGGAACATATGTAGATAGTGCGATGTATAATAGTTGGCTGACGAAGGCAATAGCGTTTTTGAAACTGTTTTTGGAAGATGATAATGAGTTTGTAAAAGGATTGCAAAAATCTCATCGCAGTTATTATAATGAAGCGTCTACTTGTGTAAAAATCATAGAAAACGTAAAAGAATACATAAATAAAGATTTTATTGCATTTGAACAAAAGAATAAGGTTGATATAGATAGGCCTTAAATATAATTTTCTCTCATTTTTATAAGATAGCAAGACAATTGCGGTGCAGATATGAAAATAGAGAAACCTTAAAAATTGAAGATGAATATGATGTTCAAGACTTGCTCCATGCGTTATTACTGCTTTACTTTGATGATGTCAGAGCGGAAGAATGGACACCTTCTTATGCAGGAAAATCTGCAAGAATGGATTTTCTCCTGAAAAATGAAAGAGTGGTTATTGAAGTAAAGAAAACAAGATTAGGGTTGGCTGATAAGGAATTAGGAGATCAACTTATTATTGATGTGGATAGATATAAGGTACATCCAGACTGCAAAAGACTTATTTGCTTTGTTTATGATGTAGAGGGACGCATTGGCAATCCTATTGGTTTGATGGCAGATTTGAATAATCAGCATGAGGGATTTGCAACAGTAATTATTAAGCCTGATATGTAAAATCAGTAAGGAGACACTATGAAAAATGAATAGGCACTTCAATTCCGATGTAGGTGTTACGCTGAATGTCTATACTCATGCCAGATATGACCGTGCGGCGGAACAGATGACGAAAATTTTGGACTTCAAAGAAGCGGATATGCATGGAAAACAGAGAAAATCAGGTTGATTTTACACACCTATGATGCTACGGATTGCTTTGCACGTTGTGCTTCTGCAATCCTAAAGTTATGCTTTTTCATGCAGGCATGAAACGCATAACCTTTTGCCTTTTGCATCATAGCAATCTACTACACCATTTGCCCATAAATTTGCGTAGATTTATAACGAATTACACAGATTAAGGGTAAAAAACCAAAAATAAGAAAGGCGCCAGAAAGCTTGAAATATCAAGGTTTAAAGGCTTATGAAAGGATAAATTCAAGATGATAAAAATATTATTTGTTTGCCACGGCAACATCTGCCGAAGCACAATGGCCGAGAGCGTCATGACCCATCTCGTGCGTCAACGCCACTTAGAACATCAATTCCAGATCGCTTCCGCAGCCACCAGCCGTGAAGAAATCGGCAACGGCCCTCATTACGGCACAGTAGACAAGCTGCGTGCCGTAGGAATACCTGTTATTCCGCATCGTGCCATACAGATGACCAGACAGGATTACGACAGGTATGATTATCTGATCGGCATGGATGACGCCAATATCCGCAATATGACCCGCATCGCAGGCGGTGACTCGGAACATAAGATCTATAAATTATTAGAATTTGCCGGCAGCAACAGGGCCATTGCCGATCCGTGGTATACCGGGAATTTTGACATAACTTACGAGGACATCATGGAAGGATGCGGGGCGCTTTTAGATTCTCTTTTTCGCCATTAAATGAATTAATCTACCTGAATGCAATATGAAGCCATACAAACAAACTGGGGAAATGATACCCTGACAGGGGACTACTTTTGTCCCCTCCCCCACACGGTTACGTCCAATGTCTGACTATTATCACAGGACACTCTTTGCCATGGAACAAAGCGCAGGCACACTCAACCTGCCGGCTGCTTCCCGAATCTCCCCAGATATTCCCTGGCCGTCTGCAGAGACACATCCAGCTTTTTCTGCAGTCTTTCCAGAATATTGTCTTCTGACAGTCCAAATTCATACCCTGCCTCAATGATCTCGGCGGCTCTGCCTTCCTCTCTGCCTTTCTCCCTGAACTTTATCTCATTTTCCCTTGCAATTTCTTCAAATAAAGTACACATAGAACCATCTTCTTTTTCAAACGCATCATAATCGAGCCTGCTGTTCGTCGCACCCGCCACAGTCATGATCACTGCCCTGCCGGTTCTGTGCTCTTCGCTGTATTGTATGGCCTTTTTCTTCGCCTCGTGCCCCGGCAGACTCCGGTCCAGTATGATCTTCAGCAGGTTAAAAAGATCCACATTATCAGTATGGTGCAGAACCAGATCGTTTCTTCCCGCCTCCACCAGCAGCATCTTATAATCATTTACATATTTTTTCATTTCTTCCGGAATATCCAGCATCTCATGAAGGGAAGCCGCCCCGTCCCAGCGATTTTCTCCATAAAATCCGCAAACCGTTCGTTACTTCTCCAGTAATTCTTCAACACCGTATCGGGCTTCAACTTCTGTATTTTCTTCGCCATTCTTAATCCTTTCCGGTAATCATAATGCTCCGGTTTCCCTTTCAGTATACTATCAAAACCGACGGACCGCAAGGAAATGCATACCACTTTCTTTCCACATACAAATTCATAGATAAATAGAAAGCGTCCATTCCTTTATATCTTCCTAAAGAAATGAACGCTCTGATTCACAAAAATAACACTCTCTTCTTCCATACATTCCCAACAGGCACACTCAGCCCTTAACGGCACCCATTGCAATACCCTGCGTAAAGTATTTCTGGAAGATAATAAACACGGTGATGATCGGTATTGCCGCCAGCGAAGCGCCCGCCATGATCAGACCGAAATCCGTAGAGTTTTCTGCCTGCAGCTTGGCGATACCAAGTGAAATGGTCAGTTTGCTCGTACTGTTCAACATGATCAACTGCATGAAATAATCATTCCAGCTTGTGATAAAGGTGAAAATCGCCAGCGCACCGACACCCGGCTTGATCATCGGCACTACGATCTCGATGAATGTCTTCGCTTCTCCTGCACCGTCGATCCTGGCTGCCTCCAACATTTCACCCGGAACCCCTTCTGAGAACTGCTTCATCAGGAATACACCGAAAGGCCATCCGACTGTCGGGAAGATCACTGCCCATATCGTATTATACAAGGATAAGGACGACATTTCCCGCAGTAACGGAATCAGAATTACCTGCTTGGGCAGCGCCATCGCACAAACGATCAGGGTAAAAAGCATTGCCCGGCCCCGGAAACGTTTCTTGGCAAGCGCATATCCGGCCATGGCCGATGTGATACAGGTAAGGATCATTGCCATCACAGCCATAAATACGGTATTGACCAGCCAGCGGATCGCTGCCGGCACTACAGGGCCAGCCGTAAAGATCAACGGATTGCCGTCAGCGGTGAATTTACTGCTGAAAGGAACTGCCAGTTCCCATAACGGCGCTGACTGTTTACTGAAAAGTTTCCTGAAATTATCCAGCACCCATTCCTTTGGGAACCAGTCCGGAGTCGTCGCATTGATAGAGGCATTCGTCTTAAATGCGCCTGTAATGATCCAATACAGAGGGAAAGCAAACAGAATCGCCAGAATCACTAAAACGATGATCGATACGACCGTATATAAACTTCTATGTTTTAAACCTGAATCTGAATTCATACTTTCACCTCCTACTTTTCTTTGGCCAGCTTAAACTGTACGGCAGACAGGAGTGCAATAAAGATCGCAAGCACTACGCCCATCGCATTTCCGTAACCATAGCGATACAGTTTAAATGCCGAATAATAGATATAGTACATAACAGTATCTGTGCTGTGGTTCGGTCCGCCTGACGTTAAGAGCTGGATCAGGGCAAAGCACTGGAAACTGTTGATCGTGGTGATGACCAGAATATAAAGCGTTGTCGGCATGATCAGCGGCCACTTGATCTTCCAGAATTTCTGGATATTATTCGCTCCGTCTACCTCGGAAGCCTCTACCAGCGAAGTATCCACATTCCCAAGCGCTGACACATACAATACGATCGGCTGTCCTACGGAAGTGGTGAACAGGATCAATATGATACACCACAACGCAAATCTTTCGTCTCCCAGCCAGTTGATATTGTTCTCGACAACTCCCAGACCTTTTCCAACATAATTGAAGATACCATAATAGTTATTGAACATCCATTTCCATACTACGGTAACCGCCACCGAACCGGTAACGACCGGCAGATAGAAAACACAGCGGAAGGTAGAAAGAACTACGCCTTTCATCCTGTAGATCAATGCCGACACCCACAAAGAAAAGATACAGACCGCAGGCACCGAAACAAGTACGATCACGAAAGTATTTTTCAAGGCCCGAAGAAAGATCGGATCCTGCCAAAGTTCCGTGTAGTTTTTCAGTCCGATGAAAACATCCTCCACATCTTTACCCATTGTGGAATCAAAAAAACTCGTATAGACACACAGGATCATCGGGATAACGACAAATCCTACAAAAAAGATTAAATTAGGCAGAAGAAAAAGATACGCCGAACGTGTTTCTCTTCTCACCAGCGCCTTGCTTCTGCCTGTTGCAACGGATGATTTAGCCATGAACACACCCCCTCATTTACTTATTGTGAAAGTCTTCGACCTTCACAGCATGGATGGCCATGCGGCCCACCAAGAGGCAGGCTGAGCATGATATATAAGTTTACTGTACAGGATAAGGAACATGCCTCCTCATCCATCCCCTGTCCGGCCCTCTATAAGCTGCCGGAACTGTCAAGCTGTCAGGACAGCCGCCGAAACCGGAGATTCCGGTCTCAGCCTGCTGTCCGTGACATTCAGGATTTCCTGCCTTTTCGCAACTGCCTGTTATAGATTATTTTGCAGCAGCCGCATTAGCATTGGTTACAAAGGTTTCTACTTCTGTCGCAACATCTCCGCCTGTACCGATACGCTGCAGCATGTTCCACCACTCTGTACGTGCTTCTGCCCAGCCCGGAACTACCTGATAGTAGTCACCCATAGAAGGCATAAAGTGTGTAGAGAATGTATTCATAACATCTGCTGTATCTGTTCCGTCATAAATGCCTGTCAGAGTCGGACGTACCGGGAAGTATGTAGAAGCCTTAACGCTCTCATTTACCTGATCAGCATCGTTACAGATAAAGTCGATAAAGGTCTTTGCCGCATCAATCTTAGCCTGATCGCCGTTATCGAAGATACCAAAGCCCCAGATACCGCCGCAAAGCTCTGTCTTGCCGTCATCGGAAGGGAACAGCATCGGGATGATCGTATCGCCGTTGTTTGTCTTGCCTGCTTCGCCGTTGTCGGTATTGGTCTGCTGTGCAGCATTCCAGCACAGGGACATTGCCAATGTGCCGTTACGGAATAATGTGATCTCCTCACCGCCATTGATGGAAGCGTCAAAGTTGATACCTGCCTGCGCATATAATTCTTCCAGCGCCTTGATATTTTCCGGTGTGTTGGCTGTGTACTCCGTGTGCTCAGCATTCGTGAATGTGCTGCTGTACAGGTTGTTGATCAGCGCTCTTGTTCCCTGGTCGCCGCCCTGTCCTGAACAGTAGATCGCTGCTACGTTCTGCTGTCCGGAATCATAAACTGCCTGCACTGCCTTCATGAAGTTCTCCGTCGTCCAGGTATGTGTCTCAAGATCCAGATACTGCATAGCGTCAGCCGCCTCAAACATGGTCTGGTTGATCGCCATACAATGTGCTACCATACAGAGCGGATACTCATAGTAAGCGCCGTCTGCTGCCTTACAAGCCGACTCTACGGAATCGTAGATCTCGCCGCCTGCCTCTGTTGCGAACAGATCTGCCAAGTCTACCATCAGGCCGCGTGCACCCCAGTTAGCTACCAGACGTTCCGGTCCTTCCATTACGATGTCAGGAGCCTGGCCGCCTTCGATCGCGGTATTAACCTGATCGTCACCGTTGGTGTAATCAAGATACTCCACTGTCACGGTAACGCCGGGATATTTCGCATTAAAACTTGCAATCAGGCTGTCAACCGTTGCAGAATCACCCCAGTTACCAATCGGATATGTCCACAGGGTGATAGATGCATTCAGATCTGCACCTGCGCCGTCCTCAGCGGGCGCTTCTGCCTCTGCACTGTCTGTTTCCTCCTCAGCAGGTGTCTCCGCCGGTGTTTCTTCCGCTGCCGGCGTCTCTTCCGCCTCCGGCTCTGCTGCCGGCTGCTCGGATGCGCTGTTACCGCATGCTGCCAATGACATCATCATGGTCAGGGAAAGACCAAGCGCTGCTAACTTTTTCATCGTCTTTTTCATACCTTTTTTCTCCTTTTCTTCTCCCTTAATATTTATTTTTCCAGACAGCAGGGAAGATACCCTGTCATCTGTCAAAACCTGAATTTTATTCCGGATTCTCAATCCGGTCCTCCAGCACTGCCCTCTCTTCCTGATCCAGATATCTGGAAAAGATACGTTCCAGGAACAGGGACAACAGGAGCATGGCCGTCACCGGCACGAACAGAACCGGCCACCACCACTCGATCGTAAAGATCGTCATTTCCACCAACAGCATCACCATCACGACAGTGGACGGAAGATGCTTAAATGTCAGGATGAAGGCTGTTCTGATCAGTTCCTTCACCTGAAATGTAAATCTGCCCATCAGCGGAAACAGATAACACATAATTCCCGCCGGAACCAGGAGCAGTACGTAATAGGTCATATACATGACCGCACCGACGTTACTGGCCGTATTGCCGGCCATCACATGGTACCCCCAGGCCAAAAATACGACTGCCGGTATGCAGATACAGGTGACCGGTATCCCGACTCTCAGATTATCCCGAAAGGCCCGGACATACATGCCGAAAGCACCGTCCCTTCTGTTCCGAAAAGTCTTCACCACAGTATAATACAATGCCGCGGTTGCCGGTCCGGCCGTGACAAGCGGCATACAAAGCAGCAGCCACAGAAGCGACAGACCTACCAGATCCACACCCTTTGCGATCATCCGGAAAAAGAGATTCTCCGGATCAAAAATATCCTGCCCCATCGGCATCATTCCTTTCCGTTCCCGGATCCAGACTCAAACGATATGCCTGGTCTGCCCGTTTTTGGACTCCAGCGCCCGCAGCGTGTCGTCATACATGTCAGCCTTTTCATAACTCTCATGACGGATATAATAGTTATACACAATATCAATCATCACAAGAATCGGAAACTGCGGCGATATCATATTGCCGTGATTTAAATGCTGCAAAGATGCCAGCAGCACTACCTCACTGCAGAAATCCGCATAAATATCCTTGTCATTGGCCGTAAAGATGACCGTCCTGGCACCCTTCTTATGTGCCTCCTTAAGCAGATAGAGCACCCCCTGCGTCTCTCCGCTCAGCGAAAAGCCGCACACCAGACTTCGTTTGTTCAAAAAGACTGCCTGCATCCGCATTCTGTCCGTATCCTGCAGTGAATCAATATCCACACCGATCCGCATAAACCGGTTTTCCATCTCGCTTGCCGCAAGCCCGGAACTCCCGATGCCGCAGGCTACCACTCTCTCCGCCTGAAAAAGATACTGCACCACCCTTGCGATCTGTGTCTCATCCATAAGGCTGTATGTTTTGCTGAGCAGATCCTGATAGGTATTCAGCACCAGCCTGGTACTGTCTGCTGTCACCTCGCCTTTTCTCATGAAAGTCTTTTCATACTGATAGATAAATTCCCGGTATCCGTGGAATCCGCACTTCTTCGCAAATCTCGAAAGTGATGCTTCGGATACAAATATCGTCCTGGCTACATTCTGCGCCGAGAAATCCATATCCTCTTTGTTATTGATAAAAAAATCTGCTATATTCTTTTCAACATTCGTTAAACTGTCATATCTTGCTTCTATGATCGGAACGATCGACTTTATGTAACTGTTCATCCTCTGTCACTCTTTGCTCAAATGATTGTTCTTTCATCCCACTTGATGCTATGATATAGAAAAACCCAAAGGAGGGACACTTATGAGTTCTGTATCCAAGACCATCGTCTGTTACGGCGATTCCAACACCCACGGCTACAATTCAGCCAACATGGGGCGCTTTACCGAAAAAGAACGCTGGACCTGTCTTCTGGCCGATCTGCTTGGCCCCGGTTATCTGGTCCGCGAAGAAGGCCTGAGCGGGCGGACCACCTCTTTCGACGATCCCCTTTTCGAAGGCTTAAACGGCTTCGCCTTTCTTCATCCCTGTATGATGACCCATGAACCGCTTGATCTTCTGATCATCATGCTCGGCACCAACGATGTGAAACAGCGTTTCAGCGCTACGCCCGGCAATATCGCCAAAGGCATGGAGCGACTCGTGACCAAAGCGATCCATACACCGGACGCCTGGAGAAGTCAGCCCAATATTCTGATCATCGCACCACCACCCATTGAGAAAGGCTATTACGAAACGAGCATCGGCCCTGAGATGGGAAAAGACTGTATGGAAAAATCCATGGCGCTCTCCCCGCTCTATCAGGACATCGCCGACAGGCTGCACTGCCATTTCCTGGATGCCGCATCGATCCCCGGCCTCGGTATGTATCCCTATGACTATATGCATCTAAGTCTGGAGGCGCATCGGCTGCTGGCTGAAAAGCTCGCCGAGCTGATTCCGCAGATCTGTTAGCAGATCCCGGCCTTTGCCTCACGGATCATTCTGGCTGCCTCTTCCACAATCGGCATATCTTCTTTGATCAGATCAGTCAGGGGCCTGCGCACACCGCCGATGTCCAGGCCTTCGTTGATCCGCAGGATTTCTTTGATGACTGCATACATATTGCCGTGTGCCGCACACATCTTATAGATGACCTCATTGGCCTGATACTGTACCTCACAAGCTTTCTTCAAGTCCCCTGCTTCCACCAGTTCATTCATCTTCAGGAACAGTTCCGGCATAACACCATATGTACCGCCGATACCGCCTTCCGCACCGATCACACGGCCGCTGATAAACTGCTCATCCGGTCCGTTGAAGATAATGTAATCCTCTCCGCCGGCCTGCTTGAACATCTGGATATCCTGCACCGGCATGGACGAATTCTTGACGCCGATCACCCTCGGATTCTCACGCATCTTTGCAAACAGGCTCTGTGTCAGAGCAATCCCTGCCAGCTGCGGAATATTGTAGATGATAAAATCGGTATCCGGCGCGGCATCGCTGATATCATTCCAGTATTCCGCGATCGCGTATTCCGGCAGATGGAAATAAATCGGCGGGATACAGGCAATCGCATCCACCCCAAGCTTCTGCGCATGGGCCGCCAGTTCTCTGCTGTCCTTCGTGTTATTGCAGGCTACATGTGCGATCACCGTCAGCTTACCGGCCGCTGCCTCCATTACATTTTCCAATACGACCTTACGGTCTTCCACGCTCTGATAGATACATTCCCCGGAAGAACCGTTAACATAGATGCCCTTCACACCTTTCCTGATAAAGTATTCCGTCAGCGCCCGCACTCTCTCCGGGCTGATATTGCCTTCCCCGTCATAGCAGGCATAAAATGCGGGAATGATTCCCTTGTATTTATCCAGGTTTCTCATATTTTCCTCCATTCCGAAGCAGGGTTTTTGCGAAAGCTGTGAGCCAAATTTCAAATTCTGCAATTTCGAATTTGTAGATCCGGCACACTGCCGTCTCTTTCGTACACCGCCAATGCCAAATCCTTTAATACGCTTTTATTCCAGCGCTTCCGCGAACGCTTTCGTAATCAACTGCGGCCTGGTAATGATCGAACCGACAACGACACTGAACACTCCCAGTTCCACTACCCTTTTGGCCTTCTGCGGGGTATTGATATTCCCTTCCGCAATCACTCTGTGCTTCGCCTTCGCAACAATCTCCCGGATGATCTCAAAATCATTGGTCTCTATCTTGTCATTTCGGCTCTGCTCCGTATAGCCGACCATCGTCGTCCCGATAAAGTCAAATCCAAGTTCATCCGCATGCAGCGCTTCTTCGATGGTAGAGCAGTCAGCCATCAAAAGCTGCTCCGGATATTTCTCTTTAATCTGATGAAAAAATGCGTCCAGCGTCAATTCTCCCGGCCGCAGTGCACCGGTGGCATCCACCGCGATAATCTCCGGTCTAACCTCCATCAGCTCGTCAACTTCTTTCATCGTAGGCGTGATATAAACCTCACTTCCTTCATAATCACGCTTCACGATACCAATGATCGGCAGATCGACCTGTGACTGAATCTCTTTGATATCCTCTTTGGTGTTCGCCCGGATTCCGACTGCCCCGCCCTCTTTGGCCGCCAGTGCCATCTTCCCCATAATGTAGGAAGAATGCAGCGGTTCATGCGGAAGCGCCTGACAGGATACAACCAATTTCCCTTTTAACTGTTCTACTCTACTCTCTACCACTTCTCCTCGCCTCTTTTCTCGTCACCATTTTTTACAGCTATAGTTCACATTATATCATCAAGGAAATTGTTTTCAATACGATATGTTTTTCAGAAAGTTCTTTCAGAGTTTTTGTATGATTCACCCTTATTTTTGGTGATTTTGATTAGTTTTTTGTCATATCCATACAAAAAACTGTTTATGATTTCATTATTTTGACCATAAAAACTACTATAGAAGTCACTGTCTCTCAGAACTATGCACCTGCTGCGCTGTTCATGAATACGCCATACTCTCATGCTGCATGTATGGCAAAAGGGATATTGCCGGCTTTACCTGCAATACCCCTTTCGTCACAACTTACTGTTTTATTAGATTTTCTTCTCATATTCCCGACAGGCAGACCAGGCAGCGCCCAGCAACCCGGCTTTATTCCCCAAACCAGCCTGTACCACGCGTACATTTCTGAATGAGGGCATAATGTGTTCCTGCAGTAGTTTCTGCACGTTCCTGATCACATACTCCTGTTCCATGATCCCGCCGCCTAGAACCACAAGCCCCGGATTAAAAATATGTACCAGGGTGGTCAGCCCATAGACAATCTCTGCGATCCACAAATCAATCTGCTCCCGCACCTGCGGCGATTCCAGTCGCGCAAAGATATCACGCCCGTTGCATAATTCCGGAAAGCGGGCCTTGACACGCTGCACAAGAGCCGTTGTCGATGCATACCGCTCATAGCATCCGCTGAAAATATCCGTCCCGGGATCCCGATGCTCCGGATGCGTCACGATGCCGCCAAATTCTCCCGCCGAGTACCCGGAACCGGTGTACACTTCTCCGTTCATGACAATGGCTCCACCCACACCGGTCCCATAGGTCAGGCACAGAAAATCCGGCGCTCCTTTGCCTGCTCCATAATGAGCCTCTCCGATGGCGGCGCTGTTGACATCATTCTGTACGGCCGTCGGCACATGGAACTTCCCTTCGATCCGCTCTCTGATCTTCGTCCCCGTATATCCGGGAATATTCTCATTGGCAAAGAGGATCTCTCCCTTCTCCACGTCCACCTGCCCGGCCGTGCTGATACCGACTGCCTGAAAATCTTTACAGCGCTCGAGAATCTCCAGAACCGTCTGCATTACGTATTCCCCGCCCTGTCCGGCATTTGTATCCGTCTCTTTCACTTCCCTGATCTGACCCTCTTCCCAGATACCGGATTTGATACTTGTACCCCCAATATCCACTACCGCTACCCTCATACTATTCTCCATTTCTGCGCTGTATTCACGCTCTTCTCTTTCTACAGACAACACTCTTGCGGGATACCCTTCCACCAGCCATCCCGCTCCCTTTCACACACTGCCTTCCATGCACGCCGGCACGCCCGGCACCAGCCGTCAATCCAGTCAAAAACTGTCACTTCCGCACTTTAATCACGGCCTTACGAATCCGCTCCTCCCGGCCCTCTGCCGCCACCCCCGGCATATGCGGCTCCGTGGGCATACAGATGGCAAATTTCCCCGGCTCCAGATGACAGACCATCTCACAGACGCAGATTCCCATACCAATATCTCCGTCTCCGCCGTACGGCTTTGTGATCTCCTGAAACTCCTGTGCAAAGAGAATATCTTCTCTTCCGGAAAGATCAATCTGAATATCGTAATACGCCTCATGAAATTCATATTCCTTCTTATCCGCCTTCGTATCCGCATGCATGATGTTCACGAAAACCTTATCCCCGTCCACTTCATGCCTGCCATCCTCCAGTTCGGTCAGATCTGTCTCCATCATATAGCGCAGCGCCCGGTCCAGGTTTCCACTCATACCCATATAACGCTGTGCATTTTCTAATTTGTCATAAATCATGTTATCCTCCATTCCGAAGCGTTTTGCTGAAGAACGCAGGCCGCAACCCAAATTCCGTTCTGCGATTAAAGAGTTTGGGACGCTTCGGCACAAACTCCCAACTGAAACATCGGCTCATCCGTGTTATTTTCAATCTACCTTCTTTCCGGCTGTTCTTCCTGTAACAGTGTCACGCAGCTCCTGCCCACGCCGCGTTCAAATGACTGTCCGTACATTCTGATCTTCATCATAACATATACCAGTCAAGCCGGACAATACCTCTCGCCAAAAGCGACCAGGTATGGAGATAAAATGAAAGAACTTCCAATCTTATCTGCATCGCTTAAATACTGCGTCTGATCTGTATCAGCAGGATCACCATACTGACACCCAGCAGGATATGCCCGATCCCTGCCATGCCGGAAATTGCCGCACTCATGCCGGAAGAGAGCGCAGGTACCATCACCTGCATGACACCCCGTACGACAAACATCACAGCGGTCAGGTTCAGCCCGATATGATAAACTACCAATATTCTCCCGGTCTTCGCACCGGTGAAGGAAAAATTCTTTTCCAGCAGAAGCAGCAGCAGGAAAAACACCATACCCAGCAGGAAATAATGGGTATGTACAACAGCAAGTGTTGTTTTGCCGGTAAAACCATTGAATTTGGTAAACTCCCGATAAAACACACCGCCAATCATTGCAAGAACAGCATACAGCAGAGCCATATTCATATAGCGTTTCATAGTTTTCTCCATTTCTGCGCTGCCTTTTGTCTCAACTATGTTGAAACATCGCATGAAACGAGTTTGTGGCAGGCAACGCGCAGACACAAATCCCGCGATTGAAAAATTTTAATTTTCAATCTTGATCCTCCTATTATTTACATTCCTGTTTCATAGCCAAATATCCGATAAGCACTGTCCATACATAAGCACAGGTCTTGGGAATCATCAGCATCCCGATCATGGGAATGATGTCAGCCCACAGCACTACCGGAATATAGAAACCAAAGCTCAACACGATAGTCAGCCACATCCAGCCAAATGCTCTGTCTTCATGCTCCTTCGCACTGCGGTAAAACAGCACGATCACCAGAATACCCAGCAGCGCGAAGGGAATATTGCGGTAGATGCCCCAGGAAAGCGGCGCTTCGTCGCTGAACCACTGATTCTGCGGCATCATGCACAATACGATCCGCACACCGGCCAGACCATACACGGCGGCAGTAAGGCCGCCCCGGTCGTCGATCCTATACCTCTGCCGCCAGACATAATAGAGCAGCACATAAAAAATCGTCATCGTCACCGAGGTAATCCACTTTCCAAGGCCCAGGGGAACGGTATAATTCTCCAGACCGGTAGTACACAGCGCAAAGGCGCGGGGAACCAGATGGAACGAGTCGCCCACTCCCAGCACTACCGCCATCCAGCCAAACAAACAGAACTGGCGCTCACCTTTGCTGCCCCGGATCATCAGGACTCCTATCCCAATAACAGAAATCAGATAAACGGCATCAAACAGGGTTTCTACGATTGCCTGCATAGTAATCTCCTCCTTTATAATTTATTTTATTGTTACAGCGGCTGATACCGCCTTTTCAGTAACCTGTCTCCCTTAGTGAACACAGTTCAATTTTGAGGATAAAAAAACAACTTCAGTACTGATCCTGATAGAATGTAAATTACCGCCACAATATGGAATCTCACGATGCGGAATTTAATAAAGAGTTCTGCGGACAATCTCCAATACAGCTGCTGGATCATAGTCCTGTCGCAGCAACGCAGACAACATCAGGGAAAATACGACATCTGCAAATCTTTCCGCCGTAAACTGTTCCGTAAATGCGCCGGTCCGAATCCTTGTATCACGCTTTAAGACGCAGCACAGCTCATCCAGAATGTGCTGCCAGGTCTGCTGCATTCTCCGTTTTCCATCAGATTTATCTTCCTGCATAAAACCCAGAGAGTGCAGGGTAAAAAATCCGGGATACCTCTTACTGCCAAATTCCATCTGTCCGTACATCCAGGTAATACAAGCCAGCGTATCCTGAAACACTGCCCCATCCTCCGAACGATGAAAAATCTCACCCCAGACGCTTTCCACCGTGGCACCCACCAGCGCTGCTTTAGAATCAAAATAATTGTAAATAGATCCCACTGACACCCCACAGGCCGCCGCAACAGAACGGATATTGATCGCAGGCCATCCCTGCCGTCTAATCAATTCCCGGCTGGTTTTCAAAATATCCTCTTTTGATGTCACTACTGTATTCATTCAATCACCTCAATATGAACTATGTTCATTATTGCGGATCACATCACACTTGTCAAGTCCTTTTCTTACCAAAACGCAACAAACAATATCTCAGCAGAAAAGGCCCCGCTAACCTGCGAGGCTTCTGATCTTATTATGTACTTCTATGACTGAAACGCTCAGTCCGCCTGCAGAGAGTGATTTTCTTCTCCCTCTTTCAAGCACCCTAAACCGGTCTCTGATAGAAGAAAGAATTCTTCCTCTCAAATCCGACTTCTCTGTGATTGATAATCTGTTCCGTGCTTCCGATAAAAAGATATCCTCCCGGCTTCAAGCTCTTCTGGAACTTACGGAAAACTTCATCCTTCGCTTCTTCGGTAAAATAAATCAACACATTACGGCACACAATCAAATGGTAATCCGTCTGATAAGTATCCTTGAGCAGATTATGCTCTTTGAATTCCACTCTGTCCTTGACCTCCTCTGATATCTGATAAGAAGGTCCGATCTTAGTAAAGAATTTCTTCTTCAAGTCAGCCGGAACACCCGCAATACTCTTCTCTGAATACAACCCGGCTTTCGCCTTGGCGATCACCTGCTTATCCAGATCCGTGGCATATATTTTAATCTGATTCAACGGTAAATGCCTGGAAAGTGCCATTACAAGTGAATACGGCTCATCTCCTGTAGAACACGCAGCACTCCAAATCTTAAGCCGATTGCCGTACCGTTTGATCAAATCCGGAATGATCTCCTGATCCAGTAATCTCCACTGATCCACATTGCGATAAAACTCGGATACATTGATCGTCAGGTAATTCACAAACTCTTCAAACATGTTCTTATCTGACTTCAAAGCTGCTACATATTTGTCATAGCCTACAACTTTATTCTTTGAGATCAACGTATCAATACGACGCTTCATCTGCTTCTCTTTGTAAGCATTCAAGTCAATCTTGGTCAAATCATAGATTGCTTTCTTAAAATATTCGTAATCATATGTCATAACCTTGTACCGCCTATCATTTATATTCTGTTAATTTATTCCGAGCGCTTTAACTCTAAGCGAAAAAACAGATTCCTATTCCTCCGTTCCTTCCTCAGCGTCCTCATTAGATATCACCGCATCAATATCTACAGAAACAACATCCGCATCCTCTCTTGTTTCTACCGGTGCAGAAGTAAGCATCGCCTTAATGCTCAAACTGATCTTTCTGTCTGCCTCATTGAAATCAACAACTCTGGCCGTTACTTCCTCGCCAACCTTCAATACATCTGACGGCTTCTCAATATGCTCTTTGGAAATCTGAGATACATGCAGGAGTGCATCGATACCCGGCTCCAGCTCAATAAACGCACCAAAATCTGTCATGCGCGCAACCCGGCCTGTCACTTCATTGCCGACTGCATATTTATCCGCAGCTCCCTTCCAGGGATTCGCATCTTCGAATTTCAAACTAAGCGCAACTTTGGTTCCGGAAATATCCTTGATCAGCACCTTCAAAACTTCGCCAACCTTGAAGACCTTCTTCGGATTCTCCACTCTGCCCCATGACATCTCGGAAATATGAAGCAGTCCGTCACAGCCGCCAAGATCAATAAATGCACCGAAGTCCGTCACATTCTTTACAGTACCTTCGACCGTATCGCCCGGTTTGATCGTCTCAAACAGCTTCTTCTGCATCTCTGCCTTCTCTTCCAGGATAAGCTGCTTTCTGTCACCGATATATCTTCTTCTCTTAGGATTGTACTCGCTGATCACAAACTCGATTTCCTGACCGGCATACTTGTTCAGATCCTTCTCATACGTGTCAGAAACAAGACTTGCCGGAATAAAGATCCTTACTTCTTCCACTACAACACTTAAACCACCGTCAAGTACCTGCGCCACTTTTGCCTTCAATACTTCTCTGTTATTATATGCTTCTTCGATTCTCTTATTACCTCTGTCAGCAGCAAGACGTTTATATGTGAGAAGAACTTGTCCCTCACCGTCGTTGACTTTAAGCACTTTCACTTCCATGGTATCGCCAGGCTTTGCAACGGTTGTTAAATCCACATTCGGTTCATTCGTATATTCATTACGAGTAAGGACACCATCTGATTTATATCCGATGTTGAGAATGATCTCTTCGGGTTTCACGTCAATAACGACACCTTCAACAACCTCTCCTGTGTGTATTGTCTTTAAAGACTCTTCTAACATTTGTTCAAAAGTTAACTCTGACATAATTTTGAACCTCCTCGATAATATTGTTTGGGGTTGATGCCCCTGCTGTAATACCCACCAGTCGGACAGATTCAGGTAAATCCAAATGCAAGTCGTTAAGTGTCTGTATAAAATACGTGTTCGCACATTCCTGCATACAGATCTCATATAGCTTCTGCGTATTAGAACTATGATTACCACCTATTACTATCATAACGTCAACCTGAGCGGCTATCTCTCTGGCCTCCGTCTGTCGCACTTCTGTAGCGTTACATATAGTATTCACAACACTACCATTGTAACCTTTTTTCATAAAAATTTCAACCACATCTTGAAATTTATTGTAGTTAAATGTCGTTTGCGAAACTACACACAGCTCTTTGCCCGATTCACAGGCAAATTTCTCCGCTTCCTCAGGCGATCCGATCACCACGGCAGGCGTCTTGCACCACCCCATAATACCGTCCACTTCCGGGTGTCCGGCGTTGCCGATGATAACCACCTGTTTCCCTGCCGTGCTTTCCTTTTCGACAATATTGTGGATCCGTTTCACAAAAGGACACGTGGCGTCCACACATTCCAGGCCGCACGTCTCTATTTCCTCACAGATCCGTTTCGATACGCCATGGGAACGGATCACTACGGTTCCCGTCCGGATCTCATGAAGCGCCTGCTCATCCTCTATGACCCGCACGCCCTTATACTCCAGATCCTTTACCACTTCTTCATTGTGAATGATCGGCCCGTAAGTATAGATCGGTTTTCCTGTGGCGGCCTGCTCATAAACCTGCTCCACAGCTCTCTTAACACCGAAACAAAAACCGGCGTGTTCTGCAAGAATCACTTCCATCTAAAACCCCCATTCCTGCTCAGTCTACGAATTTGGGCGCAGGCACAAATCTGCGTGTGAAAAATCTTCCGCATATGGATTTTTACACTAAACCCTCCGCCGTTTTGATTGTCGCAGACACCTTATTTACTATGAAAGTCTTCGACTTTCACAGCATGGATGGCCATGCGGCCCGCCAGGCGGCAGGCTGAGCATGATGTAAGTTTACTATGAAAGTCTTCGACTTTCACAGCATGGATGGCCATGCGGCCGGCCCGACGGCAGGCTGAGCATGATATAAGTTTACTGCAGAAGCGCAATAACAGCGTCAACCGCTTCCTCCACTGTCATGTGGGACGAATCCACCAGTACCGCATCCTTTGCCTGCATCAACGGCGAGAGCTCCCTCGTCATATCCTGATGGTCCCGCTCTATGATATCTCTCTCAATCTCATCAAGATTGCAGGATATCCCCTTATCCGTCAATTCTTTATAACGCCGTTCTGCGCGCACTCGGCTGTCCGCCGTCAGATATACCTTAACCTGAGCATTTGGCAGCACGCAGGTGCCAATGTCCCGGCCATCCATGACAACATCCTTGTCTGCGGCCAGTTTCTGCTGCAGTTCCACCAGCTTCCTGCGGACATTGGGATTCGGACTGCTGGCCGAAGCCATATTACCGACTTCCTCGGTTCGGATCAGCCCATTGACATTTTCACCGTTCAGATAGACAATCTGCTCTCCGTTCTCATATTCTATGGAAATATCCGCCTCCCTGCACTTCTCATCAATCTTATCTGTCTCTGTCGGCAATATCCTGCCCCGAAGCAGATGCAGCGCCATGGCACGGTACATAGCCCCTGTGTCTACGTAGATATATCCGAGTTTTCCGGCGATCTGCCTGGCGATCGTACTTTTACCGGCTCCCGCTGGGCCGTCTATTGCAATATTCATTCCCATATTGATATCCTTTCTTCTTTCTTCTATAATTAACGGCACCGGAAATGCCGCCTCGTCTTATAACAGATTCCATATACGACTCCGTCAAGGCATAGATCCGAATATCCCCCTACGGAATACTCCTGCCGGCCAGATGTCCTGTAGACCAGGCGATCTGCAGATTAAAACCTCCCGTAACCGCATCCAGGTCAAGCAGTTCTCCCACAGGATATAGTCCATGTACCAGTTTGGATTCCATCGTGGAAGGATTGACTTCCTTCACTTTAACCCCGCCCTGTGTGATGATCGCCTCCGCAAAATCTCTGAGTCCCCGTACATGCATAGTCAGCTTTTTCGTCACATCACAAAGCTGTTCCCGCTCCTGTCTGGTTATCTCATGAATTTTCTTCTCCGCATCAATTCCTGAGAGTCCGATCATAACCGGCACTAATTTGGAAGGATACAGACTGCCGATCACATTCTTAAACTGCTTATTCCGGTTCTCCTCAAAATCCCGCAGAATACGCCGATCCAGCTGTTCAATCGATAACGCCGGTTTCAAATCGACTACTACTGTTATATTATGCTTGTCCCTGCACTTACCGTAAAAACTGCTGGCAGATAAAACCAACGGCCCACTGATCCCAAAATGGGTAAAAAGCATTTCTCCAAATCCATTCCAGATCTGCTTACTTCCACAATACATGGACAACGCTACATTCTTCAGTGACAATCCCTGCAGCGACGCACACCAGGATTCTTCGATTTCCATGGGAGTCAGCGCCGGCATACACGCCTTAATGGAATGCCCCAGTCTCTCCGCCATCCGATATCCGTCTCCCGTAGCGCCGGTGGAAGGATAAGACAAGCCTCCGGTGGCCAGCACTACAGCCTCCGCCTCGAGACACTGGCCATCCGCCAGCAGAACCCCCCTGACCAATGCTCTCCCATCCGACATTCCCTTTTTTTCCGCCTCTGCATCGTTCTTAGTTCTTCTGTCTACCAATATTTCTTTAACCTTTGCATGGAGCCGTACTTCCACACCCTGCCGCTTTAACAGTCGTGTCAAAGCAGCTATGATGTCAGACGAATGGTCTGATACAGGGAAAACCCGCTCTCCCCGTTCCACCTTGAGCGGACACCCCGCCTCCCGCAGAAGCTCCATCATCTGCGTATTATCAAAAGCAGAAAAAGCGCTGAACAGGAATTTCGGATTGCTCACGATATTCTCAAACAGCTTCTCTCTCACACAGGCATTCGTCACATTACAGCGTCCCTTGCCAGTGATAAAAAGTTTCTTGCCCAGTTTCTCATTTTGTTCTAAAAGCACTACCCTGTGCCCACATTCCGCGGCGGCGTATGCCGCTATCATTCCTGCCGCACCGCCGCCTGCCACGATCACACGACTCATCTCATTTCCACCCCGTCATACCGTTCAAATTCATTCCTCTCTCTTCCTGAGTGGATAGTTCAACATCGGTTCCTCGTCTATAAAATTGATCTCGTCATTCAAATATACCTGATAATTGTTCCACGCTTCTTCCAGATTCTTCAAGCTCTTCTTCACCTCTTCCGGCCGTTTCAGACACATCGCCACCACCAGTGCATTGATCACACTCAGCGGAGCCACAAGAGAATCTACAATGGACACCATATCACTTCTCGCCAGCAGATTGCAGGAAGAATACAGATTCATCGGCGAGTGTACGGTATCCGTGATGGTTATCACCTTGGCATTCCGATCATTGGCAAATTCCATCGCCTTCAGGGTGCGCATCGAATATCTGGGGAAGCTGATGCCAATCATGGCATCCTGTTCATCAATACGGATCATCTGTTCAAAAGTTTCCGAAATACTTGTTGTTTTAAGCAGTATTACATTCCCCCGGATCATGTTCAGGTAAAAGTTCATAAATTCCGCCAGCGGCTCACAGCTCCTGACGCCCATGATATAGACTGCCTTCGCCTCCAGAATAATATCCACCGCCGTCTCAAATGCTGTCGGATCAAGTTTGTGAATCGTATCCTGCAGCTTTTCCATGTCGGCCTGCAGCACCGATGTCAATATCTCCGACTGTGTGCTCCTGCCATACTTGGCTCCGATCTTCTGCACCGAATTGATCTTATTCTGCACCCAGTCTTCCAAATCTCTCTGAAATTCCGGATATCCGTTATAACCGATAAACATCGCATACCGCACGACTGTAGACTCGCTGACACCCACCGTGTCACCCAATTTGGCCGCGGTCATAAATACCGCCTGATCATAGTGATCGTATATAAAAGCCGATATTGCTTTCTGTCCCTTACTCATCTTACCGTAATGCTCGTTGATTCTTGTGATAATATCATATCGATTCTCTATTGCCATTCTCTATTAAAAATATCCCCTTCTATAAAAAATTAAGCATTCCGGAATACACGGTAACATTCCTCCAAAAGTTTCACTGTCTCCACTTCCGGCAGATCATAGTCATCCGTCAGCGACATACAGGCCGAGCCATGGATAAAGATCCACATCCTCATAAACATACCGCCAGGATCCTTACAGCCAAATGATCTGGCACTGTTAATCTCCTTGACAACAGTACTCCTGTCTCCGTTCAAAAGATCATACAAACTCTTACCGTGACGATTCTCGGAAACAAACAGAAGCTTAAAAAGCTGCTGTTCTTCCTGTGCAAAACGGATATATGCCAGCCCCAGATCCACAAAAGGCGTCTCATGCGTCTTCGGAAAATTCTCGTAATAATCGCCAAAAAACTCTATCGCCCTGTCATACAATTCATTGCCGAGTTCTTCCATATTCTTATATAACCGAAAGATCGGCTGTGTGGAACAACCGGCTTTGGCTGCCAGTGTTCTGGCGCTTACCTGCGAGATTCCTTCCTGCCTGGCCATTTGGAACGCCGTGTTCAATATCTCATTCTTTGTAATCGTCTCTTTTCTTGCCATAAGAATTCCCTCTCTCGTATCACACTTGTTACTGTGAAAGTCTCTGACTTTCACAGCTTGGATGGCCATGCGGCCCGCCAGGCGGCAGGCTGCGCATGATGTAAGTTTACTATGAAAGTCTTCAACTTTCATAGCTTGGATGGCCATGCGGCCCGCCCGACGGCAGGTTACGCATGATGTAAGTTTACTGTCAAGCATTTTTGGTAACATATGTTATTATAATAGATTATACTGTCCGCGTCAACCGGCAGGAGCAAATAAATTAATTCGGAGCAAACAGCAGGGACAGACAAAATTGCCTGCCCCTGCCGTTACTTCCCGTAACTTAAACCTGTTACAGTCTGGCTTTCGCCTCCACTGTTACTAACGCTTTACCGTTACTTTAATACTGGTCTTGACATCCTTCGTAATACCGTCTCTGCCTTTCAGCTGCACCGTGACAGGAATCGTATAAGTCCTGCCTTTTGCTCCCGTAACTGTCAGTACGCCATCCCGGTCTGTGATCCTTACCAGAGCCGATATACTGGAGCTGTTATAAGAGCTGCTGGACGCAACCGTTATATCCGGTCTGCCATCTTTATTGCAGTCCAGGCTTCCTTCTACCTTAAGGATTCTGTAATCCCCTCCCAGAGCATACAGACTATATGATCTGCTTACAGCATCTGCCGCCGCATACAACGTCTGATTATTGTTGGAAACTCTGACTTTCGCCGATGTCTGCTTCGGTTTTACCGTGAACGGCGCTCCTGTTACGGTAAAGGTATCGCCGTCACTCATTCTCAGCGTAAATCTGATTGCCAGTTTGTACTTCTGTCCCGCCTTCAATTCACTCTCATTGGCAATCGTCAATCTCTGATGATAATATTGTGTATTATAATGTAAATTAAAATACCCGCTGTATTCCCCGACCAGTTCGCTGTCTATCACTTCAAAATAATTGCCAATATTTTTAAATGTCGTATCCAGCCTGATATAATTACCATTTATGTAATAATCATCAACAGCTTTCGTCAGATCAAGACTCCTCGTCGCCTTCGTCTTCGCAGTGATCTCTTTATCCGTCACCATGATCTTCAGACTCAGCTTCTTTGACTGGATCCGATTACCGTCAGCATCCACATAACACGGGATCACGATATAATTATAGGTACCGTTCGCAATTGCCGACTGTTTCATCGTACTCGCCCGGTTTTCCGTTATTACGATCCGCGAAGCATCGCTGCCGTCCTGTCTGATCTCCAGCAGATCTTCATCCAGCAGCTTCTGCGCTCTCGCATCCTTACCCTGGATAACGATATCTGTACAGGAAAGCGCTGCTGAATGGGCCCCCTTCAATCTGACATTGGTCACCATAGTTCCCATACGATTTGTATTCATCGTCAGCTTCGTGGAAGACAGATACGGTACAGGCGCCGCAAGTTTGATCGTATGCGTGGCATTCAGAGATTCCCTCCAGTCATCCCCGCTGATCGTCACGGTAAATTTCTCACTTCCACTTGTCTTGCTGCCGGTATATGTATAAGACGTGGACCTGTGTGAGGCAAACCTTACATCGTCATTGCTGCATACCAGCTCGTTATAAATGTATTTCGGATCAGAACCGGAATAACTGTCCGAACTATAATTCAAATATCTTCCCTCTGTCTTATTTTTCAGGTCAAAATATCCGCTTTTCTTGCCGGGCACTGCCGGAATCAGCGTAACGGATGGGTCATCTGTGACAACAGTCGGTTTCTTATAATTCCACTTTAACGAAGTACTCACAATGTTCGGTTGCTTATAGCCGCCCAGCTGCACCTCGACTTTTCCGCTTACGATCCCGGCATCCACAGGTTTCTTATCTGCTGTAAGCTGAATATCCTCCTGCATAAAGTAGTACCGCACTGCATTCTTTGGCCGACTCGTGTAATCATAGCTGTAAGACGTTGTTCCTTCACTGGTATAACCATTGTTATCGCCGCTGCTGTTGTCTGTCCATTTCACACTGTCGATACTATAATAATTTCCCTTGACCGCAATGTCTAACGAACCAGGATCTGAACGGTAAAACAGATTCGATATTCTTACAGACCTGGCCGTTACTGTCGCCTGCTGATCGACTACCGTTACCTTCAGCGGGTAGACATAAGGCGTATCCCTGAAACTTGTCTTAACCCCCAGATAACAGCTTCCCTCACCGGTCTTTGTCTCCGCTGTCGGACAGATGACCCAGCTGTGCTGCGCACTTCCTCTGACCGCATTCAGCCCGGTGTATGGCTTTGCTGCATCCGCATCCGCATACAGACTGACATTCTGAATTCCCTCTCCGTATACGGGAATCACCTCGACAGCTCCTGATGACCATGAAGCAAGATTAAGTCCCTTATTCGTACCATAATCATACGCCAGATTCACCTTCACATTGTCTCTGTTCACACGCGGTGCATGATTCTGGATCTCAACCTTCAATTCCGCCATATGCCCGGCCGTATCCTTCACCCTGGCGGTCAGGATCGTGTGGCCTTCACCGATGATCTTCACTTCCGCAGAACGGGTGTCGGAGGATGGCGTTACTGTCGCCACTTTCTTATCCGACATGCTCCAGACAAGCTTCGTCACGTCAAACTTCTCTTCATTCGCCAGATTTCTGTCAAACAGCTCTGCCCTGACTTTGAAGCTTTCCACATCAGTCTTCCTGTCATAATCCACGATCAGCCTGTCACCGTCCAGCCGTATGCCATCCTTGACAGGTTCTTCCAGTGTCAGCCTGATATAAGCCTGATCATCTTCCACTGCCTTTATCTTGTAAGTTGTCTTCGCAAGGATTTTTTCATTGCTGTTGTTCTTATCCTTTACCTTAATGGCTGGAGTTAATGTATAATTACCTGCCTTTGTCGCCGTAATACTGAATGTCCGCAGAAGTCTGCCGGTATCTGTCGTGAATTCATGCTTTTTCACCACAATGTTCGCCGGTGCTTCTACGTCTACATCATAAAAGTAGTTAGTCTCCTCATTACAATTAAGAGAGCCATAGTACAGAGATTCTGCGGTCAACGTGATCGAATCGGATTCTGCAGTCGGGTTCTGCTCCGCATCCACACTGCCAACCTCTACGACCTGATTATGTCCAGCCTCTGCATCCTCATATACTGACAGCCCGGTCACTTTGGCAATATATACATTGACCGTCGACTCTTCCGGATAATGATCGCTTCCCGTGTAAACGGCTTCAAACGGATAGTACTCCTTATTCACCCCATTGATCACAAGCGGCGTATCCGGCTCTTTCCACTTCCAGCCTTTCCATGCTTCTTCATCCGGAAACTTCACATCACCGATCTTACTGCTGATATCCGCCAGCGCATAGACAGGAGTCGCATTCTCCAGATCAGCCGAAGCCAGCGTCTTAATATGCAGTGTCACCTGACAGATGTCCTTCGTGTAAGGCGCATCTCCGGCTTCCTTCGGTGACACACTAAGGGTCACATCTCCGGCTTTCAGCGGTGTGAGATTGCCCAATTCATCCACGGTCGCAATGTCCGTTTTGTCAATCGCCCAATTGAAATCACTCTTGTCAAATACCGGATTCTTCGGAACGATCTCTCCCTCCGTACTGTAACTGATTCCGGAAGTATACGCCAGCGTGTATTCCTTCTCCGCATTCCGTACTGCCGCATACGCTTCATAACCGTCAGCCGCAGTAAATCCTGTCACCGCAAATCCTTTACCCGGTGTCGATCCTGCCGTAACCTGCAAATACAGTTTCACCTGATCTTCTGTCTCAAATACCAGTTTTGTACTTCCGGTATTGTTAACCGTAATCGCACCTTCGCTCTCATTCCAGGAAGCAACCGCTTCATTGTCCGATAAAACATGAAAGCTTACTTCTGTCGGATTACCATTCTCTATTTTACATACGGTATAATCGCTGTACTTTCCGCCTTTGACAGCATTCAGCTCCGGATCAGCAAGCAGTTGTACACCTGCTGCTTCCTTTTTCGCGATCTGGTAATTCCCTACCACTACTTCGCAGACAGCGAAAGCTTCCGCATTATAACTTGAAGTTACTTTGACCGTCGCCGTGCCTGGAGCCACAGCCGTCACCCTGCCACCTGATACGGTTACAATCTTCTCGTCACTGCTCTCCCATGTGAAGCCTGCAGACGCTTTGGCCGGATTCACCGCAGCTTTCAAAGTCTCATAGCCATATCCTCTGATACCGCTGTAAGATACATTCGCATTCAAGAACAACTTCGTCTGTGAAAGCTTGACCAAAGTCGGTTTGACAACCGCAGTGCCTGATGCCGCAATCTCAAATTCACCGATCTCTGTCCTGTATTCCGGTTTCATCACTTCATCCGGCTCATCACATGCATACTGATTCTCGGACAACACTGCCGCGAACTCATATGCGGTATTCTTTATCAGGCCTGAAATCGTTACACTGCACTCCTTCGTCTGTACTCTGGATGCATTGACAACACGCTCAGCCTTCGTATAATCTGTTGTGCCCTTTTTCCTGTAGTAGAAATGCACATATGACGATGAATACTCTATATTTCCTTCAAAAAGTGCACTTAAAGTCGCACTCGTCCCCTTTACCACGGCTTTCGGATTCGATACCTTACGCTGATCCTCCAGTGTGGTAAAGGTTATGGTCTGTGGATGCTTTAATTCATCTCTGGAAACACTTCCCGAATCTCCGAATCCCACCACCAGTTCATATTCTGTCTTTTCTGCCAGTCCTTTGACAACTGCTGTTCCACTCGTATTCTGGTCGTCTATTTCCAGTGACAGTTTTCTGGTCCATGCACCGTCTGGATCTGCCTTCTTACTGACATATCCGACCAGGTAGCCATGGCCTGCATTTTCCATACCGCTGAGTTTATAACCAACGTCAGCGGATAGAATCTTCGCTGTAGTTCCGGTCATTTCCAGCCTGCGGGTATCCGCATAAGTCGTGAAAGTTCCTTCAACCGTTCTCTTAAGAGTCCCGACCGCTGCACTGCTCTTTCCAAGCCCTATCCGGTATTCATAGGACGTCTGCTCCTGCAGCCCATTCAATTCAATCGTGCCGGATGTATTATATATCGTCTTCCTGCTCTTTAATTCCCATTTCCCGGCTGCTCCGTTCTGGTTTGTTCTGACATAGACATAGACATAATCATAACCTGCATTTTCCGTATTGTACAAAATATAATCCATTCTGGCGGAAGTCATCATGACTCTCTCTGAAGTAATCTTTATCTCACTCTCATCACTTCTGGTCTTGAAGCTGCCCGTTACCGAATGTTTCAGCTTAGACAATGCCGTATCATATGAACTTCCGATTCCAATCGTATATTCATAATTGGTATTCTCTTTCAAATCATTCAGCTCAAATTTCCTGTAATTTCCATTTACTGCACTTCTATAACCACCCGATATCCATGCAGTAGAATTATCTGCTTTCAGTTCTCTGTAATAACACAGGATATAGTCCTTCGTCTGTTCTCCAAATCCACTGGTCGCATACTCAATCGATGCATAAACAATAAAAGGATTGACGGATGTCACCTTCACTGCCCGCTGGTCTGCCGGTGTCGTAAAGGTTGTCTTCGCATATTCTATTTCACCGTTGTAATCCCGCAAAGACAGCTCATAACGCGTATCTGCCGTTAAATTATCAAGCGTTATTGCAGCACTGTAATTATTATAGGATGACAGATAATATGAATTACCTTCTGTATATTTTGTATCATTCTCTGCTTTCAAATATCTATATAAAGATATACTGCGGCCATTCGCCTTCATGTTTACAACATCAGCTGCATCCAGCGTCACCTTGTATTCCTGATAATTGCAAAGATCGACCTCTTTCTCCAGTATCACTTTAGCTGTTGCAGTGTGGATGGTTTCATAGATGCAGCATTCTGCACTACTCTCAGAAACATACGCAGACTTGCCCAGCATCCATCGCAGCGTATAGTCAGTATCCGGCTTCAACCATGTAGAAGCTCTCTCGGCAGAAGAAACCGTCGCTTGATACCCATTATCCACATTCAATTCAACAGAAGAACCCAGATTGTTATAGTAACCTGAATCATTCATATACTGTAACTGCAGATAATAGCTTCCCTCAGGCTGTTGGGCCCCATCCGCCGTCTCCATCCGATATGTACGCACTACATCATATGGGCCGACATAGTCCGTTGCGGAGTCTTCTACCCTTGCCAGAGCTGCACCGGATACCGTTTCCAGTTTTAAGGTCTGCTCCTTCGTGACTCCTCCAACATACAGCAGGAAATCATAGGCTGCTCCTGCACTCATACCATTAATAGATCCGTTTGCACTGCTGTCATAGCCGTAAGCATATATCGACTGATATTTCTGTGTTCCTGACGGTCTGTAGAATACAGCTGCTTTTATAGAAGATGCATCAGCTATCTGCACTGCATAATTCACCCGTGTTTTTATCGACTCATCCTGTTCCACGGTAAAGGTAATCTTTGACGGATCAACTGATGCCCTGTCCGGCGCCTTGACTGTAATCACCTCCGGTGAAGAAGTCACGTGATCCTCTGAAAAATCCAGGCATATCTCCACCCGATACTCTTCTCCCGGACGCAGGAAAATGCCATCCTGCATCAAGTCAATCTCTACGGACACAGGCTGTCCGGTACTCCAGCTCTGCAGGTCCACATACCTGCTTTCGTCAAACACCTTATTCATGGAATCCGTGAATTTATATTTCAGCCTTGCATAAGACTCGGTGCCGTTATATTGAAGTTTGGTCTCTACCGTCATCGTAGCAAAGTCATCTGAGATCACAGCAGACAACTCACTGGTAGATACCTCCACTTTATCACCGGTAGTCGCATACTCTGCCGTATACAGCAATTCATTATCTGCAGTGTCCCGGAATTCAAAAATATATTTTGTTCCTGCTTTCAGATTTGAAAAACTATGCTCTCTCCACCCAGAAACTCCCGTTTGCAGCTTTGATTCAGGATCTCCTTCCGGAAAATACCATAGTTGTAATGAATCATTGGTGTCTGCAACCTCAATATCCAGTTTAATCCGCTGATCCTCCAGCACGGCATCATGTATATAGACTACATTATCGGTATCGGCTGTCATTGTAGTCACCGTATCCATACCGGAAAGCAGCGCTATGAACTTTCCACCATAGGAACTATCCTGTGTAACTGCGTACACAGTCTCATAGGTTTTCCCCGATGACAAAACATCTGACAGGATACTGTTTTTTGAACTTCCTACCTGCATGCTTGAACGATTATGATCGGCTGATGAATGATCCGCAGGGCAATAATAAGGTGATATGTAGTAATTCCCGCTGCCAGTCGTTTGCTGTGCTTCAAATTTAAAACGCTTATAGCCTGCCACAACACCTATATTGATAACGTCTCCGCCCGGTAATGATGCATTATAGCTCCCATCCTCTGCCTTGATAAGAGAGGTCTCGCCTGCAACTTTCAGAATATAAGCCTCGTCCTGGGCATTTTCCGTATATGTCTCGATATATAAGCGATCTCCCTGATTCATATAATCAGTCTTAACATTCAAATACTGATAACTGTTTAGGATACCATTATATTTAATCTCATCGCGATGCTCATCATATATCTGAAACCAGGTAGTATAACCGGAAGATTTCTCCTCCGTATAAAACACATACCTCCCACTTGCCGGGGCTGTAAAGGAATATCCGGCTGCGTTTTCGTACCCATAAGGAGCAGTAATCTGCACTCCATTCCCGGAAGCCACTTCATACGAAATTTCCGTCACTTCATCTGACTTTGCTTCCATGCCTGCAGCTGTAAACGTCTCCGGCACATCATTTGACGAAACTGACTCCGTAGTTTCTACCTCTAAGACATCTTCAAAATCAGAGTCTTCTTCCGGTATATCCTCTTCGTCACTCTCATCTTCTTCACTATCTTCTTCCACTGAAGAATCCGGAGCATCTTCCTCTTCCCCAACATCAGTGTCCGTGGTGTCTGAGGGCTCCTGCTCGTCTGTACCCTCCCCTGCTTCATCTGATGGTACATCACCTTCGTTTTCACCATCACTCCCGCCTGACGGATCCGGATTCTCTGTCCCGTCACCCGGCTGGTCTGATAAATTGTCTTCTTCGTCATCATCGATCTCATCCGAAGGAGCACTTTCATTTCCGGTATTGCCTGTTTCACCCGGTATCACATCACCATTTTCGGAATTACCCGTTTCATCCGATGGTCCGTCCACACTTCCTTCTTCTTCGGTTTCGTCTGCAGGATTCGCCTCATCTCCTGAGCCATTCTCTCCACCCGTCAAACTGTCTTCAATCTCATCTGTCTGATCAGAGGTAATACCCCCCCCCTCTCAGTTTTTCGGCATCATCCTCGTTTGTGAAACCATCTGCCGTTTCACCCATTCCGGTCATTTCAAACTGCTCTGCTGCGCCGTCCATTACGACAGCATTCATATTCTGCCCTGCTGCATATGCAGTTGCCGGGGATTCCAGTACGAGAATGCCTGCCAGTGCAAAAGTCAATAGTCGTCTTAACACCCTTCCTCTCCTCCTTCATCTGTGATTTTAATAGCTGTACAACTCCTATATGATCTATATAAAATAATTGCGAACCCGTTTCCTGTTATTCTCCGCCACAGCGGCAGACAAGGCGGACGCAGCAAAAAAAACACCGCACCTGCACCCACTCGCCTCTCCGCCTGAAAAATCAACCAAAACTGAGTTCGCAATTATGAATATTAGAACTTACATCTTATCTGTAATCTTACTATGAAAGTCTCTGACTTTCACAGCATGATGGTAGTTTACTTAGACAGGATAAGCCCCATTCTTCGTATCCGCTACATTCATGTCAACCTTCTCCTGCTGCGCCTGACGATACTTGAAGAAATCGACCGCAACCTGAGGGAACAGCGCATAGGATAATACGTCTTCATCCTGCTGCTTCCATTCCTTCATCTCGCTCTCCAGCTTATCCATCTCGTTTTCGATCAGATCTGCCGGACGACAGGTAATCCGCTTCTCACCCGGAATAACCTTATCGATAACCGCCTGGCTCATCGGTTTGATCGTCTGACCATACTCACCACGAAGAACCGCCTTGGTCTCCTTGGTAGCCATCTTGTATCTCTCACCCATCAATACATTGAAGACAGCCTGTGTACCAACGATCTGTGAAGAAGGTGTTACAAGCGGCGGCTCACCAAGATCCTTTCTCACTTCCGGAATCTCTCTGAGCACATCGTAGTACTTATCCTCTGCGTTCTGTTCTTTCAGCTGGCTCACCATGTTGGACAGCATGCCGCCCGGTACCTGATACAACAGCGTCTTGATATCCACGCCCATAACCTTCGGATTAAGCAATCCGCTTGCAAGGCACTCGTCCCTGTAAGGTCTGAAATAATCTGCAATCTCTGCCAGCAGATTCTGATCATATCCCGTATCGTAAGGTGTACCCTTGAAGGTCTCCACCATAACCTCGGTCGCAGGCTGTGAAGTTCCCAATGCAAACGGGGAGATCGCACAGTCGATCACATCCACGCCTGCTTCTACTGCCTTTAAGTAAGTCATGCTTGCCACACCGGAAGTATAATGTGTGTGCAGCTGAATCGGCAGCTTGGTTGCCGATTTCATTGCCGCAATCATCTCGGAAGCCTTATAAGGAACCAGAAGACCCGCCATATCTTTGATACAAATGGAATCAGCGCCCATCTCCTCGATCTTCTTCGCCATGCCGGTCCAGTACTCCATGGTATAAGCATCACCCAATGTATAGGAAAGTGCTACCTGTGCATGACCTCTGCCTTCTCTCTGTTTGATTTTGTTGGTCGCGTTAACTGCCGCCTGCAGGTTACGCAGATCGTTCAGGCAGTCGAAGATACGGATAATATCAATACCGTTCGCGATAGACTTCTCAACAAAGCTGTCTACAACGTCATCTGCATAAGGTCTGTATCCCAGGATATTCTGACCTCTGAAAAGCATCTGCAATTTCGTATTCTTAAAGCCGTCACGCAGCTTCCGCAGTCTGTCCCACGGATCTTCCTTCAGGAAGCGAAGAGAAGCGTCGAAAGTTGCACCGCCCCAGCATTCCACTGCATGGTAGCCGACTTTATCCATTTTCTCCACGATGGGAAGCATCATCTCTGTAGGCATTCTCGTTGCGATCAGAGACTGGTGTGCATCACGGAGAACAGTTTCCATAATTTTGATCGGTTTTTGTTCTGCCATTTTATTAACCATTCCTTTCTCTCAGTCTGCGGATCATTCCGCAGACTTTCTATGAAATATGAACCCGAAATTTATAGTTAACGACATTAAAAATTTCGTTTTCGGCCCTGCGAAAGCTTCCATATATGGCTTTGGCAGGCGACGAAATCTGAAATTTGTTATGTCGTTTGCTGTGAAAGTCTACGACTTTCACAGCATGGATGGCCATGCGGCCCGCCCGACGGCAGGCTAAGCATGATGGAGGTTTACTATGATACCTTAGAATACTCCAAATACTGCCATGAAAGTACCGGCTGCCACAGCAGTACCGATAACACCTGCCACGTTAGGACCCATAGCATGCATCAGCAGGAAATTGGTAGGATCCGCCTCTGCACCAACCTTCTGTGACACACGTGCCGCCATCGGTACGGCAGACACACCTGCGGAACCGATCAACGGGTTTACCTTACCCTTGGTCAGTACACACATCAATTTACCGAACAATACGCCGGCCGCTGTACCGAACGCAAACGCGATCAGACCAAGTGCAACGATCTTGATCGTATCCCAGTTCAGAAATGCTTCTGCACTTGTGGTCGCACCTACGGAAGTACCAAGAACAATAACTACGATATACATAAGCGCGTTGGAAGCCGTGTCCGCCAGCTGTCTGACAACTCCACACTCCCTGAACAGGTTACCAAGCATCAACATACCTACGAGCGGTGCCGTGGTAGGAAGGATCAGTGCTACTACTACCGTAACAACAATCGGGAAAAGAATCTTCTCCAGCTTGCTGACCGGACGAAGCTGTCCCATCTTGATCTTTCTTTCCTTCTCCGTCGTAAAGAGCTTCATGATCGGCGGCTGAATGATCGGAACCAGCGCCATGTAAGAGTATGCCGCTACCGCGATCGGTCCCATCAGAGTTGTCTGTCCAAGCTTACCGGCAAGGAAGATCGATGTCGGACCGTCAGCACCACCGATAATGGAGATAGCCGCTGCCGCTTTATCATTGAATCCTAAGAAGATGGCACCAAAATATGCCGCAAAAATACCAAACTGTGCTGCCGCACCGAGCAGAAAACTCTTCGGATTGGCGATCAACGGACCGAAGTCCGTCATGGCTCCGACGCCCATAAAGATCAGGGACGGCAGGATAGCCCATTCATCCAGCAGATAGAAGTAGTACAGCAGACCGCCGCCGGCGCCTCCCTCTCCGACCGGTGCCATAATATCCGGATAGATATTGACAAGCAGCATACCGAACGCGATCGGAACCAGCAAGAGCGGCTCAAATCCTCTGCCTATAGCCAGATATAGAAAGACAAGTGCTACGACAATCATGATATAGTTCCCGACGGTCAAGTTAAAAAACGCGGTCTGGTGGATCAGATTATCAAGCGTCTCAACTATATAATTCATTTCATTAACCTCCTGTAGTTTTAGTTGTCGCCATTCACGATACTACCACCTGAAGTCTGAAACTCTCTTTGGAACATCACGAGAATTCTGTAGTATCCCCTGTGAACGGTAACTTCAGTTCCAGAAATCAGCCTGCACAGGCTGATACTGTCCATTAGTTCAATGTTGCCAGTAAAGCGCCCGCTTCTACAGCGTCACCTACAGCTACATTAATACTTGCTACAGTACCATCTTCCGGAGCAACGACAGGAATCTCCATCTTCATCGCCTCTACGATCACGACAGCGTCACCCTTCTTCACTGCCTGTCCTACATTTGCCTCAATCTTAAATACTTTACCCGCTGCACCTGCTTCGATCTTGATGCTGCCTGCCGCACCTGCCGCCGGAGCTGCTGCTGCCGGTGCCGGAGCTGCTTTCGGTGCCGCCTTGGGTGCTCTGGGAGCTGCTGCTGCCGGTGCTCCGCTTGTCTGGCCTTCTTCTACCACTACATCATATACGCTTCCGTTTACGGTAATTGTATAATTTTTCATCTTCATATCCTCCTATGACTTTCAGGCATTCTGCCATTTGCTCTTATTAGATTTTCTGATGGATCTTACCACAAATCCATCTGTAGAACCGGAACCTTCATATGCCGCGATCGCCGCTGCAATCACTGCCACCAGTTCAGTATCATCGCTCAGCTCTTCCTCTACTGCCGCAGGTGCCGGGACAGGCGCTGCCTTAACCGGCTGTGCCGTCTCCTGCTGTCCGGACTTCTTCATCTTCGCTTCAAGCTTCGGAATTAAACTGAATGCAGAGATGATCAGGCTGATTATGATCAGTACCACAAACACGGTGCCCATGCCGATCAACGTGTTCATACCTGCTCTTCCCATATTCTCGGCCGTGGAATATTTGATGTTCGTTGATATACCTTCATAGCCCGACATATCAGGGGCAAAAACGATATCCATTACAGCATCGTGGTCGGAACCCGAAATATTGATGCTGACAACGATCTCCTCGTCACTGATATCCACGCTGCCACCGTTCGTGCCTTCAAAGTTACCTATATCTTCCAACGCCTTCTGCCAGTCAAGAAGTCCATTATAGATAACGGCATCAGCCGCATACTGCTCTACGGCGCCCTGACTTACGATCGTATCGATCTGCTGAACTGTCGTCTCGCCATACTGTAACAGCGCTTCTTCCTCAGCTCCCGCCGTCGAAGCCTTCGCTTCTTCCTGACCGCACGCGCATAAGCCGACCATACAGGTAATCACACCTAATATTGCCAATAATTTTTTCATATTAAGTATCATCCTTTCTAAACCGTACCGTGTTTCTTCTCCGGACGGCCTTCACTCTTAGTCGCTAACATTTCAAATGCGCCGATCACATACTTTCTTGTATCTGCAGGATCAACGATCTGATCCACATAACCTCTCTTAGCAGCACTTGTCACGCTGTTCTGCAGCGCTGCATATTCTTTCGCACATGCATCGATCGCATCGGAACCTTGTCCATCGCAGATAATCTTCGCCGCAAGAGACGCATCCATCATACCGATCTCCGCATTCGGCCATGCGATTGTGATATCTGCACCGATCGCCTTGGAATTCATTGCCACATATGCGCTTCCATACGCTTTGCCGATAATAACATTAACCTTCGGCACTGTCGCATTGGCAAACGCGTATGTAAGCCTGCCTACAGCCTTCGCCATTCTCTTCTCGGAACACTTGGTAGCCGCAAATCCCTTGACATTAGTCAATGACAGCACCGGAATATCAAAAGCATCACAGAAATTGATGAATTCTGCCGCCTTCTCCGCTCCTCTTGCAGATAATACCGCATCAAACTTCTCTGCCACCTCACCGTCAGCATTATAAACTTCCGTACGGTTGGCAACAGCGCCGATGGTCGCACCATTCAATCTGATAAACCCGGCAACCATATCCTTCGCATAATCCTGCTTCACTTCCACAAAAAGACCGTCATCAGCAATTTGTGACAGTGCGATAGAAGTATCTCCCACACAATTTACAAGCTCCGCACATACTCTGTTCAGATCATCCGTGCAGTCATCCACCGCAAAATCCGCATTATTAGCAGGAAGAACAGAAACAAGCTGCCTGATCTGCTCCATGATCGTCGCCTCATCAGCCACCATATCCACCAGACCGGTCTCTTCACTCTGGAATGCCGCAGCCGCCGTATCGCATCTGGACACTTCATTGCCTGCCAGAGCATTCGGCGCGTTCACAAACAGCTTCGCTTTCTTCTCCTCCATAAATGCAAAATCAGTCATGGCCGGGATCAGCGCAAGTCCGCCGCCGCAATTGCCGAATACAGCCGTGATCTGAGGAATTACGCCCGACGCAAGCGTCTGCTTCATATAGATCTCACCAAAACCGTTCAAAGCATCTGTCGCTTCCTGCAGTCTCAGTCCGGCAGAATCGATCAGCCCGATCACAGGCGCGCCCATCTTTAATGCCAGATCATAGAGGCCGGCAATCTTCCTGGCATGCATTTCACCTACGGATCCGTTTAAAACAGATGCATCCTGGCTATAAACATACACAAGATTACCGTTGATCACTCCATAGCCGGTCACAACACCGTCAGAAGGAGTTTCTGTCTGTTTCAGATTGAAATCTGTCGCTCTCGCCGTTACAAGTGCGCCAATCTCAACGAAACTGTTTTCATCGAGCAAAGCATTGATTCTTTGGCTCGCTTGAGAAGTAGTACTCATTTTTCAGCCCTCCATTTATTATAATACTAAATAATTATAACAATTATCATCGTGCCTCACGCAAATTTCCTGCTGTGCCGCTTCCGCAGCACAATTCCCACACGAAATCTCTGCATAACACACGAAAGTAGTATAACACAGAATCCTCTGCTCTACCAGATTAATTTCCAAAAAATTTCAATTAAAGTGCCAAAAAAATGCTAAGATATTACGCCTGACAGCTGTCGAATTCGTTGACATTCAGTTTATTCCCGGCAAAAATATATGTAATATATAGGTAAAGATATATTTATAGGATTTCTCAGCTACCGCTTCTGTCGTTATCACCGGATAACGTCTGATCATATCACCATTCAAATAATAACAGACCGTTCCAATCTCCGTATTCTCTGCCACCGGTGCCTGCAGACTTCTGGCCGCCTGCGTTTTAACTTCGATCTGATCTGTCTCGCAGAGTAAATAAGACAGGTCCTTCTCGCCACGGTCATCCACCCTGACTGACACATATGCTTCCGCGAAGGGTTTTCCGGAGGCATTGTCAACGCCATTTGTGACCGGAATATCTTCGAACTCTCTCTTTTCATAGATGTTTTTGTACTGATACTGCTCCATGCCATAAGCCGCCAGCTGTTTCATATCACTCCATTTATAATTTCTGTTATTTGGCCAGCCGCATGCCAGAAGGGCAACCGTGAAGATCCTGCCCTCACTCTCAATGGCCCCCACATAACAATACCCCGCATTGTTGGTAAATCCCGTTTTTCCGGAGAGCGCTTCCTTCATCATACCCAGAAATGCATTATGATTATTACAATGGAAGCTTCTTTTGCCCTCCGCATCCGTAAAATCATAGGAAAGCGTCCGCGTGATCTCCAGAAACTGCTCCTTTACAGTGGAATCCGTAACACAATACGCCATAATCCTGGCCAGATCCCTGGCAGTGGTCGAATGAATCTTCCCGCTGTCGTTAACCACCGCATCCAGTCCATTGGGTGTTATAAAATATGTATCATAACAGCCGATGTCACGTGCTTTCTGGTTCATCATTGTGGTAAAACCTTCCACACTGCCTCCTACCGCCTCCGCGATCACCACTGCCGAATCATTGTGGGATTCCAGCATCAGGGAATAGAGGAGATCTTTCAGTCTGTATTTTTCTCCCTGCCTGACGTACAGTTTCACTTTCGGCATACTCGTCGCATAGGCTGACACCTCCACAATTTCTTCCGGGTTGCCGTATTCTAAAGCCAGAATACAGGTCATAATCTTCGTTGTGCTTGCCATTGGCAGAATATCTTCCGCGTTCTTTCCATACAGAACCCGTCCGGAATCCGCATCCATCAAAACTGCCGCCTGAGCATAAAGCTGCAGCTGCTCCGACTCACTGCCTTCCGCACAGACAGACAACACCGAACAGCAAAACAAGGCGATCGCTGACAATACAGCAACCACCTTGTTCACTCTCCCTCTTCCGGTATTTTTCTCCTGAGTAAAACAAATTGGTTTAGAAAGGATTATTTTATGAAAAATACGCATTTATGTAGGACCTTGGTTTTCTTTCCTTAATATATATGCGTATTGTCTGGTCTTAACAACCGGGAATTGCATCTCCTGAATATGCCCACGCATCGGATATCACTGTCAACCAGGGATTCCCGTGACAACTATCGTATTCTTTTCTTCATTCCTGTTTGGTGAGCAGTCCTTCGCCCTGATTACAAAATAATACGTTTCCCCGCTGTCCAATCCTTCTATCACTGCCTGATATGGATAAGTATCCGGATCGGCCCCATAACCGTATCCTGCTCCTATTTCCGGCATCAGTTCTATCTTGTGTGCCTTTTTCAGATCAGGGTCCGCCTTGAAGTCAAATGGCTTTTTTTGATAATAGAGCGTATATACTACATCGTTCTTATCCATGGCAACATCCCACCGTACGATTATCCCGTTCTTAACCGGCTCCGCCTGCCCAATCCCAACACGCGGTATCGGCTCCTCGCATGGATATGTATCAGAGCTATTATGAACACTGCTCCATTCCGGCGGCAGATCATCCTCCTCGTCACCGTGATTCAGCACAAAATCATTTACAAGTGTTACACTTCCATCCGTAATATAGTGAGAGAAACCTGCACGATTCTGCGTCTGCTCAATATCCTCCAGAAGTATGTCCAGACCAGTGTCTGTCTCTCCCAGCAAAGTCTTCTTCAGCTGAAATTCTTCCGGTCCTTCCGCATATCCAAGCGACAACACGCGAAATCCATCCGGCCGATCTGCCTCCGCACAGATCTTCGGTGCGTATACGTTTTTGTTATCTGCAAAGTAACCCTCATAGTATAAACTGTTCGGATCAGAATCCAGCATATAGCTTTCGTACATCACGAAATCTACATAGCCGCGGGGTGCATACGCATAATGAGGATAATTATAGTTATAGAAAAAAATCCCCCGGTTCTGCAAAATGTATTTGTCTGGATATCGTTCCCTTAACCGTTCCATAAATTTTATCACACCGGGGGCTGTCCACTCGAACCTTGTCCTGTTTGGTTCTTCATCACTCGTATACACATTAGGTGCGCATGTATCGATCGTGTCCAGAAACAGCCCATCACATCCAAGTCCCCGTCCATACTCCTTTGTCAGGATTTCCCGAATACCGGCTATTTTATCCACATCATCTATCCGCATCGCATCCAATACATCAAACCATGCCGGATCTCCTATATTTGTATAGGCACAGTTAAAATTGGGATTAAAATCAGGTTTTCCGTCATGATCATTGTCATCCAAGTAATAGGATGCGTATCCACCTCCCACCGGAGACACATCTCCCAAAAGATTTTCGATTGCAAGATCCTCTGTTTCATCATCTCGAGGATCAATCCGCGGTCCAGTCTTATCCCCTGTAAATCTGGCATCTTCCAACATCTGTTCCGGTGTCATCCCATTGGTTCTCTGATCCTCTCCAATCGAAATATAACCAAATACGCAGGCACCGCCTTCCTGTATTCTCTCTACCTGTTCACGGGTAGTATTGCCAGCGTCCGGATGCAGGACCACGATATCATACTGCTTTGCCTTTTCAATAATCGTATCATTCAATTCCCCGTAATATATCATATAAGTCGGCTGTCCAATCCTGGACAGATCTTTTCTGTACTGGAATGGAATTTCGAAAGAAACACCCAAAGCACGACTGACATCAACAACAATAAACAGCAGCAATAAGATCTTACCTATTGTTCTGATCGGTCTCTCTTTTATATTCTGTTTAAATTTCCCCATTGTCCGCTACCTCCTCAAAGCATGAAGATAATTCCAGACATAGTCCTTCAATCTGTGCCATAAATTCTGGTCTCCACATCTCAGCATCCGGTTCGAAGCTTTCAGCGCACCTTTCCTGTTTCCATATTTTATTTCCAGATAATATCTTCTTTTTGCTTTCCAATATGTAATTCGTTTCTGTGATGCCCTGTCTTCTATATGACAAATCATGGCAATCTCATCTACAAGCTGCTCATAGTCACGATACTTTCTGTATTCTTCTTCCTTCGTCAGTTTCGTTCTGGAATGGCTCCCTTCTCTGACACATACCCCATACAGCTGCTCCGGTATCGTAGGACACTGATGGTAATACATAAATGGCAGCAACATCTGAAAATTCTGCCCCACATCATATTCCGGTATACGACGCTCGGGATAAATATTAAAAAAGTACTCCGATCTTAACATATAGCATCCACAGCATACATATGTCCTGAAATACAGAATATCCCAGAACAAGTCTTCTCTGGACAGATCGCCTGTCTTCTCGTCAGCCGGAAGCAGCTCTCCCGTTTCCATACTGTAATAATACGCCAGCGATCTGACACATTGATACTGCAAATGATTTTGTAAGAATGCCACTCTCTTTTCTACAGAGTCCTTCTCTAATCGATCATCACTGTCCGGCCAGATCAGATACTCTCCTGTCACATATGGCAGACCATGGTTAACAGCCGCCGAAGCATTTTTGTGACTCGTCTGTACAACATGATACTCATATCCTCTGATCGCAAATTTTTCCCTGTAGCTCTCTGCAACATCTATCGTCCCGTCATTTGAGCCATCATCTACCAGGATCAGCTCTATCTGCGGATAGGTCTGCGCTAAGATTGAATCCAGTATATGGGACAAATGCTTCTCTCCATTATATACAGGAACCACCGCTGATACTCTGCCTTTGATATAAACAAAATTTTTTCCAATAAAAGATTCATCCTTCATTCTATTTTACCGCTTATTACTTTCTTCACTTCGTAATATATACTGTCATACAACCCGGCTTTCCGTCATTAACATGTTCTGCAAAACGGTTAAGAACGACAATGATAATAAAATACCAATATATCTTATCAGAATCGTAACAAACAGTGCCAATATGAAATTCCAGTCTGGTCTTTTTTATTATTAAATGATAAAATTAAATTCTAACCAATTTATTTCAACCAAAACTTCCACTAAAACTGCCTGCATTATTTGCTGACCGCTTTATCCAGACAATAGGCGCCAGAAAACATTATATATTTCACTTAAGAGCTAAGCCTGACATGGCCCAGGCGCACCTGCAATTTTCAACTAACAATCAATAAGGATTTAAGTTATGAATGATTTAATTTCAATTATTGTACCTGTATATAACTCAGGTCTATATTTAAACAGCTGCATTCACTCTGTTTTACAACAAACCTTTCCACACTATGAGCTAATCCTTGTAGATGATGGTTCGCAGGATGAAAGTGAAATCATCTGTGAAAAAGCTTGTAAAGCAGATCAACGGATTCGTTTTATACGACAAACGCATCAAGGTGTTTCCGCTGCAAGAAACAGAGCCCTTAACGCTGCAAAAGGAAATTATCTTTTTTTTCTTGACAGCGACGACATGATCCATCCTTATCTGCTGGAAGTTTTATATACAACTTTAAGCAGAACCCATTCGACAATGGCGGCGACAGAATACTGCTTTATAGAAAATAATGATCCGGTTAAACCAATCATAAAAACATCCTCCACTCAATATTTCAGTGATTACATCCATATAAATAACCAAACAGTTTTAGATATGTTTGTTCAGGGACATACCCTTTTACTTTATGGCACCGGTGGAATAATGATACACCGCAATAATCTAAAAATACCATTTTTTGACGAGAGGCTCCCAAATGGGGAGGATACCAAATTCATATACCAAATGCTCTTGCTTGGAGCAGATACTCTCATTTTAAACAAGCCATGGTACTATTATAGAAAATATGAAACAGCAAGCTCCAAAACACGTACTCTAAAATCTTATCATAGTATGTATAAATGCGAATGCTATATACGCAATGGAGAGTTGAAAAATCATAGAATTATTAACGCTGCTGCAAGAGAACAAATTCTTCTTAATCGCATATGTGATTGGTATATGACTGCAAAGCTGAATCATGATTTACAATTATGCAATTACCTGAAAAGAATGGCGCTTCATGAATATAAATCGTGCAATTTCCCTCAAATCAGCGCATACAATAAATTTAAATTTCTACTCGCTTTTTACTGCTCTCCTCTCTATTATGCATATGCTATGGCCTCTACTCTGATAGCAGCCATATTACATTATTGTGACATTTATTGATCAAATACTATGAATTTTTACAGAGATTGTTTCCTTTTACCAAACTTGATTCGTTCCTCTATAAATGTATCTGCCATCAATAAAAAGCTAATATAAAACAGGGCGGTATTATAAATCATATACCTTGTTTGACAAAAAATAACTACGGAAACCAATGCTACATTCAAAAGAATCGCAACTAATGTTACAAATGCAAATAAACATATCTTCTCATTTCTTTTCCTGATATGATGCAACACAAAACCATTTCATCTTATCCCTTTCCTTCGGGAGTCCATGCATCTCTTCAGGAAATAGCGTCGATCCACTGATCTATTATTTCTTTAATATTCAAATCTCTGCTTCTGCTGAAACATCTTTGTCTATAGTGTTCTCTTTTAGAATCATCACTCAACAACATTGAAATAGCTTCTGCCATCTTCTGTTCTGCTGGTTCAAGTGCTTCATTGCCTGTATACCTGCGTCCACTGCAGCCAGGCACTAATACGCCATATTCTTCTTCTGAGATATCACTTACACGCTCCCCAACAGCATTTAGACCAGGGGCTAATATTTCCCTTGGACCTGAATGCACATCCGCTGCAATACAGGGAACACCACAACAAACTGCTTCTGCCAAAGCATTCGGATAACCTTCGTATAATGACGGTAACACAAAAAGATCTGCTCTGGCCAAATACCAATACGGATTATCACTGTATCCGATAAGAATAACCCTTTTATTCAAATTGCATTCCTTTATCACCGCTTCTAAGTAGTGCTTCAAATCCCCATCACCAACAATAAACAATACGGCCTGCTCTTCCGCCTTTATCACATTTGCAAAAGCTCTGATCAAATGCCACTGTCCCTTGACATCAACCAATCTTCCTACTGTAATCACTACTTTCCAATTCATATCAGGAAATGCATTGAACTTGATGCCCTGCTTTGGCATTTCCTTCATTTGCTCTGCAATCCATTCACAATCATATCCATTTTTGATTGCTATAACTTTTTTCTTTGGCATTTTAAGAAAATGGATCAATTTCCATTCAATCTCCTTCGATACAACAATTACTTTATCTGCATATTGATACAAAACTTTCGCCAACGGACGGGAAATAAATCTGTAATAAGAAATGTCCGCCATTATATCTCCACGAATAGAAACAATAGTCTTACAATATTTATTTCCAGAAAGGATATTTGATATATTAGCACTGTCCAGGAAACTTATACATGCTGTATATCCATTATTCTTCTTAAGCTTACGAAGATAAGAAATACGTTTCAAAATATTAAATATATGACTTATAAAAGTTTTTTGGTACGGTCTTGACAACGATAATATATTCCCTTTGTATGGATATGCAATTAAAGATTCATCATTCACTAAAATATCAATTTGCCAATCTGATGGAAAATGCATTGTTATATTAGCCAGTACTCCTTCAGCTCCACCACCACCTAACGACTCAATAACAAATAATACTCTTTTCAATTTGACCCAAACCACCCTTTACAAACAATCTGTCTGAAACTGCGAACTTTATAGTAACCCCCATCATACCCAGCCTGCCGCATGGCCAACCATGCTGTGAAAGTCATAGACTTTTATAATAAACTTACATCATGCTCAGCCTGCCGTCGGGCGGGCCGCATGGCCATCCATGCTGTGAAAGTCAAAGACTTTCATAGCAACTCCAACAATTTACTAATTTCCTTTTGATTATTCTCCTGCCTTCTTTCAGCGGCAGCGCAACCATACTTTTTCATTTTTTGAGGATGTTCAGTAAACGCTAATATAGATTCAGCAAGTATATTCGGATCAAGTTCGAATATCTCAGCATCAACACCTTCGTCCACCTGTTCACGTATACCCGCATGATCAGACACCAACATAGCACATCCTAAAATCTGTGCTTCCTCTATAGCAATACATTTTCCTTCAACATAAGCTGCATGCACATACAGATCACATTGAAAATAATAAGGAAATGGATTTTCTACGGTTCCCAATAAAATAAAATCATTTTCCAATCCCAGTCTCCTGATCTGATCCTCCAGTCTCTTGCGCATTTCACCCTCTCCCAGCACATACCATCGGAAAGGTTTTCCAGAATCTTTCAAAATCTTCATGGCGCTGATTTCCACATCATGTGCCTTTTCCGGCACCAATCGTCCAACCGTTAAAATTCGTAATCCATCATAGCAATCCGTAAAACCACCAGGCTCCTTAGATTTTCTGATTATCTCTTCTTTATCCAGTAAATTATAGAAAATCGATGTACGTTTCCTGCATTCCGGATAAAAAGATAAAAATGCCTTCTTAACACTTTCAGATACTGCAAATATCTTATCAAATATCAAATAACAGTCTTCATCCAACTTTCTGGTATATCCTGCAAGTTCATAATTTGTATGTATAAAAACAGCTTTTTTTTTCGCTTTTACATAGGAAGCCACATAATAGGCAGAACCGCCTTCCAAATATGCTACTGCCAAATCATATTCCCTGTCCATTCTCGGTGCCCCGTCTGCCAGTATTTTCCAACACAACTTATCTTTATGAATCACGCTCTTTTTAATCATATCAAGCAGATTACTTAATACATATCCTATTCTTTTAAAAAATGTACCGCGGGTAAACATAGATTTGATCACAGTTTTCAAAAGCTGCATCTCTCCTGCTTTATCAAGTACTGATATTGGAAAATACTTTTTATTTAACAGTTTAACCTCTGGCGGAATCTGTGTCACTAACTCTCCCTGTCCTGTGAGAACAAAAAGTGAAACTTCGTATTTACTAAAATCAAACTGTTTAAACAGTTCCAATATAGCTTTCGCACCACCTCCCACCCCCATAGTATTAATAACAAATAAAATTGATTTCATATTTTTCCTCCATACACAAATTTCAATATATGGATCCATAATTCCTATTATACCGTTTATAAATTTCTACACTCTGTTTTCTCTTATAAATCGTAACCTGATACCTGAATCTACAACATCACAATATTTGCAGAATTCACAATGGTTCCTGCCCTCCCTCATTCTATTTCTCAACATAGTAAACTTCTCATTTCGAAATATCTCGATCAAATCCTGTCGCCAAACATTTCCATATTCTGTAACTTCCTTTGTATCATTGCAGCAGAGTCCTACCTTGCCATCCGGATAAATATTAATATCCGTATATGGCATCAAACACTGCCATCTGTAAATTCTTTTCATTTTTTGCTTATTAGGTGCTGTTCCTGCCCGGTTTGTAAGATATTCTCCCATATACCTTAGTTGAATTGTAATATATGGTCTCTTTCCATTACTGCGACCTTCTACATATTCATATAACTCTTTAACCGACCTGTTCATTTCATATTTTTTACTATAATTATTAATAAACATATAATCTATACATTGCTCTATTTTTTGAAAACGCTTAGGTGTAAGCAAGGTTCCATTTGTAAAAATAAGTATTTTTGCATCTGGCAATTTTTGTCTGGCATATATCAACATGTCTTCCATTCGTTCATCTAAAAATGGCTCATTGTTTATATATAATGATAAGATGCCATTATAATCCACTCTTTCTAAATCACCAATAATCTTCTCGAATAACTCAAACGACATTTTTTTAAACTCTCTTGATTCATCTCTAATATTTGCCGGACAAAAAGCACATGTTCCATTACATCGGTTGATCGTCTCTATATTTACAAAGACCGGTAAAATTTTTTTCGGTTCCAACATAACCTTTTCAATGAATGCTCTTGTAGCTTTTTTGCGAAAAACAGCCTGCGTATTTAAATATAACCAACTACTGATTTTAGGAAATATCCTGCGTACTTCAAAACCAAAACGTCCCATAAAAGATGTTATTTCTATTCTCAATTTCCTATTCTCCTATATCCGTATTTTATCCACTTATAATGCTAAATCATATGGTTTTTCTATATCCTGGATAAAATAATAACAAACAAATTGCTCATCTTCATAATATGTTTTCAATGTCAACGGATTTTTCTCTGCAAAACTTTGACACCATTCATATGCCTTTGACTCCAAAATCGTACGCCCATATTTATAAAGAAACCACCTGGCATTTATATACTGAGAAAGATCTTCCCTTGCTGCCGATTTTGATATTTCAGTATATTTTATCTCTGAATTTCCACTTACTGCCAAACAAGCGGGTCCACTAAAATAAAAATTTTGGTAATACTCAATTGGTTTCTTTTCTACATATATAAAAACATATTCTGTTGGTATATACCAATTTCCCTTTTCACATTTTGTAAGAAAATCCGAAATTTCCTGATGCTTTCCATATAATTCCACTTGATAGGCATCATCCATTGGCGACACAACTGTAAAATTCTTCTCTTGAAATTCGTTAATAATAGATTCTGTGACAAATGCCGCTGACTCATAACGAGTCAACGAAAAGTCTAAATATCCATGGAAACTTCCACGCATTTTCATTAACATATAAATTCCGCCAGTCAAAACAATGGATACTCTTTGCAAAATTTTATCCGAAAGAACTTGTGTACAAAAGGAAAATAATATATCAGCCGGCATCATCAAAACCGCAAGCGTTGCCATATGGCCTGATGGAAAAAAACGGTGATTTGGAATAAGTACCAGTAGGCCTAAATCTGGTGAATTATACGCTATAAAGATCAATACAGACAACAAAGATACTAAAATAAGAGGAATGTATCGATTACTCATTTTTTCACGGTCCTCACCATGCCATCGTTTATTTATGATACAAAAACATAAAACCAGCAACATTGCTCCTAAAATATATCTCGTTCTGCTATTTCCATATATAAATCTATATCCACTTTTATAGACTCTCTTTATAAGATATTCTATTCTTATAATTCCTTTTGTTAATTTCTGTCCACTTTCCGGAAGCTTATCAATTACTTCTATATCACTGTCTGTTAATCCCAAAGGTGTCTTCCCATTTTCTAAGTTATTTACTATAAATGAGCAAATTTAAAAAACTGCACAATGCACCTATGCAACTAAAGCCAG
>OFFS01000210.1_pt1 | contig 47549 bp, 39 predicted proteins | sample 1521541 | NCBI WGS metagenome assembly OFFS01 (sample SAMEA3504127, study PRJEB24116) | mouse gut metagenome | biome: mouse gut; feature: mouse-associated habitat; material: faeces | place: Denmark | collected 2011 | reverse complement strand
CTGATGATATAGGCATTATTGACCACGGCGCATTGCTGGAAGAAGAAAGTCTTGCGCAGCTGGAAGCAAAGAGCAGCAAACATATCCGATTTGTTGTTTCTGATACGGCACAGGCGGCAAGAATTTTAGAGCGTATCTTCCATGAAAGCCGGTTTACCATACAGGATGACCACAATATACAGGTGCATAACCTTGATTTACCAACAGGAAAAATTGTTACTGCTTTTGTAGAAAATGAATTGGAAGTATCGGAAGCCGTAATTTCAGAAGAAAGCCTTGAAGATTACTTCAAACGCGTAACAGGGGGTGAAGGGATTGCTTAAACTTGTTATTTGTGAGTTCTCGAAATTGAAGCGAAAAAAATTTATATGGCTGGTTGTTCTTTCGGCATTTTTATTTCCCGTGCCGCTGACAGCAATGATGACTATGCCCCAGGCAGCAGGACAATATGACAGCAAAATAGATATTTTTAATGATTATTTTCAGTTTGTTATGGGATATGGGATAGAACTTCTTTTGCCATGTGTGATCGGGGTGATGGCGGCCATGCTCTTTTTTATGGAACGGGATAATGATACATTTAAAAACCTGCGTACAATCCCTGTCACAAGCACACAGATGATTTTGGCAAAAATAATTGTCCTGTTCTTTTTTGGGAGTATTTTTAGTCTGACATCGGCTTTTATATCAATTCTGTGCGGCGGGATGATCGCAGAAGTAAACAGCATTGCTTACAGATTATTTTTTGCGCTGGAAATGGGGATTTTTATTACTGCCGGGACGCTGCCGTTAGTTGTTATCGTGGTGTTCTTTAGCAAGAACTATGTATTTTCTGTTTTATTATGTGTTTTTTACAGCGTCCTGAGTTTGACAGCCGAATCATCTTTTGGCGCACTGCCTAAACTGATGTGCTGGTTAATGCCAATTCCGTTTACAACCCTCTGGAGTGCAGGGGATTTAATCGCACATGGAGCCATGGACGGCGTGGGGATGCTGGAAGATTTAATTCCGACGACGTTTCAGACAATCGTTATTTTAGCTGTTGTTGCTTTGCTTTCTGTTATATTGGTTGATTATATGTATAAAAAGAGAGGAGATGAATGATATGTTTCGCATGGTTAAGACCGAAATATGGAAATTAAAGCGGTATCATATGATATGGGCAGGTGTTTTTCTGATGCTGCTTTCCGTCCTGTTGACGCTTTTTTCCACAACCGCATTGGACGGAACAGTCTGGACATTTTCTTTCTTTACGGAACAGGTGATCAAAAACAATGTTACCATGATTTTTCCCATGTGTATTGCTTTGCTTGCCGGATATATCATAGCAAGGGAGGCAGAAGACGATACGCTCAAAAGCATTTTGACGATACCTGTTTCATATAGCAGTTTATTGTGGGGGAAGCTGTTTGTATGTGCGTTGCTTTCTTTGTTTTTTGGACTGGTAAGTGCGGTATTCACGGTAACCGCTGATCTGATAATGGGATTTCCGGGAATTTCTGTGACATCAGTATTGCAGACATTTATGCAGATTATGTTTAGCTGCCTGTTTTTGTATATTGGTGTCATGCCTGTGATTGCATTCGCCGCCCGTATACCAAACGGACATATGATCGGAACAATTATTGCTTTTGTTTATGGTTATGGCGGTATGTTTGCCTCTGGAAATGCTGCGTTAGCCAATATTTATCCAGTTACTGCAAGTTTGGGTTTAATCAGTTACCGAAGTTATGATTCTGCTGTACATTGGAATGTATCAACTTGTTTGTTTAGTATGATTGCGGCATTGATGATTTCTGCTGTTTTTGTATTTACTGCAAAAGGAAATGTACCAGTTAAAAAAGCAAAAAAGCGTAAAAAGGCAATAGCCAGAAAAGGGTGGTAAGTGTGGATATAGAAATGAAAAAGGAAATGCAGCGGGGCGCACTTCAAACATTACATGATGGGAATCTTCAGTCTGGATCTGTCGAGACCGCTGCGCCTTGAGATCGAAGACTGGAAAGAAGAGTATGCGGCAGTGGTGGAGAAATATCTGTATCAATGAGGTAAGGCCTCTTTTTTACAGTTTCCACAAAAACAGGGGCAGTCTGTTGACTAATATCACGGAAATGGTGGATTTGTGAAAATTAGATTGACAGAAGCTGTATATCAGTATAAGATAATAATAATCAACATAATAAAACTATTTAATAAAGTGCGTGTAAAAGACAGAAATACAGGAAAAGATTTAAAGGAGGGTTTACAATGAAGGGAACAATGAAGACTGCGGTGATGCTGGATATCGGCAAGATCGGTTTTGAGGAGCGGGAGATTCCGCAGGTGAAGGACGACGAGGTGCTGGTGAAGCTGGAGTATGTGGGGATCTGCGGCAGTGACCTGCACTACTATGAATCGGGAGCGATCGGTGATTTTATCGTGAAACCGCCTTTTGTGCTGGGACATGAGCCGGGCGGCACGGTGGTGGAAGTCGGTAAGGACGTGAAACATTTAAAGGTCGGTGACAGAGTTGCATTAGAGCCGGGCAAGACCTGCGGCCACTGCGAGTTCTGTAAGACGGGACGTTATAACCTGTGCCCGGATGTGGTCTTCTTCGCGACACCGCCGGTGGACGGGGTATTTCAGGAGTATGTGGCGCACGAGGCGGATCTGTGCTTCAAGCTGCCGGATAATGTGAGTACCATGGAAGGCGCGCTGATCGAGCCGCTGGCAGTGGGATTCCACGCAGCCATGCAGGGCGGAGCCAGAGCAGGACAGACGGCGGTTGTTATGGGAGCAGGCTGTATCGGTCTGGTGACGATGATGGCACTTAAGGCGATGGGCGTATCCAGAGTGTATGTGGTAGATGTTCTGGAGAAGCGTCTGGAGAAAGCGCTGGAGCTGGGAGCGGACGGCGTGATCAACGGCAGCAGCACGGATGCGGTGGCGGAGGTTATGAAGCTGACGGAGGGCAGAGGCTGTGACCTGGCGATCGAGACGGCGGGAACGCAGATCACCACCGTGCAGACCATGCATATGACCAAGAAGGGTGCGACCATCGTGCTGGTTGGCTACAGCAAGAGCGGTGAGATGACACTGCCGATGAGTCTGGCTCTTGACAAGGAGCTGACGTTCAAGACGATCTTCCGTTACCGTCATATCTATCCGATGGCGATCGAGGCGGTAGCTGCGGGTAAGGTGAACCTGAAAGGTATCGTGACGGATATCTTTGATTTGGACGAGGCGCAGAAGGCGATGGATTACAGTGTGAATAACAAGGCGGATATTGTGAAAGCGGTGATCCGGATTTAGATTCCCTTTTAAATTTCTATAAATACTACAAACAGGAACTGCAGCGACCTGAATCAGGCGGCTGCAGTTCCTGTTTCTGTGGAAATTTGTTATGTCATTTACTAAGTATGATGGGGCTGATTATGTAACAGCTTCTTTACGGTCAATTCTCATACCGGTTGGACTTCCACACGATATCCACCAGATGGGCGATACACAGTTTCAGCTGCTCCAAAGGCAGGCTGCCGTCCGCAAGCGCGGCACGGATATTGTCGTGGTCGCCGGGGATACCGGGCATTACCAGATCGTTTCCGGCACGCATACAGCCGGAAGCGGTGCAGTCCGGGCCGTTGTGGGTGGTGGTCCAGTCGGTCATGAATACGCCCTTGAAGCCCCACTCGTCGCGGGCAGCCCTGGTGCACAGGTCATAGTTGTTGGCGACATGGATGCCGTTTACCAGATTGTAGCTTGTCATGATGGACATAGGCTGACTTTCCCTGACAGCGATTTCGAAGCCTTTCAGGTAGATTTCGCGCAGGGTACGCTCGGAGATGACGGAGTTGGAACCCATACGGTTGTCTTCCTGGTTATTGCAGGCATAATGCTTGATGGTAGTGCCGCAGCCGTATACGGACTGTACGCCGTCGGTCATGGCAGCCGCCATCTTACCGGAGAGCAGCGGATCCTCGGAGTAGTATTCAAAGTTACGTCCGCAGAGCGGATTGCGGTGGATGTTCATACCCGGTGCAAGCCACAGGGTTACGTAGAATTCATTCATTTCTTCCGCTACGGCTTTGCCGACTTCGTGCATCACTTCTTTGTCCCAGGTCTGGGCAAGCAGTGTGCCGATGGGGAAAGCGGTACAGAACTGATAATAGTATTCTGCGCCTTCGATATCGGCATTTCTTGCAAGGAAACCGTGCTCGATACTCATCTCGAAAGGAACGGGTTGAATCTCGCCGTCTACCACCGGATAACGCTGGAGCAGACGCAGGCCGGCCGGTCCGTCCGCCAGAACGATGGGCGTCAGGTTTTTATCTGCCAGAGCGCAGCTGCTTGTCTGGGCAGCAGAGCCGGGAACAGAGATACCTGCGGAGCCGAGAGCGCTTTCCTTCTGCTCGTCGCTGGCATTCTGACTCCTGCCGGGATCACCGGTAGCTAACAATACCAGCTGGTCCGTGCTCAGGGAATCTACAAATTCCTTTACTTCGGGAGCGATATTATCCTGTTCTCTGCCGTAGACAACGGTGGCTGTCTGCAGGGCGGATGCATCTACGGTGAGGGCGGGCACCTGACCGGCTTTTGCCAGCCATTCGCTTCGCAGCGCGGCCACAGCTTCTGCGGGTGCGGACAGTTCTTTCAGCTCGTCGGTGAGCGGGCAGATATTTTCCGTCTTTATGAGCAGGGCATCGTCCTCCAGATTCACGATACCGGACAGGGCTGCGTCGGCGATGCTGTTGCCCACGAACAGGCCGTAAGCGCCTTTCTCCAGTACCCAGCCGGGCGTCTTTGTGCAGTAGGAAGCCAGGGTGTAGAGCGGAATCTCCACGGTCAGATCCTGTGCCTCACCGGGGGCAAGGAGTTTCGTCTTGGTGAAACCGGCCAGCCGGCGGTATTCCTTTTCCATCTTATCCTGCGGGCAGGAAACGTAAACCTGTACGACTTCTTTGCCGCTGTAGCTGCTGCCGGTGTTGGTAACATTTACGGTAACAGATACGGTGTCGGCTGCGGACAGGGTGATTTCCTTTACAGCGAGGGCGAAGTCCGTGTAGGACAGGCCGAAGCCGAAAGGATAACGCACAGGCACCTGGAAGGTGTCGAAGTAGCGATAACCCACATAGATGCCTTCTTCGTATTTCTCGGTATCCACGTTGCCGTTGTTGTGCGAGAAAGTTCCGGCGTTCGGGTAATCCTCGTATTTGCAGGCCCAGGTATCGGTCAGTTTACCGCTGGGAGTCACGTCGCCTGTAAAGAGAGAGGCAACGGCGTTTCCGGTCTCCATGCCGGCCTGAGAGATCAGTACCACGCCGGAAATATTTTCATAGGTGTCAAGGAAAGACAGATCAATGATACCACCGGAGTTGATCAGCAGGATCACGTCCTTGTACATGCCGCAGATGGTCTTTAAGATCTCGGATTCCTTTTCATTTAAGTAATAGTCGCTTTCTTTGGCGAAGCGGTCGGCGCCTTCGCCTGCGATACGGCTGATCACGTATACGGCCGTGTCCGCATCGGTCTTCTCCGGAAGATCGCCTGCCGGCATGGCGTACTGTGTAGCGGCATAGATATGGAACTGTGCTACGGAATCACAGCCGGACTTGTCGAACTGTTCCCAGATCTTGTTGCGCCACTCGATACGTGACTGCTCGTACTGTTTGCGGAAGCTCTCCACCCAGTCTTCGGTGGTGATCTCATAGCCGGCAGCTTTCAGGCCGTCGTAGATGCTGACCACATCACGCTCGTTGACGTCGCCGGAGCCGGTGCCGCCCTTGATGGGGTTGGAAGCGCCTGCACCGTAGAGCGCCAGTCTGGAGCCTTTGGCAAGCGGCAGAACGCCGTGTTCGTTTTTCAAAAGGACGAAACCTTCCTCGGCAGCTTTTTTTGCTGTCTCGCGGTGGGCCGCTTCGTAGGGTGCAACGTCCTGTGTGGGTCTGCCGGGCAGACTGGTTGCTTTCAGTTTTTTGTTCATGTCTTGTACCATTCCTTTCCGTATAGAATTATTTATAAAAATGGTATGATAAAACAGGAAAAGATTCTATTAATTTTCCGGGAAAAATGTTACTATACTTATATAGGATTTTGGCGTGTAGCTCCTGCTGATAACTCACTTATGTACAGCGGCAGTATAAGTGGGCTGCAGGCAGTACGGAAATGGAGAAAGGTATGCGGAGAAAAGTCAAAGAACAGGTTTCCCATATGGAATTCCTGAACCGGGAAAATGATTTCCGGCATACGGATTACGAAGAAGAAATGCGTGTATACCGTTATGTGCGGGACGGGGATCCGCGGGCTCCGGAGGAGGCACGCCGCAGGTTCACAGCAGGCAGACAGGGCCATCTGTCAGATGATCCGCTGACCAATATGAAGTATCTGTTCGTGGCTTCCGTGACGCTGATCATCCGCTTTGCCATCACCGGAGGCATGAACAGTGAGACAGCGTATACTTCCAGCGATTACTATATCCAGCAGATGGATAAATGCGTAACCGTTGATGAAGTGAGAGATCTGCACCTGGAAGCGGTGGAGTATTTCACCAATTACATGGCGGATTTAAAGAAGGAGAAGATCTACTCGAAGACGGTGATGCAGTGTATGAATTATATATCCCGTCATCTGAGCAGCCCCATCTGTGTGGCGGAGATTGCCAGACAGGTGCACAGGAATCCGGATTATTTATCGGCGCTGTTCAAGAAAGAGACGGGGAGAACAATCTCGGCTTATGTTATGGAAAGTAAACTTTTGGCCGCGGAGAATATGCTGTTGGATTCAGATTGTTCCTGTGCGGAGATCAGCGCTGCATTTGCCTTTTCGTCTCAGAGTTATTTTACGAAGATGTTTCGGCAGTATACCGGGGAAACACCGAAGAAATTTCGGGAGAAACATGTGTATGGCGGGCTGTAGAAGAGAAAGCCGAAAGAAGCGGCGCCGGCCTGATCAAAAAATTAAGTGAATGCATAGAATCTATGCGTAAAAAGGAGGATTTAAGTATGTGCCAGGTAGATTTATCATTGCTTCAAAGACTTACAAAGCCGGAAGGAAAGGTTGACGTTGTGCTGGATACGGATACTTACAATGAGATCGACGACCAGTTTGCGCTGGCCTATCTGCTTTGTCAGGAGGATAAGCTGAACTTAAAGGCTGTATGTGCGGCGCCTTTTCACAATGCGAAGTCAACAGGACCGGCGGACGGTATGGAGAAAAGCTTTCAGGAGATCCATCATATTCTGGAATTGATGGATAAACAGGAATATGCCGGGCAGGTATACAGGGGGTCTGTCTGTTGGCTGAAGGATGAACATACTCCCGTGCTTTCCGATGCGGCACAGAAACTGGCGGATCTGGCGGTGGAGTATTCTTCTGAGAAGCCGTTATATATTGTGGCGATTGGCGCGATCACCAATGTAGCCTCCGCCATTCTTTTAAGGCCGGAGATCATAGATAGAATCGTGATTGTCTGGCTGGGAGGAAATGCCCATGACTGGCCGCATAACAGGGAGTTTAACTGTCAGCAGGATGTGGCGGCAGCCCGGGTAATTTTTAACAGTGGGGCCGCGCTGGTGCAGCTTCCCTGTATAGGTGTGGTATCTTCTTTTACAACCTGTGCCGGTGAACTGGAGATGTTTTTGCGGGGAAAGAACAGATTATGTGATTATCTGACCGATATTGTGGAAAGGGATGGAGCTGCCGAGAGTCCCTACAGGACCTGGACACGGGTGATCTGGGATGTGACTGCTGTGGCCTGGCTGCTGGATGGTGATTTTATGGAGGACAGGCTGGTACCCAGTCCGATCCCGCAATATGACCACCATTACAGTTTTGATCCTGACAGGCATTTTATACGGTATGTCTATCATATTAACAGGGATGCTCTCTTTGAAGATTTATTTGAGAAACTGACATCCCTGAAGTAAGAGGGTTATTGTTCCTCCATGCGCTGAGTATGGTATTGACAGGCTCGGAGCAATCCATATATTCTATAGCAGCGGCTGTCCTTCGCCTTCAGGCGGTTTTCAATGGGCGGCCGCTGTCAGATTTATCGACAGGGTCTTCTCAAAATCGGTCAACGGATTTATCCTATAGTAGACCGAAGCGGTTAACGGAGGTGATGCCATGAATGAGAAGTTCTTTTCTCTGCCGGAAGAGAAGCAGAAAGCAATTCTTAATGCCGGCTATCGTGTGTTTTCCCAGAATTCTTATAAGAACAGTCCCATGAGTGAGATCGCGCAGGATGCCGGCATCAGTAAATCCTTATTGTTTCATTATTTTCATAACAAAAAGGAGTTGTATCTGTTTCTGTGGGACAACTGTGCCAGACTGACCATCGAATATCTGACCAGATACGACTGTTACAGTCATAAGGACCTGTTTGAGAGTATGGAGCGGGGCATAGCGGCGAAGCTGGAGATCGTCCGCATGTATCCGGATGTGGCAAATTTTGCGCTCAGGGCTTTCTATGAGAAGGATCCGGAGATCAATGCTGCCGTGCAGGAGAGTTATCACAGATATTTCAACTTGAAGGCTGACGAGGCGCGGATCAATTTCGATCCGGAACAGTTTATTCCGGGGCTGGACATCTCCATGATGTACCGGGAGATGTATTGGGCATCGGAAGGGTATCTCTGGGAGATGATGCAGCGCGGGGATGCGGATATCGAACAGATGCACAGGGATTTTGCAAAGCTGCTGGAATTCTGGAAGAGCATCTATCTGCGGAAGCAGTAAATCATGAGACGGAAAAGAATATTTGACAGCGGGCAGGATCGTTCTGCAGGTTCGCCTGCGGATCAAAAATGAGCAAAACGGCATGGAAACGGAGAAAATTATGGAAGCGATCAAGACAGAGAATTTGACGAAACATTATGGAAAGGCCCGGGGCATCGAGCAGATCAGTCTGACGGTCAAAGAAGGAGAATTCTTCGGCTTTATCGGGCCAAACGGAGCCGGAAAGTCCACGACGATCCGAACATTGCTGGGACTGATCAGCCCTACGGGCGGACAGGCGGCCGTGCTGGGATTCGATATTGTGAAGGAGAAGGAAAAGATTCTGGCCGGGACCGGTTATCTGCCTTCCGAGGCCATGTTCCATCCCGGTATGCGGGTGAGGGATGTTTTGAAGTTCTCTGCCGATCTGCGCAAAAAGGACTGCCGGAAGGCGGCGGCCAGTCTCTGTGAACGGCTGCAGCTGGATACGTCACGGAAGGTGGACGAGCTTTCCTTTGGCAATCGGAAGAAGGTGGCGATCGTCTGTGCCCTGCAGCATGATCCGAAGCTGCTGATCCTGGACGAGCCGACCAGCGGCCTTGATCCGCTGATGCAGAAAGCATTTTTCGAGATTTTGCAGGAGCGGCATGAGAAAGGGACGACGGTGTTCCTGTCCAGTCATATCTTATCCGAGATACAGCATAACTGCAGCCGTGCAGCCATTATCCGGGAGGGGAGAATCCTTGTATGCGACAGTGTGGAGGCGCTTTCTCAGAGCAATGCCAGACGGGTGACGGTTCACGGCAGTGTGGAGCTCGCGGGCTTACCGGGGGTACGTGACAGGAAGGAGTCAGAAGGGGGAATCAGTTTTCTCTACAGCGGTGAGATGAAAGCGCTGCTGCGGATGCTGGCGGCAGGAGACATCTCGGATCTGTCTGTTTCGGAGCCGGATCTGGAAGAGATTTTTCTTCATTATTATGAGAAGTGAAGTTTACATAATATTGATATACATGCCTGCCTGGATGGAAGTTTACCGCAAAATATGGGAAATTGCGATTAAATATGGTAAAGGGTTTTTGCAAAAATAAAGCATCTGAAAATGTGAGAATATTGAAAACGGGTCAATTTACAGATCGAATTACGGATCAAAGGAAAGGGATGGTAAAATAGTATGACACTGATAAAACATGAACTGCGGCAGGGCAGGCTCTCTTTGACGATCTGGACGGCGGCTGTCGGCACCCTTCTGGTAATCTGCATTTTTCTTTTTCCGGAGATGAAAGGGCAGATGGAGGGAGTCAATGATATGTTTGCTTCGATGGGATCGTTTACGGAAGCATTCGGCATGGACAGGTTGAACTTCGGAACGCTGATCGGATTCTATGCGGTTGAGTGCGGCAATGTGCTGGGACTGGGCGGGGCATTCTTTGCATCGCTGTGTGCGGCGGGGATGCTCAGCAAGGAGGAGAAGGACCGGACGGCGGAATTTCTGCTGACCCATCCTGTCAGCCGCAGACGGATCGTGACCGGAAAGCTGCTGGCAGTCTTCGTACAGATCATCGTCATGAATGTGATCGTTTATGTGATTTCCGTTGGTTCCATTGCGGCGGTGGGGGAGGAGATTCCCTGGAAAGAACTGAATCTGTTTCATCTGGCCTATTTCCTGTTGCAGCTGGAGCTGGCGGGAATCTGCATCGGCATCTCCGCCTTTATGAAAAAAGGCAGCGCGGGCGCAGGACTGGGGATCGCAGCGATGATGTATTTCCTCAATCTGGTGGCCAACATTACGGAGGCGGCAGAATTCCTGAAATATATCACGCCTTTTGGCTATTGTGAGGGAGCGGATATTGTGGCGGACGGATGTCTGGACGGCAGACTGGTGGTTGTGGGACTGGTATTGGGGGCAGTTGGCATTGCGGCGGCTTACCTGCAGTATTGCAGGAAGGATATTACCGTCTGATGGTTTTAACGTCCGTCGCAAATTTACTGCCACATACCATCCTGTCATAGAGGTTGAAAAACGTTGTTGATCAGCCGTCTGCTACAGGTGCAGATCCTTTCGGTCAAAGATCATGATCCCCAGCGCATAAAGCACAGCGGCGCCGGCCAGCAGTATGAAGATACCCGCAGCAGCCTGGCCCTCGCCGGCAAGAATGCCGTCAGGGTTAAACAGGGTGAAGAAGGTAAAATACTTTGCTTTTTCCGCATCGCCGCCTACGTTTGCCAGCATCTGCAGTACGTACATAAAGATCGGAATCCCGGCGCCGGCCGCAACGCTGTATTTTGTATCTGAGAACAGGCAGGAAGAGAGAAAGCAGATGCTGCCGATAAACAAATGCAGGCACAGCAGGCCGCCGTTCAGCATCAAAAGAGCCGTTACATCAAGTTCTCCCGGGAAACCGCTTCCAGCACAGACCAGTTCCAGCCCCGTGCTGTAAAGAATAAGCAGCACAATACCGCTGATGAGCACTTTCATCTGCGTAAAGGCAATGGTGCGCCGCTTTACGGGAGCGGCGGTCAACAGGGCCATGGAACCCTTGTCTACATATTTTGCGATCAGGGCATTGCCGCGCAGTATGCAGAATAGCATCGGAAAGATCAACAGGATAAATCCGTAAAGATAAGATACCATAAATCCCAGAAGCGTGGCCGCATGTGCTTTCATGCCCACAGAAGCCATAAATTCCGGCATGGCTTCCACAAAACCGTCTAAAGTCTTCATCAGCTCAGGGTCGTACATGCCGATGATAATGGATACATACATGGTGATGACCGCGCCGAAAATGACCAGCAGTTTTATACTTCCTTTCATTTCGCGTTTATACAGTGCCATGTTCAGCATGGGTTTCCCCTCCGTAATAATTCATAAAGATTTCTTCCAGACTCTGCTTCGTTGTAACGGTAACTTCCAGTCCATTGCATACACCGTTAAAATCCAGGGCAAATGCCCGGGCTTCGGCCTCGTTTCCAAGGGTTACCGTGTACCTGCGTGTATGCCGTTCCCGCAGTGCAGCGGCAGCATCCACGGCAACCATCCTGCCGTTGCGGATGATCCCGATACGGTCACAGGTGCGCTCCACTTCCTCAAACATGTGGCTGGACATTAGGATCGTCTTGCCATGCTTTTTTTCTTCCGCGATCAGATCAATGAATCTGCTCTGCATCAGCGGGTCAAGGCCGCTGGTCGGTTCATCGAGGATGAGAATATCCGGGTCATGCATAAAGGCGGCCACGATCCCCAGTTTCTGTTTCATCCCTTTGCTCATCTTTTTGATCCTGCCTTTGGGGTCCAGGGCAAAACGTTCCAACAGTTCGTCCCTGCGGTTCAGGCTGCCGATCCTGCGGTATTCCGCGATAAATTTCAGGAATTCCGTGCCGGACATATCTTCAAAGAAGCTGATCTCACCGGGAATGTAGCCCAGTCTTGCCTGCACCTGCTCCCTTTCGTGCCAGCAATCCAGACCGTCGATGGTACAGCTTCCTGCCTTCGGCTTCAAAAATCCCATTAGATGACGTATCGTCGTCGTCTTGCCGGCGCCGTTCGGGCCCAGAAACCCGAAGGCCTCTCCCTGGTCTACGTGAAAAGATACATCAAACACGCCTTTTTGGCCGCCATAATCGCGGGTCAGGCTGTCCACTTTAATGACACTCATAAAAAATCCTCCTGATCGACTCTTTTCGATGGTCCTGGAAATTTACTGCAAGTATAACATATGTGAAATCGGTTCACAACGTGGTATCAGTCGATTGCTTTTATCCCTGATGCGGAAAGTTTCTTAAGATTTTCCAGCATATTGTCTAATACTTCCGGAGAATGCCCTTCCCATCGGGTTACCTCCGCCACGATTTTCAGCGGCTGTTTGTAAATCCGCTTTTGTGCCGTGGAAGAAGGAACCCGGGCTGAATACTGTTTTTTCACTCATGAGTTTTGCTCCTTTATAATGTTTTATTTACTGTCAGCAATGACAGGGAACTCTTTTTTTCTACGTCTTTTTGTCAACAATACGTCTATGCGAATTAAGTTATATCGCTGAATCATAACGCAATATAAATTATGCAATACAATGAGTAATGCAAAGATTTGAATCCACGGACGGCCTGCAAGGAATACGGCCGGTAAACAAACCAAAACACCAAACAAATGCGTTTTTGCGTTTTTTATCAACTGGCTTTTCAGGAAAGTAATGCCTTCTTCGGAATAGTCTTTCAGAAAATAATTATCTGTGTCTGGCTTTCCTCTCCACTGGTCATATTTCTTCTTGATCTGGATAATAAATTTACGATATTGATTTACACCCAGTAAACGATATAATTTTTGCTCCATAAAAACCGCTCCTTTTTATTATCAGTTCTGATTATAAGGTATTATAATTCAAAATTCAATGATGTTTACAACATTATTTCGCAAACTGCCGGACGCATGAAGAAAATGTGGAAGAATGTGACGCTGTAAGGGCGAAATAACCCTTGATTTATGTGGTCTTTTTTATACTTTAGAGGAAGAAATTTAATGTGAATTTTATTGTAAAGACAAGCGGTTTTTTGTATAATTGAAGTGTAGCAGGAGCAGGATATATCGTATCTTATGTCACATATTTTTAGAAATCGAGGTGTTAAATTGCAGAATGATACAATACAGATAGAGGAAGTCATAGCAAAGCGTACCGCAAAAAACAGCGTATTCCTTGACCTTTTTCAAAACAAGAGTTATCTGCTGAAACTGTATAAAACGCTTCACCCAGAGGACACCACAGCGACAGAGGATTCCCTTACAGATGTAACGATTACAAATGTATTGACGGATAACCTGTATAATGATTTAGGTTTTATTGCTAATAACAAGCTGATGATACTTGTGGAGGCACAATCTACATGGACAGTGAATATTTTAGTAAGAGTTTTGCTGTATCTGGCACAAAGTTATCACGAATATTTTCAACGTACCTGCCAAGACTATTACAAAAGCAGGAAAGTAAAAATGCCAAAACCTGAACTTTATGTGATTTTTGCTGGAAATAAAGGGCGGAAACCCGATAAAATAGCTCTGTCAAAAGAATTTTTCGAGGGTGCGGATATAGATATTGAGGTGAAAGCCAGGGTTATTTGTGAAAGCGATACAGATGACATTATCAATCAGTACATCATTTTCTGCAAAGTTTTTAATGAGCAGACAAAGCAGCATGGAATGACGAGGAAGGCAGTTACGGAAACTATCCACATATGCAAGGACAGGAATGTCTTAAAGGAATATTTGCTTGATAGAGAAAAGGAGGTTGTGACGATTATGATGAGTTTGTTTGATAATGAACAGATTATAAAGTCGTTTATCAGAAGTGAACGGTATGATGTTGCAAAAGAAAAGGCTTTACTTATGTTGAAAAATGGAAAAATTACAGTTGATGAGATTAGTAAATTTTTCCCGGAACTAATTGAAAGTGACATAAAAGAACTTGAAGGCGAGGTTATGCATTTGGCGTAATTGGTAAAACGATTTGATATCAAAATAACAGCGTAAGGGCGCAGGGAATAGTAGATTGTAAACCATGCGCTTTTTTTGCAGCTAAAAGGGGCGCATATATGATTGAAATATCCAAAGCGTTGGTCGGCCGCCTTATAAAAGAACAGTTTCCACAATGGGCGAATCTGGAAATTGAACCGATGGAACACAGCGGACACGATAACAGAACATTTCACCTGGGAGAGGAAATGACTGTGCGCCTGCCAGGCGGAGAAGAATATGTCCCGCAGGTCGAAAAAGAGATGAAATGGCTTCCGGTGTTAGCCGGGAAGCTGTCTCTGCCGATTTCCTGTCCTGTTGCGCAGGGAAAGGCGGCCGGATTTTATCCGTTTCCGTGGTCGGTCAATCAGTATATTCCGGGGGAAACGTTACATAAAAATAATATCCTCGACAGCAACCAATTTGCCGCTGCACTGGCGGATTTTCTAAAAGAGCTGCAAAGTATTGATACGAAAGGCGCGCCGCCGGCAGGCGAGCATAATTTTTTCAGGGGTGCTCACCCATCTGTTTATAACGAACAGGTAATGACTGCGCTGCAGAAATTGTCCGATATTTTACCGACGTATAAAATCCGGAAGATTTGGGAAAATGCAGTTTCGACGAAATGGGAAAAACCGCCTGTGTGGCTGCACGGCGATATTGCGCCGGGAAATCTTCTGGTGGAAGACGGCAGGCTTTGCGGCGTCATTGATTTTGGAATTATGGGGATTGGTGATCCGGCCTGTGATTATGCGATGGCCTGGACTTTTTTTGACGGCCAAAGCAGAAAGTATTTTCTGCAGGGACTTGATGCAGGAACTGTTGACAGAGCGCGCGGATGGGCTTTATGGAAAGCGTTGATTACGTACCGTTCATCTCAGGCGTCCGTGGCGGAGAATGCGAAATACACGATCAATGAGATTATGAGCGAAAACAAAGAGTTTACAGAAGGAAAGCCCCTTAAAACCGGGATAATAGTTTGTAAACTGTAAAATATTTGAAATATTCAGGTTGCCGAAACCGGAGAAATAGCGGATAATAGTCTGGAACGGAGGCGCACATGTTTCAGATCATTTCAGAAAATTTTTTTGTACCGCTGGCATCGCCGAACAAAGCAGTCTATTGGGAATGTCTGGTAAAGCTGTTTACGGTCATGAGCCATCAGCTTTCTTTTGGTGTGGAAAGAGATATTCTGGTGCAGGAGCTGCAGTATTATTTTGAGCAGGAGCAGGCGGCTTCCATGGCGGAAGAGGGCTTCGACGGCAAAGGCAGCCGGGATAAGGCCAACTGGATGCTGCGGCGGTTGGAATACTATGACTGGATCGAGATCGAGACGGACAAGAGCTATGTCCAGCGGGCCAGTTTTAAGGAATATGCGGTCAAGATCATCAGAACCCTTCTGGAGATCGAGGAAGGGAAGCAGATCGAATATCAGGGTTATATCTATACCATCTACAGTCTGGTGCGCAGCAGCACGGATAATCCGGGGATCGTGCTGCTGTCCATTCTGGAAAACACCGACATGCTGATCACAGGGTTGAAAAACCTGAATTCCGGAATAAAACACTATATAGACGAACTGACGAAATACAAGACGCCGGCAGAGATCATGAACGTGCTGTTCAATGATTATATTGAAAATATCGTGGACAAGGCATACCATCGACTCCTGACTTCCGACAATGTGTCCAAATTCCGTCCGGAGATCGTGGAACGGCTGGAAGCGAAAAGCCGAAGCCGCGCCTATATCGAGAAGGCCAGCGCGGAGCTTGCCGGCATCCGCGAGATCACGCCGCAGCAGGCGGAGGAGCTGGTCTATCAGTATATTCACGAGATCATAGACGCTTTTCAGAACATGGATGAGATTCTGGCGGAGATCAACCGGAAGAATACGCAGTACCAGAAAGCGGCCATCAACCGGGCGAAATTCTATCTGATCGGCGGCGAGGACGTGAGAGGCCAGCTTAAGGAGATATTGTCTGCGGTCAATGAGAAGATCAATGCGGAGGGCCTGGAACTTGGCGGCATCTACAGGATCACTTTCCTGGACGAGCTGGTAAAGATCTACAGCGCCGGCGTGCTGGACGAGAGGTCACTGTTCGTTCCTCTGGAAGGGAAAAAGGAATTTAAGCCGGTGGCGCTTTTTAATGAGCTGCCGGACGAGGCGCTCAGACAGGCCAAACTGCAGAAGATGATGGAGAAGATGGAGCGGGTGTTGAATCCACAGAAGATCGACCGCTATGTGCTTGACTGCCTGCAGGGCAGGGAACGGATGCTGGCCTCCGAGCTGCCGCTTGCAACCACGGAGGATTTCGTATATTTGATCTATATCCGGCTGTACGGGCAGCGCAGGACGATGCGGTATGCGATAGAAGCGGCGGAGGATATTACGGTCAATGGCTATCGGTTTCGGGATTATGTGATCCGCAGGAAAGAGAAGTAGAAGGAGTTTTACGAGGATGGATTTTTTAGAGGGAATGCTGCAGAAGGATAAGGACGAATTTACGCGGATCTGTAATCGTCTGCTCAGCAACTGCTTTATCTGCAGGCGCAATGAGACGGCGAGAGGCGATTACTATTTTATCACCAGATATAAGGAGAAGTTTACGCAGTATCTGGCGGTGACCGGTTACCGGCTGGAGATCAATGAGGAATACGGCGTGGTGCAGCTGACCAATCCGCTGAATTATAACCGTTACAATATGAAGCTTTTTGAATCCGTGATTCTGTTGATCCTGCGGATCTTATATGACGAGAAGAAGCGGGAGCTGTCCGCCAGCGATGAGGTGATTGTCAATATGGGCGACATCCATGAGAAGTTTCTGAGTCTCAAGATCCGGGACAAGATGATGGACAAGACCACGCTGCGCAATGCGATCAGTACCATGCGGCGTTTTCAGCTGGTGGAGGTTCTGGACCGGGAGCTTTCCAATGAGGATTCCCGTCTGATCATCTACGATTCCATCCTGATGGCAGTGCGGGTGGAGGACATCAAGCTGGCTTATGAAAAGCTGGAAAACTATCGAAAGGGCGGAAAGTCGAATGAAGAAACTGACGAGAGTGAAACTGATCAACTGGCATAGGTTTACCAACGTGCTGATCGATCTTGAGAATTCCGTCCTGATCTCCGGTGAGAACGGTGCAGGCAAATCCACACTGCTCGATGCCATCCAGTTTGTGGTGACCTGCTCCACCAACTATTTCAATAAGGCGGCCCACGAGAACGGCAAGCGGAAGCTGACCGGCTATATCCGCTGCAAGACCGGGCGCGAGAACAGGCCCTATGAGCGGACCGGAGAGATCAGCGCCCATGTGGCCCTGGAATTCTATGAGGAGAAGCGGCAGAAATATTTTATCGTCGGTGCGGTGGTGGACTCCGCGTCGGAAGGACAGGAGAAGACGGTGCGCTATCTGATGGACGGGGAGCGGCTGGAGGACGGACTCTTTTTTCAGGGAAAAGTGCCCAGATCCATCGCCCAGTTCCGGGCCGGTAACGGGAAGAAGATCAAGACCTGGTGTACCACGGAGAAGGATGCGAAGCAGATGATCAAGAACCGCTTCGGCCGTCTGGAAGATAAATTCTTTAAGCTGATCCCCAAGGCCATGGCTTTCCGGCCCATTGATGATATCAAGGATTTCGTCTATTCGTATGTGCTGGACGAGAAGGAAGTGAATATCGACATTCTGCGGGAGAATGTGCGCACGTATCAGGATCTGCAGCGCACACTGGATAAGATCAAGCTGCGGATGGGGAGGCTGGAAAAGATTGAGGGATTCTACAGGCAGGTGGAAGACGGCACGCGGAAAGACCGGATGTACGAGTATTTTCTGGACCGGATAGAAGTGGACATTCTGGAGGAGGAGATCAGGCAGCTGGAGAGCGTCATCGTGCACGATACCTACAGGCTGGAGCGGTGGAATCAGGAGATTGCGGAAGCCCAGAAGGAGAAGGAAGAGAGACAGGCCATCCGGGACAACCTCTATGCGGAGCTGGCCAGTGACAAGGATTTTATCGCCAGAGACGAACAGCAGAAGAAACTGCTGCTTTTGGAGGAACGTGAAAGGCAGCTGTCCGGGGAGCGGCAGCAGCTGCTTACAAGTGTGAATATGGCGAAAGCAGAAGTCAACCGGCTGTTGCAGGTGCCGGACGCAGACGACTGCATCCGGTCATACGGCGAACAGCTGGGGCAGCTGGAGAAGACGGTGCGGATCGATGACTTCAAGGATACCCTGCAGAAGGTTATCGCCTACAAGAATTATATGAGCGACCGGGTCTATAAGAGGCGTGCGGAACTGGATATGAACCTGCGGGAGCTGTCCGGGCAGAAGAAGGAATGGGACTTGAAGATCGAGAACCTGATGAAGAAGAAGCTTTCCTACCCGGAGGAAGTCACCCGGGTGATGAATGCCATTAGAGAGGAATTCGTCCGCATCGGCAGGACGCCGGAACCGCGGATCCTGTGCGAGATGCTGGAGATCACGGACGATTCCTGGCGCAATGCGGTGGAGGGGTATCTGAATACGCAGCGTTTCTATATCCTGGTGGAGCCGGATAATTTCGATATCGCCCTCGGCACTTATGACAGACTGCGCAGGGAGAAGAAGACTTACGGCGTGGGGCTGATCAACACGCAGAATCTGGAGGGGTACGATACCGCGCCGGAAGGATCTCTGGCCACGGTGGTCACGTCCGGCAACAAGTATGCCAGACGCTACATCAATATGGTGCTGGGCAAGGTGACCATGTGCGAGCATTACAGCCATCTGAAGAAATACAAGACGGCCATCACCAGAGAGTGTATGCGCTATCAGAACCACGTAGCAAGTGCCATCAAGCCTGCCATCTTCGAGACGCCCTATATCGGCAAAAACGCCATCCGGGTACAGTTGGAGCAGGCAAAGCATAAGAGTAAAGAGCTGGAAAATCAGATCAAAGAGAAACAGAATGTGCTGCAGAAGCTGGAAGAACTGCAAAAACCCCTTTCCACGGAGACGGATACCGATATTAAATACCGCGTGGATGTGCTTGTGGAACTCAGGAACACGGCGCAGGAGATCAAGAACTGCCGGGCCAACATCGCCACGCTGGAGAAAAATTCCAATATGATCCTCAAGCAGATCCAGCTGTCGGAGCTGGAGAAGATCATCCGGGAGAAGGAGGAGCAGATCGCCAGAGACAACCGGCGGGTGGGACAGACCGAGCAGAATATCGAGAATACCAGAGGAAGGCTAGCCGACCGGCAGACCTCCCTGGTGGGGCAGAAGGCGCGCTGTGCGGAGTTTGCCGCCAGACAGGAAGAAGATATCGTGCTCTGGGATCATGATTATGAGAAGCAGCTAAAGGACAAAAGCCACGAACAGTTCAAGGAGAACTTCGCCCGCAGAAGGAAGGCCAACCAGACCACCATAGCCAAATGCACGGAATCCATGACAAATGCCATGGTGGAATACAAGACCGCTCACGACTTCGGCGCGGCGGCCACGCTGGAAGGATATCCGGATTTCGAGGCGGAATACAGCAAGCTGAAAAGTTCCGAACTGCTCAGTTATGAGGAGAAGGTGGAGAGCGCAAGACAGTCCGCAGAGGAGGAGTTCCGGGAGCAGTTTCTGGCCAAGCTGCAGGAGAATATGAAGAACGCCCAGACGGAATTCAAGGAACTGAACAAGGCGCTTCGGGATATCCGTTTCAGCAACGAGAAGTATGAATTCCTGTTTATGCCCAGCAAACGTTACCGCCATTATTATGAGATGATCATGGATGACTTTAACGCCGTGCAGGGAGAGTCCATTTTCAGCGGTCTTTTCCACGAGAATCATAAAGAGGTGATCGACGAGCTGTTTGAGCGGCTGGCGCTTGATCATGAGAACAGCGCGAAGGCACTGGACGAGTTTACGGACTACAGGACCTATATGGATTATGATATCCGTATCCTGCACAGTGACGACAGTTATTCGCTGTATTCCAAGGTGTGTGAGGAGAAGAGCGGCGGGGAGACCCAGACGCCTTTCTATGTGACCGTGGCCGCCTCCTTCGTGCAGTTGTACCGCAACGGTATCGGCGGCGAGGCCGTGGGGCTGGTGATGTTCGACGAGGCTTTTAACAACATGGATGACGAGCGGATCGGCGGGGTGCTGGAATTTTTGCGCAGGCTGCCGCTGCAGATCCTGATTGCGGCGCCGCCGGACAAGATCCAGTATATCAGCCCCTTTGTGGAGGAAACGCTTTTGGTGATGACGGATGAAAAGGTGAGCTTCGCGGAGAGGTATTACAATGGTGCAGTATGACAAGATGATCCTGAACAGGCTGTTGGACACTTATGAGTCCAGCCTGCTTTCCACAGGAGAGAACAGAAGGAATATCCATATCGAGTTCCGTTTTACGAAAAAGGCGCTGCCGGCTTACTTCGACGAAAGCTCTTCGGAATATGAGCGGATCCACTTTTTCATGGAAAGTCTGGAGGAAAAGCAGCTGATACGGATCTGCTGGCAGGGAGGGCGCAAAGGGCATATCATCGCCAGGGTACAGCTGCAGACGGAAAATCTGGAGACGGCCTATGCTTTTGTGCGCCGGGTGCCGAAGCAGGATCTGGCGGCAGGACACAGACAGCTGCTGAAAGAGTGCCTTGCGAAGGAGCCGACGCCGGTCTGCCGTGCTTTTGCGGCCCATGTGCTGGAACGTCTGGCGGAACATAAATCTGTGAAGGAATTCGTGCAGCTGGAGGATATCGCGTCTACCAGGCGGCTGCTTGCCGTGATAGAGGCCATCGAGAAGAATGAAGAGCCGCTGTACCTGCGGGAATTTTCGATTCGGCATTTCCAGGATTCCAAGGCCTTCGAGAAGATGGAAGGCAGGATCGCCCATATTTTCAGGCGGTTTCAGGAAGGATGCGAGGAGGCAGCCGTGGAGGAGATCCTGGCGGAATACGGCATCTACCATACGCCGGATTATGTTTATCTGAAAGGGAATGCGACGCTTTTAGTGGGAGCGGAGAAGATGGATCTGTCGGTGTTAAAGCAGGGACTTGGCATCTCCGGGGAGGATATCGGCAGGATACGGTTTGCGGGTACGGCAGCGGTGAAGCAGGTGATCACCATCGAGAATCTGACCACCTTTTTCCGCTGGCAGGAGGAAGACAGCCTGCTTGTATATCTGGGCGGTTATCACAACAGCGTCCGCCGCGCCCTGCTTATGGAACTCCATGCGGCCTGCCCGCAGGCGGCGTATCATCATTTCGGAGATATTGACGCCGGCGGGTTCGAGATCTACCGTGACCTGCGGGAGAAGACGGGCATTCCCTTCCGGATGTACCGGATGGATCTGGAGACACTGCAGGCCTATGAACAGTACGGCAGGCCGCTGACGGAGAACGACAGGAAACGGCTGCAGAAGATGCGCGGACGGGAAGAGCTGTGTGAGGTGATCGACTATATGCTGGCGCATGATGTGAAGCTGGAACAGGAGTGTATCAGAGGAGCGTTTTAAAAGAATCAAATACCGGATTAAGATATCCCGTATGCAGTGATACTGTGTGGGGGATATTTTTATATCGCAGAAAAGTTAGAAAGTATATTCTGTGAGGTAAAGAATTTACGCATCGGAGGTCAAAATTTTGCCTTCCGATGAAAATTGTCTGTCGCTATAATAAAAACATCTTAAGTAAACTTAATAAAGTGACAGGAGGTAACGGTTATGAGAAGGAAATTATCGGCAATGCTTCTGGCAGTGAGTCTGGTGTTTGGCTGTACAGGATGTGGCAGTGAGCCGAATCAAAGAAAAGAGGCAGAACAATCCGGGGCAGAACAGGATGGAACAGAAGAAGCAGAGTCGCAGGAGGATGCAGTACAGTCAGCTTCCGATGGGGAAAAAGTAATAACCATGTGGAGCGTTGCCACGGAGGGAAGTGCCACCGCTAACGGTGTGGCAAAAGCGATCGAAACGTATGAAAGTAATCATCCGGGGGTCAGGATCAAGCATGAGACTTTTGAAAACGAGGCTTATAAGACGAAGATCAGGACGGCCATCGCAGCAAATGAAGTACCTGATATCTTCTTTGCCTGGTTCGGAGCCTGGTCAGAACCTTTTGTTGACGCCGAAAAGGTTCTGAATTTGGATGATTACTATGCAGACTTTTCCGAGGAGATCACACAGGAGACGCTGTCTTATGCAACGTTTGACGGCAGTCTTTACGGAGTTCCGTCTTCCACACCGATCTCCGTGCTGTACTATAACAAGGCACTGTTTGAGGAGTATGGTGTAAAAGTGCCGGCTACGGCGGATGAATTTCTACAGGCATGCCAGACATTTACGGATAATGGTGTTCCGGCATTGTCTACCAGCGTTAAGGAAAACTGGGTGTTGGCGATGTTGTTCGATGCGCTGCAGCTGCACGCAACAGGCCCTGAGGATGCGGCAAAGGCGGTGACAAGAAATGGCGGTGACTATAATGATCCTGGATTCCTGCAGGCGGCACAGATGTTACGGGATCTGATCGATATGGGAGCGTTTATCGAAGGCGTGACCGGATTCAGCGGTGATGAGGCCAATCAGGCATTTATTGACGGGAAAACGGCTATGTATGTGCAGGGTTCCTGGCTGGCGGGAAGTATTCAGAATGGTGCGGAGAATCCGGATGATTTCGACCTTGTCCCGGTGCCCGTCCTGAATCCGGAAAGGGCAAGTGAACATGATTTCATGGGCGGCGCGGCGGAAGGATTTATGGTGGCGGCAGATGTGGAGGATCCGGCGGTCGTGGCTAATGCCGTATTTGAAATTTCCAGATCCATTTCGGAAAACTGTTATCTGGATGGTTCTGCGCTTCCTGCCTGGAAGGTGAATTATGATGACAGTCAGGTGCCGCCGATGATCCGGAAACTGGCAGCTTATTCCGCAGAAGCGACTTCTTACACCGTGTGGTTCAATGTCCTGATGACAGCGGATGATACGGAAGAATATTTCGATCTGACAGACCAGCTTTTTGTCGGCAATATTACACCGGAACAGTATGTGGAGTCTCTTGCAGATTATCTGAAATAATGGAAAGCGTGCGGGGAATGGAAGAGATCCATTCCCCATAAAAAACGGTGAAGGGGGAAAACTATGAATAAGGTGAGAAAGAATAAACTGGCTGTTGTTGTTTTTATCCTTCCTGCAGCATTTCTGTTTTTGGGGATTATTGTGATACCGATCTTTCTTTCCGGCTATTACAGTATGCTGGACTGGGATGGTATTTCGGAGGGGATGTTTACAGGGTTGAAAAACTACAGGGAGATTTTCACCAGTCCGTCCATTGGGTTTCCGAAATCAGTAGTCAACGTGCTGCTTTTGGCATTCCTGTCTCTGGTAGTACAGCTCCCTGTTTCGCTGCTTTTGGCCATCGTTCTGGCCAATGGCGTCAAAGGGGAAAGATTTTTTCTGTCGGTTTTCTTTATTCCGAATCTGATTTCCACGGTTGTGACCGGACAGCTTTGGATGAAGATCTATAATTATGAGTATGGTCTTTTAAATCTGCTGCTGCGCGCTCTGGGACTTGACAGTCTGACAAGGATCTGGCTTGGTGATATCAATACGGCTCTGGGAGCTGTTTTTGTGGCACAGCTGTGGCAGTATATCGGTTATAATATGCTGTTGTTATATGCCGGTATCAAATCACAGTCACAGGATGTGAAAGAGGCCGCCAGAATTGATGGGGCCGGGTCTGTCAGGATGGCATTTTCAATTATCATCCCACAGCTGAAACCGGTGCTGGAAGTTTGTACGATCTTTGCAGTGGTGGGTTCCCTGAAAATCTTTGACTTGATCTATGTGCTGACAGACGGTGGCCCTGTCCACGCGTCCGAGGTACCTTCCACGCTGATGGTAAGAATGATATTTTTCAGAAACAGATACGGGCTTGGAAGCGCTATGGCAATGTTTATCATATTTATCTGCTTTTTCTTTGCCGTATTGATCAGACAGCTGTACAGAACAAAAGACAAGGAGGAGAAACATGTCAGATATCATAAAAAATAAGATACCACGCTTTGTCAGAAGTATGCTGCTTCTTCTCTGGGCGGTCATACAGCTGTTCCCTGTCTACTGGCTGTTCACATTTTCGTTGAAGAGCAACCGGGAAATATTCGGGGAGAACGTAATAGGGCTGCCCAGGGAATGGTTGTGGGAAAACTATGAGAAGGCTCTGACAGTGGGGCATATGTTAAAATATTTCATGAATTCCCTGATCATAGCCGGTGGCAGTATTCTTGTAACGACTGTGGCGGCCTTAATGGCCGCATATGCGCTGGGCAGGCTCATATGGAAGGGAAGAAATCTTGCGAATGCCCTGTTCATGCTGGGTCTGACAATCCCGATCCACGCGGCTATGCTGCCCATATTTCTGATCATGAAGAATATGAGACTTTTGAATACGTACCAGTCGCTGATTCTGCCTTATGCGGCATTTTCACTGGCGATGGCCATTCTTGTGTCGGGCAGTTTTCTTCAGTCGATACCGGAGGAGCTGGAAGAGTCGGCATGTATTGATGGCTGTGGCACTTATGGGATTTTTTTCAGGGTGACACTTCCGTTGATGAAACCAGCTTTTTCCACGGTGGCGATTTTCACTTTTTTGAATGCGTGGAATGAATTTATGTTTGCGATTGTCTTTGTTTCGGATTCCAGATATAAGACATTGCCGGTGGGCATTCAGGAGCTTTTCGGACAGTATATGTCGGATTGGGGACCGGTGGGAGCCGCTCTTGTCATAGCAACTTTTCCGACGCTGCTTTTATACTGTTTCATGAGTGGAAAAATTCAGGAGAGCATGATTATGGGTGCTGTGAAAGGATAACGGTATGGGCAGGCGGATACGGGCAGGCAGGAAGAAGGCGACATGGAACAACTGGTTTTCGGAGCGAAAGCTGCAGCAGAAAATGCAGATTATTTTTGTGGCGATTATCATTGTCTTTGCAGGATTGATTCTGTCGCTGTATCAGTTTGTCATACGCATGAACCTGAAACAGTACGCTCTGCAGAATAACAAGGATACTATGATGTCCATAGGCAGCAGTGTGCAGGCCAAGATTAATTCCACCAATACACTGAGTAAGCAGATTATGATCGACAGTGTCATCAAGGCTTATCTGAATGCGCAGAACGGGCAGGATATTTTGCTGGTGGCGCAGGCGAACCGGGCGATCGATGAGTTTTTCTCGATAACGGAAGAGATTGAGTCGATCTATGTTTTCCGACTGGACGGAAATTATATTAAGATTGGGAATGAGACCATTTACTTTGAGGCGGACAATTTCTGGAGACAGGAACTGCAGGAAGCAATCTGGGCGAGACGTGGCGGGTACATGATTTTCTATAATGGAAAAGGGGCGTTCAGGGGGAAAAAAGAAACGAATGTGCTTACATTCTATCGGTTGATCAACGATGTTGACACACAGAAGCCGATCGGCATTCTGGCAATCAATATGAATAAGGATATTCTTTACGACTGTATTAAGGACTTCTCCAATGACATTAAGGGATTTTGTTTTATGGATGAGGAGGGAGAAGTGCTTCTGGAGAAAAACTGGGGGAATAAAGAGTATCAACTGGAGCTGGGGGACGTGTCTTATGGACAGGAAGGGAAAAACCGGATTTTCAGTGAAGAGGTTTTTTCCTATTACAGAATACCGAAGACGGGGCTGATCCTGCTGTCTTATGAAACGATCGGTCTGTTGTCGATGGTCACGAAAGAACTGTCCGTATCGATTCTGGTTATTGTCTGCTTTGTGCTTGCCGTATTTCTGCTGTTGAGTTATACCATGAGGCGGTATGTGACACGGCCGTTGGAGAAGCTGGTGACATCTATGGGGGAAGTGAAACAGGGGCGTTTCCACAGGGTAAGCATACGGCTTCCGGATGATGAGATCGGCCAGCTTAAGGATTCTTACAATCAGATGATGGTGGAGCTGAACCGTCTGGTGGAGGAACTGATCGATAAGGAGAAAGTGATCCAGAAGGCGGAGTTGGATATTTTGCAGGAACAGATCAAGCCCCATTTTCTTTATAATACGATTGATATGATTGCAAACCTGGCGTTGGAAGCGGGAGCGGAACCTGTATTTGAGGCATTGGAAACACTGGGAGATTTCTATCGGCGGTTTTTAAGTAAGGGAAGTAAAGAAGTTACGATCCTGGAGGAAATTGACATTGTACGGGATTATCTGCGACTGCAAAAGCTCCGATATGGAGATATTTTTGATGATGTATACGAGATAGATAAAACGCTTGTGGGCGTGACGGTTCCGAAGTTGATTCTGCAGCCTCTGGTGGAAAACAGTCTGTATCATGGAATACGAATGAAGGGAGAGAAGGGTCTGATCAGGATCAGCGTGGAGAAGGCGGACGGTATGGTGTGTATCTCCGTGTATGACGATGGCGTGGGGATGCGGCCGGAAACGATAAAAGACATATTGGATTCCAGAGAATTCCGTAGCTTTGGCGTGAAGGGAACCATTGAGCGGATCAATTATTATTACAGACAAAACTGTGAGGTTACGATTCGTTCAGAGATCTACAGGTATACGGAAGTGGTGATCAAACTGCCAGGGAACGGAGGAAGCAGGAGCAGGTTTCCGGAGAATGAATGCAATGCGCTGTCTCAACAGGTTGGGATAAAAGCGGCGCAGGAATGGAGTAGGGATTGAAATATCGGGTCATGATCATAGATGATGAAAGGGCGATCCGCAGCCTGCTTAAAAATGCGATCAAATGGCAGGACTATGATATGGAGATCGTGGGAGAGGCGGAGAGCGGGATAGAGGCGATCAATACCATTGATGAGATCAGGCCGCATCTGGTATTTGTAGATATTCGGATGCCCTTTATGGATGGGATTGAATTCTCAAGGCTTGCCAGAGAGAGGTATCCCAGATTAAAGATTATTGTCTTAACGGCATTTGATGAATTTGAGTATGCCAGGGAATGCATCAGCATTGGCGTGTCGCAGTATATTTTGAAGCCTGTTAACAGGGAAGAAGTCAAAGCAGTCCTGGAGAAGGTCAGACAGGTTCTTGAAGAAGAACAGGGACAGGAGCCGGACGGGCAGCCGGAAGAGCCGGAGGAATCTGACGGCGGGGATATGCCGATAGGAAACAGGATCCTTAGATATATTGACGAGCATTATACGGAGAATGATCTGAATCTGACTAAGACGGCAATGGAATTTGGTTATAATATGAGCTATTTAAGCAGACGGATCAAACAGGAAATGGGTAAGACTTTTACGGCGCTGCTGACGGAAAAAAGAATGCAGAAGGCGCAGGAGTATGCGGAAAGCGGGATGGTAATGTATCTGGCAGCTCAAAAGACAGGGATACCGGATCCTGTCTATTTCGGGAAATGTTTTAAAAGGTTTACCGGTATCAGTTATTCTGACTATGCCGGCAGAAAGGAGGATGCAAATGGAGAAGCGTAGAAGATTTGACGATGAGATCGAAAAGCTTTTCGGCGAATTTCAAAACAGTTTTTCGCGAAAAAATGTCGTCCTGTATGACAAGATCTATCGGGAAGTGTGGAAAAAGGATGAAAAAGCTCTGGAAAAGCAGGCAGAAGCTTTTGACAGGTTTCTTTGTGAAAAAGAAATAAAATTGTCGGAACATGATATTTTTGCAGGACAGCTGCAAAATTATCTGATGCGTTTTTCCCAGCCGCTGCCAAAAGATGGGGATCCGGCTGTGTTTGATCCGTATGAAGTGAAGACGGGGCCGGTAAATCCGCCGGAAAATGCACGGGAGACGGCAAAGATGATTATGGAGCACGGCGTGACAGCCAGGGAGGCCAGGCTGACAGCGTATCTGCCGGATGGTGTGGAGGCAGGCTATTTCACTCATTATCCTGTGGGACATGCCATTACGGGTTTCCCTTTTGTGGTTCATACCGGGTTGGAAGGCATCCGGCAAAGAATAGAGCAGAGTTTAAGGCAGAATAATCTAACACAGGCACAGAGGGAAACAGGATGGGCAATGCAAAAGACGATAGAATCCTGTCAGAAATATTTTGCCAGATATCAGGCGAAGGCGAAAGAATTGATCCAGACTTGTGCAGATCAGAGAGCCAGGGCCAGGATGCAGCGCATTGCGGACGCCATGGGACGCCTGCGGACAGAGCCGGCCGGGACGTTTTACGAGGCGGTGCAGCTTGTGATCCTTTTGCAGGAACTGATCCTGACACAGACGAAAGGTTCTATGTCTCTTGGGCGGATAGACCGGCTGTTATATCCCTTTTTGGAAAAGGACAGGGCGGAGAAGAAAGAAAATGAGGAAAGCGCGGGACAGTTGATCGATGCTTTTATGATAAAACTGGCCGGCTGCAGGAGCGCTTATCAGAATATTACACTGGGCGGTATCGATGAAAACGGCGACTATGCGGGCAATGAGATCAGCAGGATGATCCTTGACAGTGCCGGAAGGCTTGGGTTTGATCAGCCGCTGCTGAGTTTTCGGTTGAATGATAAAGTTCCTGACGGGCACTGGAATGAAATTCTGGATCTGCTGGCAGGAGGAGGAGGTTTTCCGGCGCTTTTCTGGGATGATACGATCATAAGGTCAAGGACAGACATGGGAGTCTGTGAACAGGATGCGGCAGATTATGGGATAGTGGGCTGTGTGGAACCGAGTATTTGTGGTAAAGAATTTTCCAATACGGAGGCAATGCGGATCAACTGGTGTAAAACGCTGGAACTGATGCTGAACGGCGGCAGATGCCCGGTGACGGGCAAAGAACTCTTTCTCAGGGAAAAGAGAAATCTGGACGAGATCACGTCTTTTGATGAATTTCTGGAGTGGTATCGGGAGGAACTTCGTCATGCGACAAAGGTGGGAGCGGAACTGTGTAATCTGATGGATCGCAGTTTTGCCGAAGAGTATCCGTCTACGCTCCTGTCGGTCACGCTTCAGGATTGTATTGATCGTCTGGAAGACTGTGGTGCAAAAGGGTGCCGCTACTGTAATTCCGCGATCAACCACACCGGGATCGCATCGGCGGTGGACTCCCTTGCCGCAATTCGGGAACTGGTTTATGAGAAGAAGATGCTTACGCTTACGCAGCTGCGGGATGTGCTGAACCGGAATTTTGAAGGGGATGGGGAGCTGCTTTCCTATATAAAGGAAAATGTACCGGCGTTTGGCAATGATCTTCCGGAAGCAGATGAGCCGGCGGCGGATCTTGTCAATGAAATGGCGCAGTATACGCAGAGCATGAGAAACGAAAGAGGCGGAAATTTTATGGCCGGTTTCTACAGCGTTTACCACCATGCGGCAATGGGCCGGTTGACAGGGGCGCTGCCCAGCGGCAGGAAAAAGGGTGAGTCGTTGTCCAACGGACTGTCTCCGGTTCAAGGGGCGGATCAGGACAGTCCGGCGGCTGTGATCGCGTCTGTGCAGAAGATGGACCAGACCAGATTTGCCAATGGTATGGTACTGGACATTAAATTGAATCCCGGCATGCTTAAGAAAGAAAGTCACAGGATACTTTTGCGCCGTTTTCTGGAGGTATATTTCAGACAGGGTGGAATGGAGATTCAGCTGAATGTGGTGGACAGGAAGACACTTCTGGAGGCAAAGCGCCATCCGGAGAATTTTCAGAATCTTCTTGTCAGGGTTTCCGGATTCAGTGCGTATTTCGTGAATCTTTTTGAGGAACTGCAGGACGAAATCATAAAAAGGACAGAATATGATCATAACGAATATACAGAGGATGTCGTTGGATGACGGACCGGGGATCAGGACAACGGTGTTTGTGAAAGGGTGTCCGCTGCATTGTCTCTGGTGCCATAACCCGGAATGTGTGGACAGGGAAGGAACGGTCCAGTTTTACGGATATTTTAAGAAGGTATTTCTTTATCAGGATGAGGCGGAAGAACTCTGTAAAAGGCTGCAGCGGGACAGGCCGCTTTACGAGGCGACCGGAGGAGGGGTTACCATATCCGGCGGGGAACCGCTTCTGTATCCGGAGGCGGTCAGCCGGATCGGTACGATCCTGAAAAGAGAAGGTATCTCTCTTGCCGTGGATACATGCGGCTTTGTGCCATGGCAGAACTTTGAGCAGGTACTGCCGGTGACGGAGCTTGTCCTGTATGATCTAAAAGCCGCAGGAGAACAGCGGCACAGAGAATTGACCGGAAAGAGTAACGTACTGATCTGGGAGAACTTCCATAGACTTTTGGAGGAGGGAACAGAGCTGCTGATCAGGATTCCTGTCATCGGCGGAGCTAATGAGAATGAACTGATGGAACTGGTCGGGAAGATACCGGCGCGCGCGAACATAAAAGCGGTGGAATTTTTACCCTATCACCGATATGGAGTCGGCAAATATGAGAAACTGGGCAAAGTATACCGGGGTGCAGCATTTTGGACACCAACGAAAGAATACTTTCGGGAGGTGGTCGGATTATTAGAAGACAAAGGGATCCGATGCTTCATACAGGGGGAAATGCCGTCTGATACAGGTGCAGATCCGCTTTTGTGCCATGGAAGAAGGAACCTGCCCGCGGAGGATGGCGGCAGGAGTCGAATCCCATAATTTAATCACAGGCATATTTCTGAATAGTTTTTCTCTACAATATATGATAATATGATTCTATACCTATGCTTAGCCAGGAAGCTGTCTTAGCCAGTTTCCCGTCCTGTTCACAGGGAAAAGAATGCGAAATATACGATAAATGAGATTATGAGCGAAAACAGAGAGGAAAACTGAAATTTGTGTGTGGGGGATGAAAATGGAGTATAGAAAACTATCCGTGGATGAAGCGGAACAATTTTGGAGTTTGATGAATCAACTGGATTATGAAACAAAGTATATGCTGTATGAACCGGGTGAGAGGGCAAAGAATCTTTCCATAATTGAGTCTGTAATTCGAGAATCCGTTGAAGGAAAAGACTTCCTGCTCGTTGCCGAAACGGATCATAAGCTTATAGGATACATATCGGCGCAAAAAGGTAATTTAAATCGTATCGCTCATTCTGCATATGTCGTTGTTGGCATCTTAAAGGATTATCGTGGCAAGGGAATTGGAACAGAGTTTTTTAAAAGATTGAATGTCTGGGCGGAAGAAAATAAAGTTGTCCGTCTGGAGTTAACTGTCATCTGTAAAAATGAAGCCGCAAAACACCTGTACACAAAAAGCGGTTTCGAGATAGAGGGTATTAAACGAAAAGCGGTTTGTGTAGATGGAGAGTATTTGGATGAATACTATATGGCAAAGGTAAGATAATTTCATGTTCGCAGGAGATTTGCAGAATTTGTGCGGGAGGAGCATGTATGGGAGAGTATGAGAGAAACATATGTGAGAGAAGTGGTCTGTACACCCAGATAACATGAATAGGCTGGAGGAAAACAGGAATGGCAATTACAATAAATATTTATTATAGCGGCAGAAACGGTAATGCAAAAAAATTTGCAGAGGAAATGATTTCCAGCGGGGTAGTGGATGAGATTCGTGCAGAAGATGGGAATATCAGATATGAGTACTTTTTTCCAATGGCAGATAAAGAAACGGTTCTTTTAGTTGACAGCTGGAAGGACCAGCACTCGATAGATGTCCACCACGCTTCCCCCATGATGGCAAAAATTATGGAACTGCGAGAGAAATATGACCTGCATATGAAAGTAGAGCGTTATAGATCTGACGAGGATGGAATGCCTGCAGCTGATCAGGCATTTATAAAGCAGTAAACTTATGGGCTGCGGTCTGTCAAAAGCAGTATAGGGCAGCAGTAAAAAAGGAATGTGTTAGAAAGCAGTATATATTGAACAGGCCTTTAATTTGCATTACAGTGGATTACTATGCAGCATAATAAGACAGAAGGAGAGAGGATGCCGGCTAATACAGCATTGCTGCAAGTGAGGACTTCCGCAGAGGATCAAGAAAAATCTACGGAGATTTTGGAAAAATTGGGCACTAATTTATCGGTAATGGTCAACATATCGTAAAAGGGAATTAGAACAGCTTTTATATTTCGCTAAGCAGTCATTGTTTAGCGAAATATAAAAGTTTAAAAATAATCAGGCATTTTCTAGTAGATTTTTATGATTCGCGTGGCAATATTTTCCCGGAAGCGCACATCATGATCGACGAGCAGCATGGTAGGGCGATATTTCAGAATGAGAGCTTCTATCTGCATTCTGGAAAAAACGTCGATGAAGTTGAGCGGTTCATCCCAGATATAAAGATGCGCCGGCGTCTGGAGACTTGCCGCGATCAGCACCTTTTTCTTCTGTCCTTCTGAAAATTCTTCCATATTTTTTGAAAACTGTTCCCGTTCCAGATCGAGCTGGCGAAGGAGTGCGAAAAACAGGCTTTTGTCAAGTTTTTGACCTTTGCAGAACTGCGTCAGGCTGCCCTTGAGAAAGCCCGTATCCTGATTGATATAGGAAATCACAAGCCCGGAGGCGACTTCCATCGTGCCGCTTCGGATTTCAACGCAGGAATCGTCAAAAGGCAGTATCGTCTGGGAGGTGGCAGCGGAGCTTCGGGAGACGGCGAGGGCATTTTTCTGTGCCGCCTGCTGTAAGATCGCCTTGATGAGCGTGGATTTGCCGCAGCCGTTCTTCCCGTGTAAAAAAATCCGCTCGCCCTGCATCAGTTCAAACTGCAGGTCTTCCAGAACGGGGCGTTCCTGTCCCGGATAACCGGCATACAGATCCCGGGCAAAAATCAGCCTGTCCTTGTGAAACTGCATCGGCATCAGCTTTAGCTGGGCCGGTGTTTCCAGATCCTGAAGCAGGCCTTCTTTTTCCTGAATTTCCCGATCCATCCGATATTCAAAGCTCTTGACCCGCGCCTGCATTTTGCGCGTTTTTTCGCCGATATGAGAGCGCGCATTTAAAAAACGGTCATGCTCCTTTGTGGGATCGAACCCGATCTTTGTACTTTCGTTCCGTTCCGCCCAGCGGGCACAGCGGTCGACGGATTTTTTTAAGGAAGCGATTTCCCTTAAATGCCTTTCATTTTCCGCCTGTGCGAACTGATCCATGCGCTCCTTATTTTGCTGCCAGCTGGAAAAATTGCCCGCCTGCACTTCGATCGTCTGCCGGTTTAAAACGAGCACATGATTCACGCAGGCGTCCAGTACATCCCGGTCGTGGGAGACGAGGATGAAGCCCTTTTTGGCCTGCAGGTAACGTTTTACGACCTCGCGCGCCTCCTGATCCAGATGGTTTGTAGGTTCGTCGATGAGCACAAAATCATTTTCGCCGGAAAAAAGCAGCGCCAGAAATATTTTGGTGCGCTCCCCATGGCTGAGCGTATCAAAGGGGCGGTACAAAAGCTCTGCCGGAGCGTCCAGCCGCTCCATTTCGATCAGGACGCGCCACAGCTCGCAGCCCGGTTTTAATTTGTCTAAAAATTCTGCCGCGCACTGATTTTGTTGTGCGGGACTTATTTCGTATGGGAAATAGTCCAAAACTGCCGGAGAGGAAATGATTCCGGTATATTCGTATTTTCCTGTTAAAAGCCGCAGAAACGTCGTTTTTCCCTTGCCGTTTCTGCCAAGGAATCCAAGTTTCCAGTCCGTATCCACCGAAAACGAAACATTTTCAAACACCGGATCTAAACTTCCCTCATAATAAAAAGTTAAATTTGTCACATTGATCTGCGCCATACCGTATCCTCCTTTCGGATCTGAAAAAGCCGGACGGCGAAGTTACATGAAAAAACAGAGAACCTCTGTCGCCAAAGAATCTCTGCCTGTAACATTCTCTTTTTCAAACGGATATGAGCACAGCAGTTAAAAACCCGATGCAGTCCGGGCATGCGCTGGCTATACAGGAATAATAAAAAAGAGCAAATGGCAATTCATCCACCTTTGGCAACACGAAATAACAGGGCACCTGTAGGGTACTGCGCCTGTCCGGACTGATGTTCGTGTTTCAAAATAAGCGGATTAAATTATCATTCGTGCTCTCCCTTCAAAATGATGATATAGAAATGGTAGCATAATATTTCTAAAAATACAAGATGAGGATTCCTTTTTGTGTGATTATGGAAAGATAGAGCGTTATTATCCAGCCCATTGTATTAAGAAGAAAAGTGAATGTTAATTTTCATAGACTTGTGAAATGTCTGCGAAAATTGACAAATTGACAATTTGAATTGCTTGAACCGGAATCAGTTTTATTGTAGGCTGAAAAAAAGGAGGCAATGCAAAATGAAATTCAACGAAAAACTACTGAAATTAAGAAAAGAAAAAGGGCTTTCCCAGGAAGAACTGGGAATGGAAATGCAGGTATCGCGACAGACCGTTTCAAAATGGGAGGCAGGACAGTCATACCCGGACTTCACCAGACTGGTTATGCTCAGTGATTTCTTTAATATGACGCTGGATGAACTTGTGAAGGACATTGATGTGCAGGAGGTGAGAGAAAATTCTCTTACAAATGAGAAAATAGATTCCATATACAGGGTTTCCCAGGAAGTAGATTCGATTTTTCAAAATAAAAGGATGAAAGATATTATAAAAGGAATCAAGTGGTTTATAGTGGGCAGCTGTATCTTTGTATGTCTGGTCATGATAATTTCGCTTATACTGCATTTCGTCTATCCGGAAGCCGGTACATTCTGGCGTACCTACTGACTTAAGACGGATTTTTGATATCCCATGTGCTGATCGCGGTGCATGGGATATCTGCATCTAATCATCGGAGTTCTTTTTGCTTATAAACCCTTTCTTGATTTCCTGTCTTGAGGTGCCGTGTTATGCAGCGGCGGTTATTCAATTTGTAGCTGGTTGCAATTCTACAAATCGGAAGTCATTGCTTATAATCAATATAAAACGAATAGTATGCTGTACCGCCATACCCATTATCAGTATCCCATTCCGCCCGAATCTCATAGATGTATCCGTCCGGTTTCAGTGTGATTTCGTTTCCGTCAATCTCCACATCCTCACTAACTGCGCTTGGATTGTTCCAGTATCTGTCGCTCCAGCACTCTGCGTTTAATATCCTATCCGGGCTTTTCTCAAAAAAGTTTAAAGAGGCAGTCTGTTCCGTGGTTTCCAATTTTACAAACATATCTTTACAGTCCAATGGATGCGCACCGTCAGCGATGAGTGATGTGGCTGTGCCGTCGGCATTCATCTTCTGCCACAAATAGGAACCAGTCAAAGTGTTGATAGAAGTGTTATCGCTTATGACAGCCAATCCGGGCGGCTCCTCTAAAATAATATTGGCATCTTTCTCGTCCAATAATCTATTTGCATAGCTGTTGAGTGCTTCGCACGGTTCATATTTGGTCTTATAACCGACACCGTCAATCACAAGGAACGGGTTATATGCCATAATTTCTGTCTGCATGCCATCAGACATCGTAAGCGTGAAAATGACGCCTTGCCCACTATACTCGGTGTAAGAGTTATCCTTATTATAGATAACTACATCTTTCAAATGTTTCACCAGTTCGTTTATATCAGTAATTTGAATCGTTTTGTCCGGCGGTGATAACCGCACTGTTGCCGATGCGATTTGAGCCGTATCCAGATTCTTATACGGTTTTTTCCCTCTAACAATAAACAAGACCACTCCAATAACACTCAATATCAATATGCAGGTTATTACAATGACTGTTATTTGTTTCTTCATAAGCAACCTCCGAATAAACTCATGGTTTACCAATGTCTTTATTATAGCACTTCATTTTACAAAATGAAATAAGATTCTTTGTACCAGATAAAATGATATTGGATAAATATGTGGGCAGGATTTCGTAGTTGTCGTCATTTGTGGAAAATCTAAAAGCCTGGATTTTTCCACAAAGCTTATTTCCTGGTACTTCTCGTAATCATTTACATCATGTTGAAACAGGGTACATTTTTTGATGAGTCCTGTCTTGAAGCCAGACGTAAAAACTGTGAACAAAAACAGCTATCCTGCTACATACGGGAATTAGAGAAGCACGGCTACCGTGTAGAAGCGCAGGCATGGCTGGTGGTCTGTGCTTTCAGGTGCAGCGGGATTTACCTACGGGCATAATTCGGTCATGCGGTTTTATGAGGGAACGGGCGCAGGCGCTTTTGGGGCCAGATATCCATGGAAAGATGCCCTGCACGGACCGGCAGCTGCATCGGTGGTAAAGATGGCAGAATTTGTCGGACGGATTCTGAAAGAAACAGCCGTGGAGGCGGTGCAGCAAAAGGTATGCCCGGAAGAATATCTGGAGAATGTCTGTGGACCGTGTCGGGAAATGTTGCGAGGAATATCCGTTTGGCGAGAGGAACAACGGGAAGAGCGTGTGATGGCCTGGAGGATAGGAAGGTATCGTTTATTCTATTTGTATACGGGATGTTCGGTGTATCTGTGTTTGGACGAGAATTGTGAAGCATGGTGGTTTGATCCAGACAGTGGTGCAGAGAGCCGGATCGGCAGGTTTGATGTGGAATGCGACAGCGTAGAGATCAGATTTAAGCCGCCGGCCGGTGATTTCCCTCATAGGGATTGGCTGCTGTTCTTAAAGGCAGATTGACGTATCAGTTCATAGACTTCCGGGCGTTCTGACTTTACGATATTACTACGCAATCTGAATAGAGTCCTGTTTTTATCAGGGTGATTCACTGTTAAAATAATTATATATAGAAAAATCGGGTCCAATGTCAATTTAGAAGGAATGTGTATTGGGCTGGATTGGAGACGTAATCGCAGCAATAACAAACAGGATGAAAGCAGGGGTGGAAAATGGACATTGCAAGGTATATAGAACGATATAGGACACCGTATAAATACGGCGGGGCAGTGATGGCCGGTTCCGGACAACCGGGAGCGTTTGACGAGAAGGGAGTGGATATTCCATTTGTATTCTGGCATAACGAACGTTATTACATGCTTTATACAGGGTATGATGGAATCGGTTATCAATCGGCTCTGGCGGTCAGTGATGATCTGGTACACTGGAGCTTTGACAGGATGGTACTCGCACGGGGAGAGAGCGGGAATGAGTGGGATGCTTACAGTGCAGCGGGCACCTGGATGATCAAGGAGAGTGACAGGCTGGAAGATATTCCGGTCCTGAAAAAGATCGATGGGAAATATTGGATGGTTTATCATGCGTATCCGGGGATGGGGTATGAGGAAGGACCTGCGGCGATTGGGTTAGCCTGGTGCAGCGAGGAGGATCTGGGAGAGTGGCATCGTCTGGAGCATCCGATCCTTACCTGTGAGGGCGGTGGTGCGTGGGAACAGGGAGGGCTCTACAAAGCCTGCATTATACGAAAGGATAATTTGTGGTATCTATTTTATAATGCAAAGAATAATGAACAGCGTTGGCTGGAGCAGACGGGAGCGGCGGTTTCGACGGATTTACTGCATTGGGAACGGATAGGAACGGAACCGCTTTTGCGGGTTACAAAGGGGAATTGGGACGGACGTTTTGTGTCGGATCCTTGTATTGTAGAACAGGATGGGATATGGTTGAATTTTTATTTTGGATATGAGAATGGACATGCGCAGGAAGGGTTGGCAGTTTCGGAGGATCTTCTGCACTGGCATAAGGCGGAGGAGCCGCTTTTATCCTGCGGTAGTACGGGAGAAATTGATGAAAATCATGCCCACAAGGCGTCTGTGCTTCGGAAGGATGGTGTGTTGTATCATTTCTATTGTGCAACCAGACCGAATCGAGAAGGGGACAGTACGAGCCTGTACGGAGAATGGAGAACGATCACGGTCGCTGCATCCAGGCCATGGAAAGGGGTGCAGTAGGAGGGAACAGGTATGGAACGATTTGATGATGTATTGGAGAACAGGGGCGGCAGTTATATTCTTCCTTTTTTCTGGCTTCACGGGGAGGCACACGAGATACTTCGAGAGGAGATTGATAGGATCGAGGCATGCGGTATACGGGAATTCTGTGTTGAATCGCGTCCACATCCTGATTTCCTGGGTGAGCAGTGGTGGAGCGATTTGGATATGATTATGCAGGAGGCCAGAATGAGGGGAATGCGTGTGTGGCTTCTGGATGATGATAAATTTCCGACAGGACATGCAGGCGGCGGATACGGGAAAGAGCCGGAAAAGGCGAAGCTTTATGTAGCAGAAAGGCATATGGATTTATGTGGACCGTTGGTGGAAGGGGCGGTATTGGTAGAGAATTTTCTTGGAACTGACGGAGAATTATTGGGCATTTATGCGTGTCCGAAGTCGAATGGAAAGCACCCGGATATTGCTATTGCAGAGGCGATAGATCTGACAGATAAACTGCATGGGGGAATCGTATATCTGGATATTCCGGATGGATATTACCGTCTGTTCGTGTTGTTTACAACGAGAAAAGGTGGTGGCAGGGATAATTATATGAATCTGATCGACAAAGAATCCGTGAGGGTTCTTCTGGATCAGGTGTATGAGCCTCATTATGAGAGGTACAAAGAGGATTTTGGCACAACCCTTGCCGGTTTTTTTTCTGATGAACCGGAGCTTGGCAATGTACCAGGATACGGATTTGAAGAAAAACTTGGAAGAAAAAATGTGAGACTGCCGTGGAGCAGACAGTTGGAAGAGATGCTGCAGGAACGATGGGGAGAAGGCTTTCCGGCAGGATTGATTGCGCTCTGGTATCAGGCAGGAGAGAAGACAGCGGCGCTGCGAAGGGATTATATGGATTGCGTTTCCATATTGTTGGCGGAGAATTTTTCGTTGCAGATCGGCGAATGGTGCCGGGAACATGGTGTAGAATATATAGGACACGTGATTGAGGATGATAATGCCCACGCGCGGCTTGGATGCAGCGTGGCGCATTATTTCCGTGCGGAAAAAGGAATGGACAGGGCGGGCATCGATGTGGTACATCTGCAGATCATACCGGGATTTAAGGAATGTGACCATCAATGGATCGCTTCCGACAGGGATGGAGAATTCTTTCATTATGGTCTGGCAAAGCTTGGCAGCTCACTTGCCCGTCTGGATGAGCGTAAGAAGGGAAGAGCATTGTGTGAGATTTTTGGCTCGTTTGGCTGGGCGGAGGGCGTCTGGCTGATGAAATGGTTGACGGATCATATGCTGGTACGGGGCATCAATCATTTTGTGCCTCACGCATTTTCGCCACGGTTTCCTGATAGAGACTGTCCGCCTCATTTCTATGCCAGGGGGAATAATCCGCAGTATCCATATTTTAGAGAACTGATGAAATATATGAACCGCATGTGTCATCTTGTGAATGGGGGAAACATGGATGTGGATGTGGCAGTTCTGTATCACGCAGACGCGGAATGGTGCGGAGATACGGAATTGTTCCAACGGCCGCTCAGAAAGCTGATGGAAAGACAGGTTGACTGTGACGTGATCTGGAGCGATCTTCTGCGGGAGAATGGTTATATGTTCCGGGAGGGGAAACTGTGTGTGCAACAGCAGATTTACAGCTGTCTGATCATTCCGTCATGTCAGTACGTGACGGCGGATACGGCGCAGTTTATTGTTCAGGCAAAGAACGCAGGATTCCCAGTGCTGTTCATGAACGGATTTCCGGAAAGGTGTCTGGCGGAGGAAATCGATGTGGAGGAGATCAGAGCCACAACGGAATTAGTGGCGGAAGAACAGCTGGCGGAGCGGGTAGAACAGCTGAGTGACAGGAGAAATTTTACAGTAAATTGTCTGAGAGGGGACAGGAAGGATTTAAGAGCATGTACCTACAGGCAGCAGGATGGGAGTATCTATTTGTTTTTTAATGAGCATCCGACAAGAGCAGTGAAGATAGAGGCAGTCTTCCGGGAAAAGGGAACCTTACTGCGGTATGATGCTGTCTCGAATCGGGCGGCAGTGGCAGGGAGCGCGGATGACCGGCTGATTCTGGAACTTGACGCGGGAGAGATGGCAGTATATATCCGTACGGAAAGGGTGGACCGAAGTAAACTTGGAGACTTCACAGAATTATTTCCAAAAGCTGATCCGGAAGAGGACAGGGTGGCAGATACAGCAAAAACTGGCCGGGTGTTGGAGGGACCATGGGAGATTGCATTGCGGGAAGAAGGAATTGCCGAGGTGTTTACTACAGTGTGCAGCGGTGTGCCTGGAAGCAGCCTGCGGTCTATAAATGGACCAAACGCATATCCCCGTTTTTCAGGGACGATCCGATATAGGACAGAGTTTGAGATGAAGGAAGATACGATTACAGACAGGAATTGGATTCTTGCACTTCCCGGTCTTCATGACGGCGCCCGTGTACGGATCAATGGACGGGAGGCAGGGGTGCTGCTTGGTGCGCCTTATAGGATGTTTGTGGGGGCATATTTGAGAAAGGGACAGAATCTTTTGGAGATTGAGACGGTAAATACATTGACGTGGCGGGTGCATGACGGACAATCGACGCATATGCAGATGTATCCGACAGGAATGGTAAAGGCACCAGTCTTGTATGGTGTGTGAGGAGAAGGTAAAGATTGAATAAGCAGTGATGCTTCGGAATGGAGGAAAAGATGAGACAATGGGCGACGAAGATCTATTATGGGGGAGACTATAATCCGGATCAATGGGAGGAATCCGTTGTGGAGGAGGATTTGCGTCTTTTTCGGAAGGCTGGAATCAATCTGGTGACGCTGCCGGTTTTTTCCTGGGCAAAACTGGAACCGGACGAAGGCGTCTATGCTTTTGAATGGTTGGATGATCTGATGAATAAATTTGCGGCTCATGGAATATCCGTATGCCTTGCAACGCCTACGACAGCACAACCGGCGTGGCTGTCGGCCCGGTATCCGGAGGTGCTGCCGGTGGATATTGCCGGGAGAAAGAGGACACATGGTATGCGTGTGTTCTTCTGCTATAACAGTCTGAAATACAGGGAACGGGCGGCGGCGATCGCGGAAGCCATGGCGGAGCGATATCATGATCATCCGGCTCTGGTCGTATGGCATGTCTCCAATGAGTACGGTACGTATTGTTATTGTGAGAACTGCCAGGCCAAGTTTCGCAGGTGGTTGAGAGAACGTTACGGATCTATTAAAAATTTGAATGACAGATGGCATACTTCTTTCTGGGGCAGGACGGTGTACAGCTTCGAGGAGATTATGCTGCCCACGGAGCTGAATGACGATCATCGATTCAACCCCGGCGTACAGTTAGACTATCAGCGGTTTGTGACAGATTCTACGGTGGAATGTTTCCTGAATGAATACCGGGTCTTGAAGAAATACTGTCCGGATATTCCGGTGCAGACAAATATGTCCGGCTATATTAAGAAGCTGGATCAGTTCAAACTGACGAAGCATATGGATATTTTGGGCTGGGATAATTATCCGGCGCCGGTGCACGAGACCAGTTTCGTGGCGTTGAAGCTGGATCTTATGCGGGGGCTAAAAGGGGGACAGTCTTTTATGTTGACGGAGCAGTCTCCGAACCAACAGAACTGGCAGACGTATAATAAGTTGAAAAGGCCTGGCGAAGTGCGTAGGCTAAGCTATCAGGCGTTGGCGCATGGTGCGGATACCTGTCTCTTCTTTCAGTTAAGACAGTCGGTAGCCGGACAGGAGAAATTTCATGGCGCCGTGATTTCTCATGCGGGCAGGGAGGACACCAGAGTCTTTGCAGAATGTTGTAATCTGGGAGCGGAGCTTGCAAAACTCGGCGATGTGTTCGTCGGAGCCAGGACACCGGCCAGGACAGCGATCCTGTTTGACTGGAATAATTGGTGGGCGTTGGAGAATTCCAGCGGGCCGAGTGTGGACATGGACTATCTGGAGACGGTACATAGATTCTATAAGCCTTTCCATGACAGGAACATTCCCGTGGATATTCTGCCTTTTGATGCCGAACTGACAGGGTATGATCTAATTGTTTTGCCGATGGTGTACATGATCAAGACAGGTATGGAAGAAAGATTTGAGCAGTTTGTCAGACAGGGGGGTATATTAGTCGCCACGGTCATGACAGGCATTGCAGATGAGAATGACAGATGCATACTGGGAGCTTATCCAGGGCCGTTAAAAGAGATCATGGGAGTATGGGTGGAAGAGACGGATGCGCTTTTTCCGGAGGAGAGGAACAGGATCTGTTTGACAGAAGAAGGAAGAGCGGAGATGGGGCTGTCGGAAACGGAAGAGGATTCCTGGGAATGCAGTTTCCTCTGCGATCGTATTCGTTTGAATACGGCAAGTGCGCTGGCAGTGTATGGAGAGGATTTCTATCGGGGAGACCCCTGTGTGACGGTAAATCGGTATGGAGATGGGATTGCTTATTATGTGGGAACAATTCCGGAAGATACATTTATTGGAAAACTAATAGAGAAGATCTGCAGAGATAAAAAGATAACGTCTCCATATCCTGCCAGTACCGGGATTGAATTGACCTGTCGCCAGAAGGGGGATATTTCTGTAATCTTCGTGATCAATCATGAAAGGAAAGCCGGTTGGGTGGATTTCGGTACGGACATGGCCGAAGACCTGCTCAGAGGAGGTACGGTATCGGGTAACTGTTCTATAGCAGCACAGGACGTTGGCGTATTCCGGGTTATGACCGGCAGTGTGCAACATTAGCGTTTTGTTATACAGAACGGCGGGTTGGAAAAGAATGAATAAATCCGCTTCGGAGTGGAGAAAAAGATGAATGGAAAGAACAGTTTCGAGAGATTGGAGAGATTGCCGGCAAAGCTGCTGCACGGAGGTGACTACAATCCGGAGCAGTGGCTTGACAGGCCGGATATATTGAAGCAGGATATCGACTACATGAAGGCTGCGCATATCAATGTGGTCACTTTGGGGGTATTCTCATGGTCGGTCTATGAACCGGAAGAGGGAGAATATTATTTCGAGTGGCTGGATGCCATTATGGATCGGTTGTATGAGAACGGTATCTATGTGATTCTGGCGACACCTTCGGGAGCCAGGCCTGCTTGGTTGGACGAAAAGTATCCAGAGGTGATGCGTGTCAATGAATACGGACTGAGAAATACGCATGGCATACGTCATAACCATTGTATGAGTTCTCCGATTTATCGTCGTAAAGTGACCGAAATGAACGAGAAGCTGGCATTGCGTTATGGCAGGCATCCGGCATTGATCTTATGGCATGTTTCCAATGAACTGGGTGGCAGCTGTTATTGCGAACTGTGCAGGGAACGGTTTCGGCAGTTTTTGGAGGAGCGTTATCATACGGTGGAGCGGCTGAATCAAGAATGGTGGACGACCTTCTGGAGCCATAGATTCGGAAATTTTACGCAGATCGATCCGCCGTCTCCGCGAGGAGAGAGCAGTATCCATGGGCTGAATCTGGACTGGAAGCGTTTTACTACATGGAACATGACAGACTATATGAAATCAGAGATTGAGGTGCTGCGTCGTATTACACCGGATATTCCCGTGACAACGAATTTCATGCGGCTGTATAAGGGTCTTGATTATCATCGAATGGCTCCGGAACTGGATATCGTATCCTGGGATAGTTATCCCGCATGGGGAAAACAGGGGGAAACCCTGTGGGATACTTTCGCCCAGACGGCCTTTGAACACAGTGTGATGCGTTCCATGAAGCCTGATCGTCCGTATTTGTTGATGGAGAGTACGCCAAGTATTGTGAACTGGCATCAGACCAACAAATTGAAAAGACCGGGTATTCACAGGCTTAGTTCACTTCAGGCTATAGCGTGTGGAGCGGACAGCGTTCTTTATTTTCAGTGGAGAAAGGCGAGGGGATCCTTTGAGCAGCATCATGGCGCTGTGATCGATCATTTGGGAACAAACGATACGAGAGTGTACAGAGAGGTCAGCCAGCTGGGAGAAGAACTTATGAAATTGGATCAGCTCTGCGGCAGTACGGCCCACAATGATGTGGCTGTGCTCTATGATTGGGAAAACCGGTGGGCAATCGAAGATATGGCGGGACTTTCGGATCGGAAGCGCTATGATGAAACAGTACAGGAGATATACAGAGTTCTCTTAAGACATGGGATTGATTCTGATCTGGTGTCTGAGGAGACGGAATTTGGTCGTTATAAGGTAGTGATCGCACCTATGCTCTACCTGCTTAAGCCACAGACTGCCTCTTTCATGAAAAAGTTTACGGAGGCGGGAGGCGTGCTGCTTGCCACATATATGAGCGGGTATGTCAACGAAAATACGTTGTGCTATCTGGGAGGTTTTCCAGGGGATGGCCTGCGGGAGGTCTTCGGGCTTTACAGTGAGGAAATAGACAGTCTGTATGCGGATGAGACGAATGGGGCAGTATTTAAGGACGGTGGGGATAATGCCTGCGAGATCAGGGATTTCTGCGAGATCGTGAAAGTACAAGATGCAGAAATAATGGCAGTCTATACGCAGGATTTTTATGCAGGAGAACCGGTGTTGACGCGAAAGGTATGGGGAGAAGGTCAGGCTTGGTATCTGGCAGCGCGTATGGATGAGGCTGGAATGTCTTCTGTATTGAGAAGGGTATGCGAAGCGGGAGGTCTGGAATGGGAACGTCTTCCAACCGGTTTGGAGGTTCATTACAGATACAAAGAAGGGGTACGTTATACGATTGCTCTGAATACGGCCAGAGAAAAGATAATTTATAAGAAGCGGTTGATCGAGGCACTGGATGCTGTGGTGTGGGAGGAAGAAATTAGTGATGCGGATGTAAAGGGTAACAGGTAAAGAGAAGGAAGATTAGGAATCGGGTGCTTTGGCATATCAGAGAAGTCTTTGTTATAATGTGGATAACCGGTTTGTGATCGAATATTTGGGAAGGTGAAAATACGGGGGAGGCAACAAGAATGAAGGTATTGTTAGTGGAGGATGAGGTGCTTACAAGAGAAGGTTTGTTGATGAGCATTCCTTGGGAAGCGCTGGGAATTGGAGAGGTGTTCACAGCGGAAAACGGGGAGGATGGACTGGAACTGGCCTTGTCTAAAGAACCGGATATTGTGATGACAGATGTGCGGATGCCACGGATGGATGGTATTACAATGGCTTTTGAAATCAGGAAGAAGAATAAAAAATGCCGTTTTATTTTCGTGAGCGGTTTCTGCGACAAGGAGTATTTGAAATCAGCTATCCAGCTGTCAGCAGTAAACTATATTGAGAAACCGATTGAGGTGGAGGAGGTCATTACAGCTCTAAAGCGGGCCATAAAGCTGTTGGTAGAGCAGCGTAGGCAGGAGGAGATCGAAGCGGAATATCGGAAGCAGTTTCATGGGCTGCTGGAAGATGTGCCGGAGGATGATCTTGTGCCTGCGGATTGGCAGCCGTCTATGCATCAGGCGGATAAGATTGAGCGGTTTATCCAGGATAATCTGGGGAACAGTGACCTGTCACTGACCATGTTAGAGGATCATTTTGATCTGTCGAAGCAGTATATGTGCTGGCTGTTCAAAAGAGAGAAAAAGATGACTATAAATCAATGTATTATACAACGGCGGATCTCCTGGGCGAAAGAGTTTATGCGGCGGAATCCGGGAGTCAGGATTAAGGATGTGGCGGAGAGAGCAGGGTTTTCTGACAGCAATTATTTTATCAAGATCTTTAAAAAGACTGAGAATATGACACCGGCGGAATATATGCATGGAGCGGCAAAGCAGTGATAAAGGCAAAGTTTAAGAATTTGAGCTTAAAAAAGAAAATGTTGTGTATCTATCTTCTGTCTTTTGTTTTTCCTCTTCTGGTCCTGTGCGTGGTGATCTATGTGGAAATCTCCAGGAGTATGCTTAAGAATGTCAGATATTCATCTATGCGAAGCTATGAACAGGCAAATGATTATCTGGAATACAGGGTACAGCAGATTATCCGTCTCTCGGATGTAGTGGTAATGAATCAGGAGATCAAGAACTATCTGAACAGTTTGGGAAAGGACATTTACAGTCAGATTGAACTTCGGGAGGAAATAGGACGGGCGATTCGGGAGATTGAGGGAAATGTTCAGGATCTGGCTATTCGGATCTATATCTCCGATCGGCTGCCGTGGGCGGTAGATGGAGATAATATATGGCTTCTTGCGGAGGCTGATGAAGCGGAGTGGTATCGGCATAAGAGAGAGGATAAGGTCTATTTCTCACCGGATCTTTATCTGGAAGAAGTATCTGCCGGCAAGAAGATAGCGCTTGTGCGGGATATTGTCAGTGATGACAACTACAGGAAGAGGATTGGCGTTGTACGGATCGATATTGAGTTGAAGGAGATCAGAACTACGCTCCAAAACGCAGCCATTACGCCTCATGCAGTGACCTATCTGGTTAATTCAGAGAACAGGATTGTAGCATCTTCCGACTTGGAACAGATGGAAAAACTGGGACTTTCCGGTCAGCTGGATGACAGATTTGCCTATGATAAATATTGGAACAGCAGTGAATTGTATAAAGACAGACTGGGGAATCAGACAGTCTATTATATGCGGGATAAGATCAGAAATACAGATTGGGAGATGATTACAGTTATTCCGGAACTGGATATGCTGGGGGATGTATTCCGTGTGCAGGGTATCGTGATCCTGGTGATGCTTGTCTTTTTCCTTTTGACGCTTGTGGGTGGTACGTTTATTATTTCCTGGGTAGTACGACGCATTGCGTATCTGGTTGACAGCATGAAGCTTGTACAGTCAGGTAACCTGCAGATTCATCTGGAGAATGACTGTGAAGATGAGATCGGTATTCTATATGATAATTATAACAGAATGATCGAACGAACTTCGGATCTGATGGAAGAGCAGTACCAAATGGGACAGAGGTTGAAAAGCGCAGAATTGAAGGCACTGCAGTCTCAGATCAATCCGCATTTTCTTTATAACACGCTGGATACGATCAACTGGTTGGCAAATGCAGGAAGAACGGATGAGATCAGCAGCGCGGTAGTGGCCATTTCCAAATATTATCGTCTGATCCTGAACAGAGGAGAGGATATGCTGTCTTTGCGAAAAGAACTGAGTCATGTGGGATATTATATCAGAATTCAGAATATGCGCTATCCCGGTAAATTTGATTACAGACAGGAAGTATCCGAGGAAGTTCTGGACAGTATTGTACCGAAGATTATCTTACAGCCGCTTGTGGAGAATGCGATTTTGCATGGTATTTTGGAAAAGAAGAATGAGAAGGGGACGATCAGGATTGGCGGGATATTGGAAGAGGGACAGACAGTATGTTTGACGGTGGAAGATGATGGCATTGGCATTGACACAGAGACAATGCGCCATATTCTGGATGGAAGTATCCGCTCTAAGGGCAGCAGCTATGGTGTAAGAAATGTAAATGCAAGGATACGGATGATGTTCGGCGAGGAGTATGGTTTATTTTTTGAAAGTGAGCCAGGCAAAGGAACTCGGATCACGATTCGTTTTCCGATGCGGGAAGAGTAGGAGCAGATAAGCAGGTTTGTGCATCTGTGGAACAGGTGAACGGAGGTTAGTGTGAAGCCTTAAAGTGGTGGTTAAGACATACTAAAATAAACGCCAGAAAGC
>OFFS01000198.1_pt1 | contig 49120 bp, 43 predicted proteins | sample 1521541 | NCBI WGS metagenome assembly OFFS01 (sample SAMEA3504127, study PRJEB24116) | mouse gut metagenome | biome: mouse gut; feature: mouse-associated habitat; material: faeces | place: Denmark | collected 2011 | reverse complement strand
GGCCCAAAGCTCCGGCCCCCAGTCGAGCTCCCGGCCGAGAATGCACCCTGCACAACCGTAGAGGGCCAGCGCCAGCTCCACCGGATGCACACGCACCGTGCGCCCTGCGACGCCGGTCGCTTCCCGCAGCAAGCGGGCAATTCTGCTTTTCGATTCCATAACAAACCTGTTTTGCGGACCGCACCTGCGGACCGTGTTACTCCTTGTCCCGTGTCGGTTGCCGGGCGGACACCTCCTGCGGCCGACCCGCGCTGCGGAGCCCCGCCGGGCCGGACGCGCACTACTCCCCGCCGCAGGGCGTCTCAGCCTCGGGCAGTTCGTGTTCCGCTCCGGCCGCATCGAGCGTGCGGGCCGACTGGCGCCGCTTGACCGGCAGGCCGAGACGCCGCAGCCGTTTTGCGCAGCCGCTCCCCGACGCGGACGATGTTGTCGTTGCCGGTGCAGAGCCGTTTGTAGGCGTCGGCATAGGCGTCGCGCGCCTTGTCGAGCGAGAGCCCCACGTTTTCGAGCGAGGCGGTGAAGGCGACCAGCTGGTCGTAGAGCTTGGTGCCGTAGGTCACGATGTCGGCCGTATTCTTGTTCTGGGCGTTGCGTTTCCAAAGGTCGTCCACGAGCTTCAGCAGCGCGAAAAGGTTGGTGGGCGACGAGACGATGACCTTCTTGTCGTAGGCGTCGCTCCAGATCGAGGGGTCGCTCTGCAAGGCCGCCAGGAAAGCCGGCTCGTTGGGCACGAACATGATGACGAAGTCCGGCGAGTCGAGCAGCCGCTGGTACTCCTTGCGCGACAGCTCCGCGACATGCTGGCGCACCGAGGCCACGTGGGCCGCGAGGTGCCGGGCGCGTTCGGCCTCGGTGGCGGCGCCCGTGTAGTTCACGAAAGCCGTGAGCGAGACCTTCGAGTCGATCACGATGCGTTTCTGCTCGGGCAGACGCAGGATGACGTCGGGCCGCAGGTTGTTGCCCTCGGAGTCCTTGAGCGTGTGCTGCGTCTCGTAGTGCACGCCGCGGATGAGGTTCGAATTGTCGAGAATGGTCTCCAGAATCATCTCGCCCCAGTCGCCCTGCACTTTCGAGTTGCCCCGCAGCGCATCGGTCAGGTTGGCCGTCTCGGCGGTGATGCGGCGGTTCAGCTCCATGAGGTTGCGCAATTCGTTCTTCAGCGCGCCCCGCTGCTCGTTCTCGGCCGAATAGATGTGCTCGACCCGCTCGCGGAACGCCACGATGTTGTCCTTGAAAGGCTTCAGCAGGATGTCGAGCGCCTCGCGGTTGGTTTCGCGAAACGCGCGCGACTGCTCGCCCAGGATGTCGCCGGCCAGGTTGCGGAACTGCGCGCGCATGGCTTCGGCCGCCTCGGCGCGTTCGCTCTTCTCCGCCTCGGCACGCTCGCGCAGCGCCGCGAGCTGCGCCCGCACTTCGGCTTCGGCGATGCGCTTTTTTCCTTATTTTAAAAATCCGGAAAATCAGCATAACGGATTTTTTTTCTATCTTATGCTGATGCCTGCATTAGGGTCTGCTTTGTTTATCGGTGTTTTCTTGCTTTTTAAAGATTTAATCATTGGTTTTTTTCAGGAAAAGTCTGCTTTATTGACCGGCTATTATAATTGGATTATACCATTGATTGTGTTTTTAACATTTTGGTCGGTATTGGAAACCTATTCTAATATTTTATTACGCATTGTGGTTCCCAAATTTATCCGGGAGGTGGGGATACGTGTGATGTTAATCGTTGTGTATTTATTATATACTTTTCATTGTTTTAATCTCAACGGTTTAGTAATGGGATTTGTGGCCGTATACGGGGTGGCGATGACAGCTACTTTTTTTTATGTATCCCGGATTACTTCTGTCTCTTTTCGGCATAATTTTGCTTTTTTTGATAAGAGTCTTTTGTTAAAAATTGCCAAATATACGTTGTATTTGATTATAGGTGCTATTGGCGGGAATGCTATGACTCAGCTGGACCTTTTTATGATTAGTTCGGAAATGGGGTTAAATTATGCAGGTATATATACCATTGCCTCCTATATGGCTTTTGTCATCGATATACCCGGGCGTTCCATTACTTCTATTTCTTCGCCGATTGCAGCAGCAGCTCTGAAAAACGGAGAATTGAACGTGGCCAATCAATTGTATAAAAAGGTATCTTTACATCAGCTTGTAGCAGGCAGCACTTTGTTTCTGTTGATTTGGATAAATATTGATAATATTTTTTCTATATTGCCCAACGGAGAGGTGTATCGATTGGGAAAATGGGTGGTGTTCTTTATAGCTATGTCCCGGTTGACAGGTATGACTTTGGGGTTTGGTTCCACGTTGATTTCTTTTTCACGTTATTATTACTGGGGACTTTATTTTACTTTTTTCCTGACTGCTTTGACTATTGTGACCAATTATATTTTTATTCCGGTTTGGGGAATTACAGGAGCAGCATTAGCCACATTTCTGGCTAGTGTTGTCGGGTATTCTTTTCAGCAATGGATTGTATTAAAAAAAATAGGGGGGAATCCTTATTCTTTCAATTCTTTTAAGCAGATTTTGATTATCCTTGCTCTTTTGGGTTGTAATGAGCTTTTACCTCATTGGACTGATAATCCTTATGCAGACGGAATTTACCGGACGCTGCTTATAGGCGGAGGATGTGTTGTGCTGATGTATAAATTGTGTATATCCGAAGAGTTGTGTCAATTGATGAAAAAATATCTGCAAATGATAAAATTTTGGTGATAATTCCGGTGAAAGATTTTACGCTACTCTAACATCATTCTGATGGTTCTTGTAGATGATTCATCCATATTTGGATTATATTTTCTTCAGAGAATTTGTTGCAACTTTCTAATCCGTTAAATGCCATTTTGTTGCGTTTATCCGGAAAATTCATCAAATTACAGAGTTGAGAGACAAATTCGTTCTGGTCGTCCGAGGGAATGATGATGCCATTTTCATGTTGCCGGAGAACATCGTGGATGGAAGAAAAAGTGTCGAAAGCAATAGGTACTGTTCCCATTTGCAGAGATTCTGTCAATACCAAGGGAAAACCTTCATAAGCGGAAGTCAGCATATAAACTGAGGCCTGCTGATAATAAGGTTGTGGATTTTGTTTCCCTTCGAAACTGATTTGTTTTAATTTTAGTTTCCGGACCAGGTGGTGATAATATTTTTCGTCCGGTCCGGTTCCTGCAATTTTAAGTTTCCAATCCTTGAATTTTCCGGTTTTTTCAATTTTCTGCCATATTTTTAAAGCGGTTGAAATTCTTTTTTGCCTGTCTGATAGCCGTCCTACGATTAAGACTTCTTTTTGTTTGTCTGACAATGCGTTTGGGGACAGTCCTTGGCGGAAAGAAAGGCAGTTCCCAATGGCAATACATTTTTTTTGGTCAGTTTCGGTATGATTAGCTAACCGGAGGAAAACAGGGATATAACTTTCTGACAACAGAACGATTTTGTCTGCAACCTGACAGATAAATGAGTAGTCTCGCTGCACTTTCTTTTGAATCAGATGGGTATAAAGAAAAGCCGGCAATAGTGCAGTTATTGTTTTTTTTAAGGCTTTTATTTTCTCGGGGCCATGAATAAACCGGTAGCATTCCACAGAGAATGAAGGCCGCACAAATTCTTTTCCGGGTTTATTGTGATAGCAGTAAAATAGCCGGCATTCCGGGACAGAAATAAGTGCCTGATGGACAATATTCAGCTTTTTCAACGGCCAACATTCCTGGACAATGACTCTTTGAATTTGATTTTTCCGGATGAAATGGTTCAATTGCCGGGAGGATTCCGGTGTAAAGTCTAATTTTATTTTTTCAATAAACAGGTGTTCTTCCGATGAGTTGCTTTTTTCAAAATAAGCCCCATAACAGTTCAGGCCTTTGGCAGTAAATCCTTGAGCCAATATGGCAGTAATCCGTTGAATCCCTGAATTTAACGGATTGATTTCACTGTTGTTGACAAATAAAATATTCATAGAACAAATCTATTTACAGAAATATTTTCGGTAAGCTCTTTCTGTATGGTGTTTAATCCGGGTTGTGTGGTTTTTGGCATTCCAGTTTTTAATGGGTGTCATAAATGAGACACCAAAAATTTCTTCCAGCCATTGATGAGTTTGGGCAGGCATATATAATGTCAGGCCCAGGAAATGATGTTCAGAAAATTCTGATTTACTTACCCATGACAGGTCGGTAGGGAAACCGTCTGTTTCATTGGCCTTGCGCCAGTCTTTGTGTTCGTGACGCCGACTGATGTAGCAATACATGTCTTTGTCCGTTGTGAAATAAGTAAAAAAGTCGATTTGTACGCCTTTGTAACTATATACATCTTCAATGACTTTGTTATTTTCTTTGATGTAATATTGTTTTATATGGCAGAAACCGAATTTGCTCAAAAGTCCGGGAACGTCATGGGGTTGACGTTCATACAGAAAACCGACATCCAGGTCGTTATCGTGAGGGATAAATCCTTTTTCCCGATAAGCTCCCAACAGTGTTCCGAAAGTAGGAAAGATAAAACTTCCTTCGCTCCGGAAAGCCTTGTCTGCCTGTTGAAGAGCTTCCAGACCGTATTTGTCAAAAGCTTTTTTCAATTTTCGTTCCCGGCGAAGGGTGTCCTGCTTCACCGCCCATTGATAGAGTCCTAATTTTTGAAGAATGAAGATGATGTATTTTCGCATGAATGAAATTAAATGTTTATTTCAAATTTAGTAGCGGAGGGGATAAATTTATTTCCCCAAGTAATGATTTTATCTATACAAGGTGTCGGCGTGTTTGTATATACTGCCAGTTGTTTGATGATTGAGATGCCAAAAGGGAAATCTTCCGTAAAATACCTGTTGTTGAAATCAGGGATATATTTTTGGGGATGAATATATTTCATAGGTGTTTTTATTCCTTTGAAAGCTTCAATTGAACGGATTTTCCGGGTTAATGAAATACTGTTCTTACTTTCATAATAATCCAGCAAAGGGATAATGTGGTCGGTATGAACAGGTAATTTTTTCAGGACGGAGGAGAATTCCCGGTCACAGTCTATTAAAAGGGTTGAGCTATTGTCATCCCATTCTTCATAGAATAAAAAATGTTTTGAATAATATTGCCCCGGTTTGTAATCCTTGAATAAATTATATAAACGGCTTGGGTGTAACAATGGATTACTGTTGGATAAGGTTACTTCAAGGTAATGGGATACAAGCTGTATAGGCGTATCCAGCATCTCACGAAGAGAATTTATCAGCAGGTCGGGAGAAGGAATGAATTCAGTACTTAATTTTAATTCTTTTTTATATCCTAGTAAGGATGCGCTTTGACCATAAGTATCGATTCTTGAAATAAACGGGACGCGTTGAAAACCAAATAAACCGATGGAATCCGGGAGTATTTTATGAGCAATGAAAAAAAAGCCGGTACTTGAAACGATAGAGCCGACAACATGGTGTTTATCCAGATAAGGACGGATTTTCAATAATTCATCTTCTATTGCAAATCCGGGAACGCATAAAAGTATGATATCACTTTGTGGTATCACTTCTTGCGCTTTATCGGAAATGAGGTTAAGACAACCTTGGTAAATTTTATGATTGCAATCGGTAATAAAAAGATTGTGATGCCAAAGCCGGGGTTTTTGGGTAAGAAGATTTACGGTAAATTTCTTTTTTGCACTAATATATCCTGCGAGTATGTGTCCTAAATTTCCGCCTCCACAAATACAGATAGTCATATGAAGTATAGATTATAAATTTTTTAAGTACATTATAAACCGGTTATTGTCTTTTGTATCTCTGATGGCTATCCGGATATAATTTTTTCCTTTAAAAGCCTGTTTGGTTGCACAATCTTTGATTAAGATGTTTTGTGCCAGCAATTTTTCCGTCAGTTCTGTAGAAGTATATTTATCCGTGATTTCACAAAGAAAATAGTTCGCTTCGGAAGGAATAACTCTCAACCAGGGAATGATTTCCAGTTGTGTTCTGAAACGTTCCCTTTCTGCAATGAATTGCTGGCATGCCTGATGGTAAACCGATTCATATTTTCCGTAGATTTGCATGTAGAATTCTGCAAAAGAGTTGATATTCCAAATTGCAACCTTTTGTTTGAGCCGTTCTATGAGGAGTGTATCGGATGAGGCCATGATTCCTAATCTCAATCCGGGCACTCCATATGATTTTGAGATGGATTTGATAATCACCAGTTGTTTGTATTTTTCCAGGATATCATTGCGGAGCAGAGAATTTCCGGTTGAACCGGAACTAAAGTCTACAAATGATTCGTCCAGAACCAGCGTAATATTTCTTTGGGCAGTCCATTCGCAGAGCAAGAATAAATCTTCCGGTGGTATGAAATTTCCTGAAGGATTGTCCGGATTCACCAGCAATAAGTGACTGATGTCTTTGTCCGCAAACCATTCTGTCAAATCTTTGGCTGAATAGGAGAAGTCCGGATTGTCCGGACGGAACGGGATGATAGAATCTGGTTTCCGTCGGTTGGGATATTCCTCAAAAGTAGGATAAGTGATACCGATTTTTCCTTCTGATATTTCCATCAGGCCTTTGATTAGTTCCGCAGCTCCGTTTCCGACGACAATGTATTCCGGACGAAGATTGAAATTTTTTGCTGCCAGCAGACTATTTACTCTCATTCCAGATGGATATTGAGTAATCAGTCGTTCAAAGTTGGCTTTGATTTCTGCCAATAGTTTTGAATTCGGGAAATAGGGGTTTACCAGATAACAATAATCCAGGATGTGCGGATAACGCCAGTAACCTCCGTAACGGGATGCTATTTTTTTTAAAGGATTCTCTGCAAAAATAGATTCTGCAATGTCAAGGTCCTGAATATCATCAATTTCATACCATGATTCATTAGAAAGCCGGAGGGCTTTGAGTTCAGGTTTGTCCAATAATGTGATTACACGCAACACTTGTTCGTAATATTCGTTGTTTCCCAATGCTTTGCAATAAGCTTCCAGGAAAGGCACATAGTGTGACGTTGAAAAATGCTTGCTGAATTTGTAAATATTTACTGTTTTATAGTAAAAAGGAATTTCTTCGAATGAGAATTGCCGGGGAGTAATGAAATGTGTTATGTTGTCTTCATCGTCAAGGGTAACTGCTGTTCCGTCCATCCAGCTTTCAAATTTGGCTACTAATGCCAGACTGGGATAAGGGTGTTGTATCAGTTGGTCTAAAACGGCATTTTCGAATATCAAATCAGACTCCAGCAATATGGTGTCTTGTTCCTGCAGGTAATTTTTAGCCAGATATAAAGAATAGATGTTGTTTGTCTGGTCGTATACCGGATTTTCAACATACAGAATAGGAACAGAAATGTTTAAAGTGGCGATATAGTCTTTAAGTTTTTGACCTTGATAACCAATGACGATAATAATTCTTTCTAAATGCTGGCATTCGAGTTGATGTAACATTCGTTCAATCAAGGTTGTTTCGTTGACCCGAACCATACATTTGGTGTTGTTTTGGGTCAGTTCACCAAGTCGTTTGCCCATTCCTGCGGCTAGTATGATGGCTTGCATGTTTGTGTTGATTACCTGTTTTGGCAAAGATAGGATAATATTTTCCTTGTGCCAAAAATACGGATTAAGGATTTCGGGATGAATACAGGACGGATTTCAGATACTTATTTGGCAGTTTCGTTTGTAACCCTTATTTTTGAAAAGTTTTTGTTTTATGTAATTGATTAGCTCTTAAAATATGAATACTGTTTCATTCATCTGGAAAAAAATACGTCCGCATGTGTTGGTATGTTTGTTTTTTTTAGTTGTATCATTGGTGTATTTTGCTCCTAAATTTCAAGGGATGCAGGTCCGGCAGGGGGATATTGAAAAGTATGTGGAGATGTCTCAGGAAGTGAGGGAGTATTATCAGAAAGAAGGGATAGGCTCTTCCTGGACGGGTTCCATGTTTTCAGGAATGCCGACTTATACTGTTTCTACGCAAGGCGGGCCGGTGAATTTTTTGAATTATCTGGAAATTCCGGTAAAAGCAATCGGAACAGGGGATGCCGGAGTTGTATTTTTTTCACTGGTCGGTTTTTATGTTTTAATGCTGATTTTGGGAGCTAATATTCCTGTAGCCATGTTGGGCGCATTGGCTTTTTCATTCTCTTCTTACAGCATCATTATTTTGCAGGCCGGCCACGTCACAAAAGCCTGGGTAATGGCTTATATGCCTTTGGTTGTATCTGGTTTTGTACTGGTATTGCGCCAGAAGTTTCTGACAGGCGGATTGATTTTTGCGGCAACATTGGCTTTACAGATTAAGAATTATCATATCCAGATTTCCTATTATCTGGCTCTTTTTTGTTGTCTGATTTATCTGGGATATGTTGTTGTACATATCCGTAATAAAAATTGGAAACCGGTATATCTTTCTCTGCTTACCTTGGTTATAGCAGTTGTTGTGGCAGTGATGTGTAATCTGGGGACATTGTATTCCAACCTTGAATTGTCAAAGGAAAGTATACGGGGAAAATCGGAATTGTCGCATCATGTGGACGGGAAAACGGATAAATCGAGCGGATTGGACAAAGATTACGCTTTTGCCTGGAGTTATGGTGTCGGAGAGACGTTCACTATGTTGATACCGAATTTTTATGGCGGGGAAAGCGGAGGATTATTGGATAAGAGTTCCAATCTGGGCCGGGTGTTGCAGGGTCAGGGACAACAGGTGCCTGATAAATTCCAGACGTATACTTATTGGGGCGACAAGCCTTTTACTTCCGGTCCGGTTTATTTGGGGGCTATTATTTGCATGCTGTTTGTATTTTCACTTTTTATCATAAAACATCCTTTGAAGTGGTGGCTTGCCGGGGCTTCGTTATTTTTTATTTTTATGAGCTGGGGACGGCATTTTGACGGCTTCAATACTTTTTTATTCCATTATTTACCCCTTTATAATAAATTCAGAACGGTGGAAATGGCATTGGTTATTCCGCAATTTGCATTCTGTTTGTTGGCAGGTTGGGGATTAATCGAATTGTACCGGGGGCAGAATGATAAAAAGTATTTGTTGAAATCTCTTTATTATGCGGTGGGGATAACCGGAGGATTATGTTTGTTTTTTGCTCTGTTTGCCCCGTTGAGTTTTCATTCTTTGTATGACGCCCAATATCAGATGCCGGACTGGTATATGAATGCCTTGGTTGCCGACCGGGAAAGTTTGTTAAGGGCTGATGCTTTCCGGTCATTGATTTTTATTCTTTTGGGAGGAGGCTGTGTATACTTTTTTATCCGTTCTGCGAAACCTTCCCGGTATTTGTTTTATGTATTGGCAGGCTTGGTACTCATTGATTTGTGGGGAGTGGATAAACGCTATTTGAATGAATCACACTTTGTAAAACCGAATGTTACTAAACAGTTGCATGCTCCGACGGCTGCCGACCGGGCTATCTTGCAGGACCGGGATGTGTCTTACCGGGTATTGACACTGGCTGAGCCGTTCAATAACAGTTCGGTTTCTTATTATCACAAGAGTATCGGCGGATACAATGCTGCAAAATTACGTCGTTATCAGGATTTGATAGAGTTGAAACTGGAGCCGGAAATTGCTCTGATAAAAGAAAGATTGGCTAAGGTGACAACATTGGCTGATGCCGGAAAGGTTTTTGAAGCCACTCCTGTTTTAAATATGCTGAATATGCGTTATCTGATTCTTAATCCGTCATACGCTCCTGTAAGAAATCCGTATGCTTACGGGAATGCCTGGTTTGTTCCGGCTGTGGAAATCGTCGAAAATGCAGATGAGGAAATGTCGGAGTTGCAGAAAGCAGAGCCGCGACAGCTTGCTTTGGTGGATAAACGGTTTCAGTCGTTGATTAGTAAACACCAATGGAATATAGATTCTGCTGCAGAGATAAAACTGGTCACTTATAAGCCTGACCGTTTGGAATATAAATACCGTTCATCAGAGCCGGGAGTGATTGTGTTTTCCGAAGTTTTTTATCCGCACGGCTGGAAAGCTGCCATTGACGGCCGGGAGGCTCCGCATTTCCGGACTAACTGGATTCTGAGAGGTATGGAAGTTCCGGCAGGAGAGCATACTATTTCTTTCCGGTTTGAGCCTGACGGGTATCTCGCCGGCAGATGGGTTGCCACTGTTTGTTCTGCTTTGCTGGTACTGGCCTTGTTGTTTTTCCTGTTCCGTTATATCCGGAATGAGGTGAAAACTTTGAAAGACGAATCAGGAGTTTAAAATCATCTGTAAAAATGTGTCTTTACGTTCCATCTGTTCGGGTTTGAGTTTGTAGGTTAATTTGTGAACAGGGGACATTGTCTTAATTTGTTCCCAGCGTTTTTCATTAAAAGGGTCGGTTAATTCAAATGATAACGTATGGGGTTCTACATTGCTGAAATAGGGAACAGCTTTCCATTGTTCTGCCAGGCGGGGAATCGTATTAATGGCTATTGCAAAAAGGAAATGAAAAATGAAATAATGTTTCAGGTATTTTTCGCGTTTCCAGTATTCCAATAGAAGCTCTTTTGTCCGGACAATGATTTCGTTATCGGGTTTTGCTGCAATGAACCAATTGGAAGCTTTTATTTTTCCCGGGCTTAAATAAGAACTTTTATAGCAAAACAGGGGTGCTTTCAGGATATAATCAGGAAGTGGTGCGGTCAGGTATACTGTTGCGTCTATCCATATACCTCCGTATTGAGCCAGCAGAAAAATTCTTAATAAATCAGAGTAATGGGTATTAAAAATGATACCTTTTGACTTTTTCTTTTGTATATATCCGGGAAATGTAACATATCGGGAAATATTCTTTTCTGTAATCAGAATTACTTCCCGGCCTGCAGCATGCTGCCGGACAGATGCAATACATTTTTTTACTAATGCGGGGGCGTTTTCTTCTCCTTGCAACCATGCCATCCAGATTTTATCAGGATAAGGATTTTGAATGTCTGTCCTTTCCTGAAAAGGCCTGTTTAAAACGTCCGTATATTTTTTCTTTAAATAAGTATAGGTTTTATATTCCCACTGTAAGTTGAGTATATTTTCATCCCGGAGTAAGTGGAATCTTTGTATTTTCTTCCAAGCTTCGTGAAAACTGTAACGAAATCCTTTTTTTTTCAGTATGTCCCGATAGGTGGCAAGTGAGCGCATATAAATGAATTTTTAGATACAATTTAAACGGACGTTTTTAGTTGCTAAGTTTTTGTGAATGATTTAATGGTTTCTTTTCGTGTTATTTATTGCAGATTAATCCTTTACTGACAAACCACCGGAAGTAGAGGAGAACTTTACCTTTCCGGGTTTTGCAACGAAAGAGATAGCTGATATACAGAATAAGTGAAGCACCCCATTTGATTCCTTCTGAAAATAACCGTTTCAGATAGGCGGAACGTGAAATTTTTAACGTTCTCAGCCGTTCGCTTTTTCCTATACCCAGGGCCATTTGTCTGATATATTCCCGGGTAGTTCTTTTTTCCGGGATGACATGCAGAACTTCGATGTCCGGGAAATAATAGAGCCGGGCGTTCTGACTTTTCATCCGGTTAAAAATATCTTTTTCTTCGCCGCCCATCAGATTGCCTTTGTTCCGGCCCAAGGCAGTATTAAATCCTGTTCCGGGAATGGCAGACCGGCGAAAACCCATATTAGCACCGATGGGATAGGAATGGCCTTTAAACAGACATACTTTGTTGCCTTTGTCGATGGCCGAGACCCAGGAATAGGTCCATTTGCTCATCCATTCCGGAATTTGGCCGTTTTCATAAAAAGGGGTGATTTTTCCTCCGAAAGCGGCAGCATCCGGATGATTTTTCAAATACAGAACTAAGCGATGCAGGTAGTTTTTTTGCATAAAAGCATCGTCGTCCAGAAAGAGAAGGATTTCTCCCTGGGCTTCCTGTATGCCCCTGTTGCGGGCAAAAGAAAGACCTTGCTGAGTTTCCGTGAAATAATGAAAATTTAAGTCTGCGAAATTGCAGGAAAATCTTTGGCATTCTGCTGCGGTTTGGTCAGTACTGTTGTTATCAATCAGGATAATTTCATATCTCTCTGACGGAAATCCGTTGCAGGCGATATGTTCCAGTGTCTGATAAATGTATTTATCCCGGTTATAAGTACAGATAATGACAGAAACTTCTATAGACATATACAGCATTTTAACCTTTACAAAGGTAACATACTCCCCTGATAATATCAATATTACCCGATATTTTTGTTTTTTATTGTTGCTAATCGGGATAATTTAATAATTTTGAACAACAAATTGTTCGGGGAATGAAAATAGTAATTTTAGGGACTGCTCATCCTTACCGGGGAGGATTGGCTGCTATGAATGAAAGGTTAGCGCGTGAATTGACGGGACGGGGGGATGAAGTGGTGATATATAATTTTACACTTCAGTATCCGGGTTTTTTATTTCCCGGCAAATCGCAATATACCGATGAAATTGCTCCTCAGGGTTTGCGGATTATCCGGAAAGTAAATTCTGTAAACCCTTTCAATTGGCTGAAGGTGGGCAGAGAATTGAGAAAAATATGTCCTGATTTAATCATAGTAAAATACTGGTTGCCTTTTATGGGGCCGGCTTTGGGGACAATAGTCCGTCTGGCTCGCCGGAATCGTCATACCCGGGTCATCTGCATAGCAGATAATATGATTCCTCATGAGAAACGTCCGGGCGACTGTCTGTTTACCAAATATTTTACCAAAGGAGTGGATGGGTATATAGCCATGTCACACGAGGTTTATGCAGATATAGAGAAATTAGTGGTTCATCCTCTCCGGCGTTTTACTCCGCATCCCATATACGATCATTATGGAGAGATTATGCCCCGGGAAGAGGCACTGGAACTTTTGCAGTTGGACCCGGATTACCGTTATTTGTTGTTTTTCGGATTTATCCGTGATTATAAGGGATTGGATTGGCTGATTCGGGCTATGGCAGAGCCACAATTGAAAGACAGGCAAATACGTTTAATTGTTGCCGGAGAATTTTATTCGGATAGTGAACCTTATCTGAAATTAATCCGTGAACTGGGGCTGGAAGAAAAGGTTATTTTGCATACGGATTACATTCCTGATGTCCTGATTAACCGTTATTTCGGAGCAGCCGACCTGGTGGTGCAGCCTTATAAAACGGCAACCCAAAGCGGAGTGACTCAGATTGGTTATCATTTCAACAAGGCGATGCTGGTGACGGATGTAGGGGGCTTGGGGGAAATTGTTGCTAACGGAAAATCGGGATATGTTGTGAAACCTGAAGTGTCTGCCATTGCTGAAGCTATTGCTGATTTTTATGACCGGGAACGGCAGACGGATTTTGAAAAAGAAACGGTGAAATTGAAAGGGCAGTTTTCGTGGTCTAAGATGACCGATGTGATGATGGAACTTTATGCGGATATTAATTCTAAAAACGAGTCATGATAGTCAGAAGTAAAGCACCTTTGCGCCTTGGGCTTGCAGGAGGAGGCAGTGATGTATCCCCTTATAGCGATATGTTCGGAGGGTTGGTTCTTAATGCTACGATTAATTTATATGCTTATTGTACGATTGAAGAAACCAATGATGCAAAAATCCGGATTTGCGCCAGCGACCTGCAACAATGTGAAGAGTATGATTCGTGCCGGGAGTTGCCGGTTTCCGGACAATTGGATTTACATAAAGGGGTATACAACAGAGTAATCCGGGAATTTGGTTTAGGTTGTCAGTCTTTTCGTATGACCACCTATTCAGATGCTCCTCCGGGAAGTGGTTTAGGTTCGTCTTCGACCATGGTGGTGGCTATATTGAAGGCTTTTGTGGAGTGGTTTAATTTGCCGATGGGGGATTATGAAATTGCCAGAATGGCATATGAGGTGGAACGCCTGGATTTGAAATTCAGCGGAGGGAAACAGGACCAGTATGCGGCTGCTTTCGGGGGTTTTAACTTTATGGAATTTTTGCCGGATGACCATGTGATTGTTAATCCGTTGCGTGTGAAACGTTGGATTATAGATGAACTGGAAACCAATATCCTGTTGTATTATACCGGAGCTTCCCGGTTGTCGGCGGAGATTATTGATGAACAGCGTAAAAATACATCGGGGGGGAATCAGACGGCTATAGAAGCGATGCACCATATAAAGCAAAGTGCGGTGGAAATGAAAGAGGCCGTTTTGAGAGGTGATATAGGGCGATTTGCTGATATTTTGGGCAGGGCATGGGAGAATAAAAAGAAGATGGCTTCGCCTATAACAAATGCGTATATAGACAAAGCTTTCCGGGTGGCAAAGGAGGCCGGGGCTGTGACGGGAAAGGTTTCCGGTGCAGGGGGCGGCGGATTTATTATTTTTATAGTGGAACCCACCAGACGGTTGAATGTGGTCAGGGCATTGAATGAGTTGGATGGACGGGTGGTAGATTTTCAATTCAGTGAAGGCGGAACTCATGGGTGGAAAATATATAAATGATATGAATATAGAAGATTTAATTATTAAGCAAATCAATGATTCTGTATCTGTAAAGACCAAGGTTCTGGCAGATGAGGCGTTGAGGGACAAGATAAAGCAGGCAGCCTTATTTTTGGTGGATGCTTACAAGTCGTGCAGGAAAGTATTACTTGCAGGTAACGGAGGCAGCGCAGCAGACGCACAGCATTTGGCCGGAGAGTTTGTGAGCCGTTTTTATTTTGACCGTCCCGGTTTGCCTGCTATTGCGTTGACGACGGATACTTCTATTATGACGGCTATAGGGAATGATTATGGTTTCGACCGGCTTTTTGAACGTCAGGCACAGGCGCAAGGAGTTCCGGGGGATGTGTTTTTGGGAATTTCCACATCCGGAAATTCTGAAAATATAATCCGGGCTTTGCAATATTGCCGTCAGGCAGGTATCCGGACTATCGGTCTGACAGGCTTCGGGGGTGGCCGGATGAAAGAATGGTGCGATATTTGTATTGAAGTGCCTTCTTCCGAAACTCCGCGTATTCAGGAAGCTCATATTCTTGTCGGGCATATTCTTTGTTGTATTGTGGAAGAAAAATTGTTCGGAACAACTTTAAGTGATTAGTATGAAAGAGGCTATTATTCTAGCCGGGGGATTAGGGACCCGTTTACGTTCGGTAGTGAGCGATGTCCCTAAATGTATGGCTCCGGTTGCAGGACATCCTTTTCTTTATTATATTTTTCAATATCTCCGGCAATATGAGATTACTCATGTCGTATTGTCTTTGGGATATAAGCACGAAATAGTGACGGATTGGGTCAGACAACAGGGATTTGGCTCCGGTGTTACTTTTTCCATAGAGGAGTCTCCTCTGGGAACAGGAGGGGCTATTCGTAAAGCATTGACTTATATTCAGGGAAAAGAGGCTTTGGTGTTGAATGGAGATACTTTTTTTGAAGTTGAACTGGACCGGTTTTATGCATTTCATTTGCAATCTCGATTGCCTGTTTCCCTGGCCCTTAAACCTATGGAAAAATTTGAACGTTATGGAACCGTTGAATTAGATGCAGATGGGGTAATCCGTGCTTTTCATGAAAAAAAGTATTGTGATAAAGGATATATCAACGGAGGTGTTTATTGGGTGAATAAGGATAAAACTTTATTTCAGGGATGTCTGGAGAAGTTTTCTTTTGAGGCGGATATTTTGCAGCAGAAAGTGCAACAAGGGTTGCTGAATGGCTTCGTGTCCGAAGGTTATTTTATAGATATCGGTATACCTGAGGATTATGAAAAATCAAATCACGATTTTGCAGACCGGAAGTGGTAATAATAAAAGAAGGGGTGTTAAAAGTTCATTTTTAACACCCCTTCTGTATTATGGAGAATCAATAGAATTTATATCTCTGGTCAATGATATTACCGTTTTTCAGGATTGCTTGAATTGCCTGATAATTGGTACGATACATATTAGATTGTTGCATTCCTGCTTTGGTTTGTTGTATGGTTTCAGGAGTAACTTCGTCAGTGTCTCTGTGGTTCACCATAATTACGTATACGCCTTGGTTTCCGGCAATCGGAGCAGAAATCTTGCCTTGTTCGGCAACAGAGGCTGCTGCAATCACTTTGGGTTCGATACCGGCACCTGGTATCTGAAATGAAGTGAAATTGATATCGGTGGCTTCTTTCACCTCAGTTCCGGTTTTTTGGGCGGTAGAAAGCAAGCTTTCACTGCCTTGCAGGGCCGCAGCTAATTCTTTGCTCAATTGTTCTGCTTTTTTCTTCTGTACCAGAATGCGTTTGATATCGGCAGCAACACTGGTAATCGGAGCGACTCCCTCTTCATTTATTTCCGTCAGAACAGCTATTGTGTATTTGTTGCCGTTTTCAAAAATGATGGAACCGTCGGTGGTATTTACAACTCCCGGTTCTTCGGCCATGTAAATACGGCGAATCATTTCGCGGGCGTTATCAATACCTGCAATAGTTTTTTCATTTTTGTCTACGGTTGCTATGCGTTTAGTCAGGCCGGATTCTTCTACTTTTTTGTTAAAGTCGTCCTGATTGTTGATATTCATAGCAAAATTACGGGCATCGTTATAAATTTTGTTTGTAGTTTTGTTTGAGGGGAGTATTTCTTTTTCCACAGTTGCGATTTGTATTTTTTCTACCGGTTTTGCCATATCGGTTACCTGCACTACATGTGCTCCGTATTGAGTCACCACAACCTTGATGTCTTTTTTCCGGGAAAAGAATACAGTATCGGAAAATGGTTGTACCATCATATTTTGGGTAAACCAACCCAAATCTCCGCCATTGATGGCTGAATTCTGGTCTGCTGAATTTTCTTTGGCCAGTGTTTCAAAATTGGCTCCTTTTTTCAGAAGTTCAGCAATACTGTCTGCAACAGTTTTTGCACGCATATAATCGTTATTTTGTGGTGCAATGAGGATGTGACGGGCTCTTAAAGAATCCGGCAACATTTTTGTATTGCCCACACGTGAGATTTTGTATGCATTGTTTTCCAGATAGGGACCGAATACAGATGTCTTATTTTTGAACAGAAAATCAGCCAGACTGTCGTTGCTGATTTCTGCTTTTTTGTAGTAAGTGCGGTTGGCTTTTTTGTCTGAAGATAGGTTGACAAAATCCAGAGGGTCGTTCGTAGCCGCAAATTCATCCACCAGTTCTTTTACTGCTTTTTCAGTCTCTGCAAAATCTTCGCCGGAAGCTTCGATATCAAAGTTTACATAAACGATTTTCCGGGCCTCCGGTTGTTCGAATCTTTTTTGATTTTCTTTGTAATAATCTTTGATTTCTCTGTTGCTGATACTGATGGTGGAATCCGGTATTGTGCTGTAATTTTTTACAATATAGCTAATATCGGATTTTGAAGCAGTTGCCTGAGCATTTTCCTGCGCTTGTTCGTCAGTGATGTAGAGAGATTTGGCTAACAGATTATTGTATTTTGTGTTTTTCCGGTTGGAAGCAATTTCTTCTTCCATATTTAGCCAATAGCGTTTCTGGGGGTCAGAATCCGGAAGCTCAATCAGTTGTCTGATGACCATGCGGGCACGTTCCTTGTCCACAACACCGGTATTGGGGTCCTGAAAAAGCTGGCGTATAACCGGGCTTATGTTTTCTCCTAGCATAATGTCATACAGTTCATCACCACTCACTGTAATACCGTTTTCCTCGTATTCCCGGTTCATCAGTTTTTCCATAACCATCTGCTGCCAGGTATTGTTCCGGAGCATAGATTGTTGGTCCTCGTTCAGCGCAGAGGTGTTATTCATCATTTTCACCATCTCTTCGTTGTTTGCCAGACGATTCTGGAAATCGATAATTGAAATGCTTTCTCCGGCAATTTCTCCTACCTGATTCCTGTCTCCGTTAAATATTCTTGAACCGGAATTTAAAGCATCCCCCACGATAAATGCTACCAGTGCTATACCAATCACAATACTCACAAGTAGTCCGCCGCGATTTCTGATTGTTTGTAATGTTGCCATTTATATTATAAATTTAATGTTTTTTATAATCTCCTTTATTGTTTTCGTGGGTACGAAGATAGATAAAAGTGTCATGTTGTGCAAATTTTCCCTCTCATTTCTCCAGTTCCCTCTTCTCCTGTATTTATCCTTTATTTTTTGTCGTTTTCTTTTTGGCAGTTGTTTTCTTTTTGGTGTTTCCTTCTTTTTCGATAAGCTCCATGCATTTTTCTAAAGTGAGTTCTTCTGCCTTTAAAGTTTTTGGAATCTTATAATTCACTTTGTTGTATGAAATATAAGGTCCGAAACGTCCGTTCAGAATCTGCACTCCATTGTCGAAAGCCTTAATCAGTTTGTTCCGGTCATTTTCGCGTTTCTCCTCAATGCGGGCGATGGCCGTTTCCAGTGTAATGGTTCCCGGATCGTCTTCTCCTTTTTTCAGGGATACAAAAATGTTGTTGTGTTTGATATATGGTCCGAATCTGCCGATACCGACAGAAACTTCTTTATCTTCATATTGTCCGATTTTCCGGGGGAATTTAAATAATCCCAAGGCTTCTTCCAACGTAATTGTTTCCATGAGTTGGCCTTTCAATAAGCCTGCATAGCGGACAGTTTCTCCTTCGCCGATTTGTGCCATCGGACCAAAACGGCCGATGCGTACACTTACGGTTTCACCGGTTGCCGGGTCAGTGCCCAATATTCTTTGTCCACTGTTCCGTTCTGAATTTTTTAGTGTAGATTCCACTGTTTCATGGAAGGGTGAATAAAATTCACCAATCATTTTCTGCCATTCCACAGCCCCTTCTGCAATGTGGTCCAGTGATTCTTCGGCACTGGCCGTGAAATTGTAATCCATGATATTTTTGAAATGCTCGGAAAGGAAGTCCGTAACAACCATGCCCATATCTGAGGGGAAAAGTTTTTTCTTTTCGGCCCCAAAGATTTTCCGGGTTGTTTTTACTTCAATGTCATTTCCCTTCAATTCGATTTGTTCGATGTTCCGTGCAAGACCATCCCTTGATTCCCGTATAATATATCCCCGGTTTTGGATGGTTGTGATTGTCGGAGCATATGTAGAAGGTCGGCCAATGCCCAAAGCTTCCATTTTCTTTACCAGGCTGGCTTCTGTGTAACGCGGGGGATGCTGGGTATATTGTTCCAGTGCAGTGATTTGAAGCCGGTTCAGCATGTCATTTTTATTTAAAGCCGGCAATAAATCGCTGTGTTCATCGTCAGTTTCGTCGTCGTGCGACTCCATGTATACTTTCAAAAAACCATCAAAAATAATCACTTCTCCTGTTGCTGTGAATGGTGTGGAATGATTGGACAAACTTATGGTGACATTTGTTTTTTCCAGTTCTGCATCAGCCATTTGCGAAGCCAGAGTCCGTTTATAAATCAGGTCGTATAATTGTTTTTCATTCCGGTCGCCTTCAATTTCCGGCTTATTCATATAAGTCGGGCGGATTGCTTCGTGGGCTTCCTGAGCTCCTTTGGTTTTGGTTGCAAAATTCCGGGATTTGGAGTATTTCTCGCCCAGGGTTTCGCAAATTACTGCTTTAGCACTCCGGATTGCCAAAGCGGAAAGATTGACCGAGTCTGTACGCATATAAGTGATTAATCCGTGCTCATAGAGTTTTTGAGCAACAGACATCGTTTGGGATACCGAAAAGCCCAGTTTCCGGGAAGCTTCCTGTTGTAGTGTGGACGTGGTAAAAGGAGGGGCCGGTTTGCGGACTGCGGGTTTTGTTTCAACACTGGTGACCTGAAATCTGGCATCTTTACATGCTTGCAAATAAGCCAGTGTTGCTGCTTTATCTGTAAAACGTTCCTGAACCTCGGCTTTTAACTGAGCTTTGTTGGTTGTTTCGAAAGTGCCGGTTACACGGTAATATTGTTGTTCTTTGAAAGCGTTGATTTCCCTTTCACGTTCTACGATTAATTTCACTGCAACGGACTGTACCCGGCCTGCTGAAAGGGACGGTTTTACTTTTTTCCATAGCACCGGCGACATTTCAAATCCGACCAAACGGTCTAAAACCCGGCGTGCTTGCTGAGCATCCACCAGATTTTTATCAATGTTTCTGGGATTTTGTATGGCGTGCAGGATGGCATCTTTAGTGATTTCGTGAAATACAATACGCTTGGTGTTTTCCGGTTTTAATTTTAATACTTCAAACAAATGCCATGCAATAGCTTCTCCTTCACGGTCTTCATCGGAAGCCAGCCATACTGTTTTGGCTTCTTTTGCCAGAGCTTTCAGTTCTTTGACAATGTTTTTTTTGTCGGAAGATATTTCATATTTGGGCTGAAAATTGTGCTCTATGTCTACTCCCAAATCTTTTTTTTCTAAATCCCGGATATGTCCGAAACTAGACTTTACTGTGTATCCGCTACCTAAAAATTTCTCTATAGTCTTGGCTTTTGCCGGGGACTCTACTATCACCAGATTCTCAATCATACCCTTTAAACTAGCAGACATGTAACATGCCAAATTTAAAAATTAAAATCGGGTGCAAACCTACGAAAAAAAAATGAAATCACAGCATGTTTCATTTTATCGTATGGTATAATAAAATGTAAACCGGAGTGAGATTGCGGGAGCTGGTATTCAATAAACTATCCTGTTTGTGTAATACTTGTTTACGACTATTTATTGTTAGCTGGCTGTAGGTATGGTTCCTGGGTAATTCTGCAGATATTTATCGACAAAAAGGCAGTTAAAATATTTCTGATATATGGTTAGTAATTTTATTTAATCTACCTTATTTTTGACAAAAATAAAATCATATGGGAGTGAAATTGCTTTTTTCAGTAGTATTGTTTTTACTATTATTTCCGGTTCAGGCGGCTTCGTTGGCAGAGGGTATTATTTATCTGAAAGGGGGGAAAAGAATAGAATATTCGGGGGATGACCGTATTTATATTCCGAAAAAGAACAGGAATGTGAAGGCATTCCGGAATGCTTTTTCTAAATCTAAACAAAAAGAGGTTTATCCGATAGCGGAAATTGATTCGATTGTCTGTTGGCATCGGCGGACTCCTGCTTACCGGCGGAAATTTATCCCGGCGACAGATGTCGGATGGTGCTGGGTTTATTTCCGCACACCACATATTCTGGCATGTGTGTATGCTGGTAAAGGTTATGGTATAGACTCCAATGGTGGTATCTGTATTTGGCAACGGAAGAGGATTTTCAGTAGTTCGTGTGTAAAGTATTACCTGCAAAAAAAAGGAGAAACCGTCTTTTATTCGCCGGGAAAGATGAAATCCCGAACCGGAAATGCTTTTCGTGAGCGGCTTTGTTATTATTTGTCCGACGATGCGGCATTGTGCGGGCGTATCCGCCGTTCTGATACATGGCGCGATAAAACAGTATTAATGCTGAAAGAATATAGTCCCGGAAATTAATCTTTAAATTATATGGTTATGAAAAAAATCTTGTTGTGGACGGTTCTGACCGTGAGTATGTGTGTATACGGCATGCGGCATGCAGAAGCTCAAAAGGTAAAGGACCAGGAATTCCGCCGTGTGGTAGTGACATTGACATCGGGAGAGAAAGTCGAAGGTTATTTGAAAAAAGGATGGCATGCTGAAACGTCTCTTTTGAAAAAAAGTAATTATTCGTTTAAAATGACTTCGACACCGGATGACAAGGAAACCAAAAAATATACTGCAGATGAAGTGGTCTGTATTGATTATACGGAAAAGACAGAGAATAACCCCGATGGCATCCGCTGGGAGGCACGGCCAATAGCCTCACCTTCATTCTCAAGCCGCTATCGCACCCTGCGTCGTCTTGTATGCTTGCAGAAAGCAGGGGAGAATGCCACGGTATATTGGTGGAAAGACTGGGATGTTACGCCTACTAAACAAGGTGTTCAGCGGCGGTTGGTCACTTATTGGGGAGTCCGCTTTCATGACAAAGGCGAAGAAGGAGAGATAGTGTATCCTTACATGCTGGTCAATAGTGTCTTGTTGAAAGATAAGAAGCCCGGTTTAAAAAAGTTTTGTAAGAATTGGTTTAAAGGCAAAGAGGGAAGAATGCACAAGAAGGAGGCCAAAGAAGATGCAACCTGGATTTTGGATATGTATGATGCCTATTTGGCAGAAAACGGTGAATGAGAACAGGTCATACTGCATGTTTTCGGTTGCCGGAACATATGGTCTTTGCCGGATGAGTGGAACAAAGTCTCTGATGGTGTATAAGTATTTTTACAAATCGGAACAGTATTACCGCTAAAAGGTTGTTTGGGAGGCTGGCAAGGAAAATGCTTTCCGCCGGATGATGGCATATGCCGTGCAGACTGCGATGCCGGTTATCACCCACGAAATGGGATAAACGGTTAGCAGCGTTTCATAACTTCTTGACATAGGTACTACAACAAATATCCATACCAGACGCAACAGACAGGTCCCGAATATGGTCAGCACGGTGGGAGTCATTGAGTAGCCGAGTCCCCGGAGGGCTGCGCCGCTGATTTCGTAACTGCTTGCCATGAATTGGAACAACAATACATATTCCATACGGATAGCAGCGTATCGGACGATATCAGGCTCGGAGGTGAAGAAGCCAATAAAAAATTCTTTTTGCCATACAATCAGCAGGTTTAAAAAAGCGCATCCCAGAAGTCCGAGTAACATGCTTTGCCGGAAGATGTTTTTGCAGCGTTCGATTTTTCCTGCTCCGTAGTTCTGACTGATAAAAGCTACGGCAGCCTGGGCAAAAGCACTTACCACGAAATAGCAGTAGTATTCATAGTTGAGGGCTGCCGATGAACCTGCCACTGCTGCCGAACCAAATGAATTAATCGTGGCCAGAACAAAGACATTGGAAATGGAGAATACCATGCCCTGTATGCCGGCAGGCACTCCGATTTGCAGTATTTTCCGCAATTCCGGTTTCGATACGGATAGTTTTTTCAGTTTCAGCCGGAAAATACCTTTTTCATGTGTCAGGAAACAGATAATGATGGCGGCATTAACGATATTTGATGCCACCGTTGCGATGGCTACCCCTGCTACGCTCATTTTAAAACCGATGACCAACAGAAGATTCAATCCCACATTGATAACACCGGCAATAACCAGACTGTAAAACGGCCGTTTCGTGTCGCCCATGCTCCGGAGAATTGCTGCCCCGAAATTGTATATCATCATAAATGGCATTCCTAAAGAAAAGATGCGAAGGTAAAGCACCGCCAAATCCATAACATCTTCCGGGGTATCCAAGGCTTCCAGTAGGGGTTTGGCTATGACTAATCCGGTGATAAGCAGAAAAATGCCGCTTGTTGCAGCAATAACTGCTGTCGTAGAAATGGCGTTTTGGATGCCTTGTTCGTCTTTTCGTCCGATATAGTGGGCAATCACTACGTTAGCTCCTACTGATATGCCGATGAAGAGGTTAATAATCAGACTGATGACTAATCCGTTGCTGCCGACAGCCGCAAGAGCCTGATTGCTTGCAAATTGTCCGACCACTGCTACGTCCACTGAGTTAAACGACTGTTGCAAAATGCCGCTTGCAATCAGAGGTAAAGCAAATAGCAGCAACTTTCGGAAGATGCTGCCGTGGAGCATATCCATGCGGGCAGTGTCGTTTGATTTCCCTGGTTTCACGGTATGGTATTATTCCTCTGCTTTGCCGCTATCGGTTGTTGGTGCGGAAGTCTCTTTTTTATCTGTAAAAAATTTCCTGTAAAACAAAATCAGTAGTAAAACTCCGATGGTAATGTAGGAATCTGCCAGGTTGAACACAGGACGGAAAAAAATAAATTCCTGTCCTCCCCAAACGGGAACCCACGAAGGGAAAGTTCCTTCAATCAGAGGGAAATAGAGCATATCAACGACCCGGCCGTGTAAAAAAGAAGAATAGCCCCCTTCGGCAGGGAAAAGCGTTGCAATGTGGTAGTGGCTGTCACTGAAAATCAAACCGTAAAAAAGGCTGTCAAGTATATTGCCAATGGCTCCGCAAAAAATCAGGGCAAATGAAAACAGCACACCGGTGGGTGCTTTTTCTTTGACTAATTTCAGGATATACCACCCGATGCCGCCAACTGCAACGATACGGAACAGACTTAATGCGGTTTTTCCCCATTTGCCGTCTCCCAGTTCCATGCCGAAAGCCATACCGTTGTTTTCGATGAACAAAATCTTGAACCAGTTGCCGAAAACACTGAATTCTTCTCCGAGCATCATGTGGGTTTTAATCCATATTTTGACAACTTGGTCAAGTACGAGTAAGGCAATAATGAAAAGAGCCAGTTTGTTCCGTATACTCATAAAAATATTTGTTGCTGAGTCCCTGATTTTTTACTTTATAACTTTTCTTTCCCTTCTTTGGCTTCAATGCTTAAGGTTGCATGGGGCACGGCACGGAGCCTTTCTTTGGAAATCAGTTTTCCTGTCACTCTGCAAATGCCATAGGTTTTATTTTCCACCCTTACCAAAGCAGCTTCCAGGTGACTGATGAATTTGGCTTGTCTTTGTGCCAGACGGCCGGCTTCTTCTTTAGAAAGCACGGAAGCTCCTTCTTCCAGCACCTTGAACGTAGGGCTTGTGTCGGCAATATCATTCCCATCGCTGCCTGAGATGACTCCTTTCAGCAAGTCGTAATCTTTTCTTGCCTTTTCGAGTTTTTCAAGAATAATTTCTTTGAATTCCTGCAACTCTTCGTCTGAATATCTGTTTTTTTCTGCCATAGCTTGTAAGTTTTGGTCTAAGTTAATAATTTTTTGTCCTTTCTTACGATAGTCCAAAAATATTGTTTTACCAACCTTTTGTTCCGGTTAGATTTTTTCAATTTTGATAAATGTGCGGATTTCGTCAATTTCCACTTCTTTTGTATTTTCGTCACGGGTATCAGTCAATTGGATATTTTCGGCCAATACCTGACTGGCGATATATGAGGAAAAATGTTCGACCGCTTCGTTGATTTCCGCATGCCGTCCAATTGCCAGTGTGATTTTATCTGTTACATCAAAATCACTTTCTTTACGCAGATTCTGTATGCGGTTGATTAATTCCCGGGCAATTCCTTCTTCTCTCAGTTCTTTCGTGACATTGATGTCCAATGCAACGGTCAGCCGGCCTTCATTGGCTACTAACCAACCGGGAATATCTTCCGAAAGTATTTCTACGTCCTCCAGCCCCAATTTGATGGTTTCATCTTCGATTGTCAGGTTGTAACAGCCGTTTTTCTCGAATTCGAAAATATCACTTTGTTCCATTCCGGAGACAAGGGCAGAGATTTGCTTCATGTATTTTCCGTACTTCGGTCCTAAAGTTTTGAAGTTGGGTTTAATTTTTTTCACCAATACTCCGGTTGTGTCTGTAATGTATTCGATTTCTTTTACATTTACTTCCGAGAGGATGATATTTTTTACGGCATCCAATTGACCAAGCATCTGTTCGTTCAGGATAGGAATAATCAATTTGCTCAGCGGTTGACGGACACGGAGCTGTACTTTACGCCGTAATCCCAGGACCATGGATGATATTTTTTGAGCCAGTTCCATCCGCTCTTCCAGCAAACTATCGATTAATTGTTCATTTGCTACGGGGAATGTTGTCAAGTGTACACTTCCGGTGTGGCGTCCTGTTACTTTATTCAGGTCATGGAACAGCTTATCCATATAGAACGGAGCTATCGGAGCCGATAAAATAGCTATGGTTTCCAGACAAGTGTATAAAGTCTGGTAAGCGGATATTTTGTCTTGCGAATATTCACCGCCCCAGTATCTTTTTCTGGACAAACGAACGTACCAGTTGGACAGATTTTCGATAACGAAATCCTGAATAGCCCGTCCGGCGCGTGTAGGCTCGTAGTTCTCGTAAGCATCCGTCACATTCTTTATCAAGCTGTTCAATAAAGATAAAATCCATCGGTCGATTTCCGGACGTTCCGCCATGGGGATTTCTGGCTCGGCATAATGAAATTTGTCCACATTGGCATACAAGGCAAAGAAACCGTAAGTATTGTATAAGGTGCCGAAGAATTTACGTTTTACTTCGTCCACTCCGGCTACATCGAATTTCAGATTATCCCAAGGCTGGGAGTTTGTAATCATATACCAGCGTAAAGGGTCGGAACCGTGTTCTTCGATGGTGGCAAAGGGGTCGACAGCGTTACCTAAACGCTTTGACATTTTGTTACCCTTGGCATCCAGTACGAGACCGTTGGATATAATATTCCTGAAAGCTACGGAATCGAAAGCCATGGTGGCAATGGCGTGCAGGGTGAAGAACCATCCCCGGGTCTGGTCGACACCTTCCGCGATAAAATCTGCCGGAAAACGGAGATGTTGTTCAATATCCTCCCGGTGTTCGAAAGGATAATGTAATTGGGCGTAAGGCATGGCACCCGAATCAAACCACACGTCAATCAGGTCTTTTTCCCGGAACATTTTTTGTCCTGTGGGAGAAACCAGTATGATGTCGTCAACATAGGGACGGTGCAAGTCTATTTTGTCGTAATTTTCTTTGGAATTATCACCGCAAATAAACCCTTTGTAAGGATTTCCGGTCATAAATCCGGCTTTTATTGATTTTTCAATCTCTTCCATTAATTCGGCTACCGAACCGATACATTTTTGTTCGGTACCGTCTTCACTAATCCAGATGGGGAGCGGCGTACCCCAATAGCGGGAACGTGAAAGGTTCCAGTCCACCAGATTTTCCAGCCATTTCCCGAAACGTCCTTCTCCGGTGCTTGCCGGTTTCCAGTTAATGGTTTTATTTAATTCTATCATGCGGTCCCGCACAGCAGTTGTTTTGATAAACCAGGAATCCAGAGGATAGTATAATACCGGTTTATCGGTGCGCCAGCAATGCGGATAGCTGTGTTCATGTTTTTCCACTTTGAAAGCCTTGTTTTCTTTCTTCAGCATCACCGAAAGGTCAATATCCAGTGTGGTATCCGTATCAGTGAGCGCGGGGTCATAGGCATTTTTGACAAAGCGTCCGGCATATTCGTTGTAAAGTTCTTTATTGACGTTGTTTTTTACAAATTCCGGATCGATGTCTTCCAGCATGTACATGCGTCCTTGTTTATCCACCATCGGCTGTTTGTTGCCGTCTTTATCGGTGAGGAGCATCGGTGCTATACCGGCAATTTTAGCAACCCGGTCGTCATCGGCACCGAAAGTGGGGGCGATGTGTACGATTCCGGTACCGTCTTCGGTCGTCACGTAATCTCCGAGGATTACTCTGAAAGCATCTCCTTCCGGCCGCATCCACGGTATTAACTGCTCATACCGTATTTGTTCCAGTTCCGTACCTTTGAATTCTCCGATTTTTTTGAAAGGAATCAGTTTGTCGCCTTCTTTGTAGTCTTCCAGAGCAAGGTCCGCAGCTTTCGGATTAAAATAGGCTGCAAAGCGGTCTTGTGCCAGGATGACGGTTACAGGAAGTGAGGTATACGGATTGAATGTTTTTACCACGTAATAAGTGATATTCGGACCCACTGCCAGGGCAGTGTTAGACGGTAAGGTCCACGGAGTAGTTGTCCAGGCCAGGAAATAAACCGTATCGCTTGCCGTAAATAATTTTTCCGATTTTTCGTCCCGGATAATTTTAAACTGAGCGACGCAGGTTGTATCTTTCACATCCCGGTAGCATCCCGGCTGATTAAGTTCATGTGTGCTTAATCCGGTACCTGCTGCCGGAGAATAGGGCTGGATGGTATAGCCTTTGTATAAAAAGCCTTTGTCGTAAAGTTTTTTCAACAAATGCCATAATGTTTCAATGTAGCGGTTGTCGTAGGTGATGTACGGGTTTTTCATATCCACCCAATAACCCATTTTTTGGGTCAGGTCTTCCCATTCTTTGGTGAATTTCATGACTTCCGAACGGCATTCTCTGTTATAGTCTGCCACACTGATGGTTTTTCCGATGGCTTCTTTGGTGATGCCCAATTTTTTTTCAACACCTAATTCAACAGGCAAGCCGTGGGTATCCCATCCGGCTTTCCGTTCTACCAGAAATCCCTGCAAGGTTTTGTAGCGGCAAATGACGTCCTTAATGGTCCGGGCCATAACGTGATGGATTCCGGGCATGCCGTTTGCAGAAGGTGGTCCTTCAAAAAAAACAAAAGAAGGATGACCTTCCCGGGTCTTCAGACTCATTTCGAAAGTTTTGTTTTCTTCCCACGTTTTCAGAATTTCTTTGTTTACGCCGGAAAGGTCCAAACCTTTGTATTCAGGAAATTTCTCGTTCATTGTTGTATGTGTTTAATTGTATCCGATGATAATAAGAGCTGTCTAACGAGGGATGCTCATCTGTCAAAAATCTGCCTTGAGATATTGACACACCTTACTTATTTTAATAATCAAGCGCAAATATATTATTTTTTGAATGGAATTGGAATAAACCGGCTGGTAAAATTAGTTTCTCTTTTCTGGTTGAATGTTTTATATTTGCAAAAACTTAAACTGTGTAGCATGAAGAAAAGAGCATTGATTACCGGGGTTACGGGACAGGACGGAGCCTATCTTTCAGAATATTTGCTGAGTAAAAATTATGAGGTTCATGGAATAAAACGCCGTGCTTCTTCGTTTAATACGGAACGGATTGACCATATTTACCAGGACCCGCATATGCAGGACCGGGATTTTATTCTTCATTACGGAGATTTGACGGATAGTATGAATATTACTTCGGTTATTCAGGAGGTACAGCCCGATGAAATTTATAATCTGGCGGCAATGAGTCATGTGAAAGTTTCGTTTGATACGCCGGAATACACGGCTAATGCTGATGGGTTGGGTACGCTCCGGATTCTGGAGGCTGTCCGTTTATTGGGGCTGACCCGGAAGACCCGTATTTATCAGGCGTCGACTTCCGAATTGTATGGTTTGGTGCAGGAGATTCCGCAGTCCGAACGTACTCCTTTTTATCCCCGTTCTCCGTATGCAGTTGCAAAGTTGTATGGCTATTGGATTACTGTAAATTACCGTGAAGCTTATGGTATGCATGCCAGTAATGGTATATTGTTTAATCATGAGTCGCCAATTCGCGGGGAGACTTTTGTGACGCGTAAGATTACGATGGCCCTGAGCCGTATTGCATTGGGAATGCAGGATTTGTTGTATCTGGGAAATATGTCCAGCAGGCGGGACTGGGGGCATGCGAAGGATTATATCCGGGCGATGCATTTGATTTTGCAGCAGGAAAAGCCGGATGATTATGTGATAGCCACCGGAGTTACAACTTCTATCCGTGATTTTGTCCGGATGGCGGGGACCTATATTGGGCTGGAGGTATCTTTTGAAGGAACCGGACCGGAGGAGAAGGGGTATATTTCTGACTTGGATGAAAAGGTGTTTACGTCACGTATCGGGGAAGCTTCTCTGGAGTTAGTGAGGGAAAAAGTGCAGAGACATAAGGCTATTGTTGCTGTTGATCCGCAGTATTTCCGGCCTACAGAGGTAGATTTGCTGCAGGGAAATCCGGAAAAAGCCCGTAAAGTGCTGGGATGGCAACCTGAATATGATTTGTCTGCTTTGGTTGCCGATATGATGGAGAGTGATATTCTTTTGATGAAAAAAGAGCATTTTTTACAAGAAGGCGGTTATCGGATAAAAAGCTATTTGGAATGATACGGAAAGATGCAAAAATTTATGTTGCCGGGCATCGGGGATTGGTAGGTTCGGCTATATTAAACAATCTCAGACAAAAAGGATATTCCAATTTTGTAACCCGGACCCATCAGGAACTGGATTTAACCGACCAGCGGGCCGTTGCTGATTTTTTTGCAACCGAAAAACCGGAATATGTATTTCTGGCTGCTGCGAAAGTTGGAGGAATCGGGGCGAATTCTGTTTATCGCGGGCAATTTATTTATGAGAATCTCATGATTCAGAATAATGTAATACATTATTCTTATTTGAATGATGTCCGGAAATTGTTGTTTTTGGGGAGTACTTGCATTTATCCGAGGGAGGCTCCTCAGCCGATACCGGAAAATGCTTTGCTGACCGGTCCGTTGGAGTATACAAATGAATCTTATGCATTGGCTAAGATTGCCGGAATACGGATGTGTGAGAGTTATAATTTGCAATACGGCACAAATTATATAGCGGTTATGCCTACTAATTTGTATGGTCCCAATGATAATTTTGACCTGGAATGTTCGCATGTTTTACCGGCTATGCTGAGAAAGATGTATCTGGGAAGATGTTTGTTTTATAAAGATTGGGAGACTATCCGGAAAGATTTGGGAAGGTTGCCGGTGGAAGGGGTGGACGGAGATGCTTCTGTTGCTGAGATACTGTATGTTTTGCAAAAGTACGGTATTACAGACCGGTCGTTGGAGTTGTGGGGTACCGGTACTCCTTTGCGTGAGTTTTTGTGGAGTGAAGAGATGGCCGATGCTTGTGTGTATTTGATGGAACAGACGGATTTTAAAGATATTTGCAGGGATGTGGATGGGAAAGAGGTCCGGAATACCCATGTCAATATAGGAACCGGGGAAGAGGTGACAATAGCCCGGTTGGCACAATTGCTGCGGGAGGTAACCGGATATCCCGGCGAATTGAAATTTAATGCCGGAAAACCTGACGGAACGCCCCGGAAGCTGACGGATGTCACTAAGCTTCATGCTTTGGGATGGCATCACCGGATAGGTTTGGAGGAGGGGGTACGGCGGCTTTATGATTGGTATCTGTTGCAGTGAGATTATTTTAGTGCAGGTCATACGTGATTTATTGTTTATTTAAATTTTGTATCTTTGCAGAATTTAATAATAGATAACAGGTGTATGATTTCTATGGCAGCTAATAAAATTGCTATCCGGGATTATTTTAATTCAATTGCGGCAAAACGGAAAAAGTGGAAGAAAAGAAATAGTTATTACAATCGTTCGCTGGAGAAATATTTTTCTTTTATCATTCCTGCAGGCAGCAGAGTTTTGGAAATAGGTTGCGGCACAGGAGAGTTGCTGAATGCTGTGCAGCCGTCTTACGGTTTGGGTATTGATTTTGCCGGAGAGATGATTCGGATTGCCAGGGAAAGTTTTCCGCATTTGCATTTTGAGACTGATGATATAGAGGATTTGAAGTATGTGCCCGCAACGGGTGAAAAATTCGATTATATTATTTTATCCGACCTGACGATGTCTCTTTGGGACGTCCAGGCTGCTTTTGAGAATATCAGGAAGGTTTGCCATCCCCGGACCCGAATCGTTATTTCAAATTATAATTATTTGTGGGAACCGTGGCTGAAGCTGGCGGAGAAAACGGGCCTTAAACAGAAACAGCCGAATCAGAACTGGCTGGCCGCAGGAGATGTGAAAAACCTGCTTGGTCTGGAAGGATTTGAAGTCATCAGAACGGAACGGAAGCTGTTGATTCCTTTTTTTATTCCTTTGGTCAGTTTTATTTTTAACCGTTTTTTTGCCAATCTGCCTTTTTTCAATCAGATGGATTTGGTTAATCTGATTGTTGCACGCCCGTTGGAATTGAAGGAAGAACGGGAGTATACCGTATCCATAATTGTTCCGGCACGTAATGAGAAAGGCAATATTGAGAATGCCATAACCCGATTGCCTGACTTTGGTGCTTCGCAGGAGTTTGTTTTTGTGGAAGGACATTCTGCCGACCATACTTATGAGGAAATGCTCCGGGTGCAGGAAAAATATAAGGATAAAAATATAAAGGTATTGGTTCAGAGCGGGAAGGGAAAAGGAAATGCAGTGCGTGAAGGTTTTGAAGCTGCTACGGGGGAGATACTTTTTATTTTGGATGCCGACCTTACAACACCGCCGGAGGAGATGCCCAAGTTTTATGAAGCGTTGAAGAAGAACAGGGGGGAATTTATTAACGGATGCCGTCTTGTATATCCGATGGAAAAACAGGCCATGCGTTTTCTGAATTTGATAGCTAATAAAAGTTTCGGAGTTCTTTTCTCGTATTTGCTGGGACAACGGTTGAAAGACACTTTGTGCGGTACCAAAGTGCTTTTCAAGAAAGATTATGAGGAGATTCGTAATAACAGGAAATATTTCGGGAATTTTGATCCGTTCGGGGATTTTGATTTATTGTTCGGAGCGGCAAAACTTAATCTCAGAATGGCAGAGATTATTGTCCGTTATAAGGACAGAGAATATGGCTCTACACAGATTAGCCGCTTCCGTCACGGCTGGTTGCTGATAAAAATGTGTGTGTTTGCAGCCAAGAAAATAAAGTTTATTTAGTTAAAAATTGAGATATACAGCCGGGCCGGCAGTGCAGGTTGGCTTATTATTAATCCGGATGTCGTTTATGGGAGCACAGAAAATCAGTCAAAGAGGAAACAGAACGGGGCAGACAATTTCCCGTCCGTCAGAAAATACATTTGTAGAAAAGTTAAATGCGTTTTTGGATAAGCGGTTGACGTTTCTTTTTTTTCTTTCTTTAATTTTCATAGCCATTCTGAGCTATGCATTGTTTGATGTACGGATTAGCCTTTCCGGTGATGATTCGGCATATATTGAGCGCGGAAAGAGGTTTCTGGAGTATGGGAATTATCCGGGTTATCAGGGACCTTTGTATCCGGTTTTTCTGTCTTTTTTCATGGCAATATTCGGAATGAATATTGTTTTGCTGAAAGTTGTTTCTTTGTTTTGTATTCTGGGTTTTCAGACATTTACTTTTCTGACACTCAGACATCGGGTACCGGCTTTGTTAACCAGTGCTGTGCTGTTGCTGGTGGCTTTTAATGCGGAAGTGTTGTATTATGCCAGTCAGACTTATAGTGAGGCATTTTATCTTTTGTTGGTGGCCTGGGCATTGTGGTTTTATATCACTCATTTTGCAGACCGGAATAAGGATTATACCAGAGGTAAACAGGTGGGGATGGCATTGATTCTGGCTGCTATTCTGTTGTGTATGGGGTTGGCAAGGAGTATCGGATATATAGGCATAATAGTGGTCTTGTTGTTTGGTCTCTGTTACCGTAAATATTGGAAAGACACCTGGCTGATAGCAGGTGCTTTTGTATTTGTGTATTTAGTTTGGTCTTTACTGAAATGGATGTTGTGGGGAAAAGGCGGTGCGGAGTTTTCCGGACAATTGACCATGCTGCTTCAGAAAGATGTTTATAATGCGAGTGTGGGACAGGAAGATTTGGGAGGATTTCTGGGACGGTTTTGGGGAAATATGAAAAATTATATTTCGTTTCATTTTTATGAAATACTGGGTTTGCGTAAATACACCAGAGAAATGCCTGTCTCTGCTTTGGTTTCCGTAGTGACTTTTGTGTGGGGCGTAGTTGGTTTGGTGGTGTCCTGGCGGAAAAATAAAGTGATATTCCTGATGGGGTTGTATGCCGGTGGTTTTCTGGTGCTCACTTTTTTTATTATGCAGGTGTTTTGGAATCAGGGACGTCTGATTGTGCCTGTTTTGCCTTATTTGTTGTTGTTGTTATTGTCTGCTTTGTATTATTTTCCGGACCGGAAATGGAGGTCCGCTATGCATGTGGTCTTGCCTTTTGTGATTGTGCTGGTGTTTATGACGGAGACAGGGCGTTTATCTGCTAAGGTGAAAGAAGTCAGTAAAGTTACGGATAAGTATTACGGGCTTACTCCGGATTGGATGAATTATATCAGGGCAAGCGAATGGGCTGCAAAAGAATTACCTGAGAATGTTGTTGTGGGTTGCCGGAAGCCTTCTATTTCGTTTGTATACGGAAACGGACGTCAGTTTTACGGAGTGATGAATGTTCCGACAGGATCGGCGGAAGAATTATTGAAACAATGCCAGGATTCTCCGCAGGAGTATGCTATTATTGCGGTCGGTGAATTAGAAAAGCAGCTTCCGGTGTCTTTGGTCGGTTTTCTGAAGGACAATACAGAGGCTTTTTATTTTAATGGTCAGCAGACTTTGCTGGTTATTAAAGGCGAGGCTGCTCCTATGGCTGATTTTAAACATCTTCTGGAAACTGCTCAGGTAAAAAGGGAAGAAAGCATAACGTTGAAAGAGAAAGATTTTGTAATTTATCCGGACGAGTTGTTGCAAAAATTAAAGGAAAATTCGGTGGATTATATTCTGTCTGCCAGTTTGCGTGCCGATCCTGCCCGGAAAACGAATCGGACAATTAATACTGTAGAGCGGTATATGGGATATATCAGTCAAAAGTATCCGGAGGCTTTTGTGAAAGTGGCACAAGTGGGGTCTGATGATAATGAACCGGCAATTATATGGAAGATAAATTATCCCCAATTGCCGGACCGTGTGCGATAAACTGAAATCAGTTTTCGGATTCCGGTGTATCATTTGTAACTACAAAGCGGGCAGTCAGTCGGCTGCGTTGTTCCACAAGGACATTTTTGTTGCAGGTAAGCTGATGAATAATATCGTCTGTATAGTGGCGGATAGTCAGCAGGCGTACATTTTTGTTGTATAATACTTCATATTCGTCGTGCAGTTCATTGATAAAGCTTTCAAAGATGGTTTCATTGTGGTCTATGCAGAAAGAGAAAGTGATGGCAGAGTTCTGCATCAGGTTGAGACGCAGTCTGTATTTGGCCAGCGTGGCAAAAATCCGGCTTAGCTTTTCTTCTGCGATGAAGGAGAAATCCCGGGGAGATAAAGTTAGCAGCAATTGGTTTGCCTTGTCGATGTAGATGGGCGGCAGTTTCAGTTTTTCATCCATTTCACGAATGACGGAACCATGGCTTTCCGGATAGAGAAAAGATCTGACATAAAGCGGAATTCCTTTGTTTTGTAAGGGTTTAATGGTTTTAGGATGAATGACTTTAGCTCCGCAATTGGAGAGTTCAATGGCTTCTTTGTAAGATAGTTTACCAATGATTTCCGTATTGGGATATAATTTCGGGTCGGCATTCATGATGCCCGGTACGTCTTTCCAGATTGTGACATTCTCCGCATCCAGCAGATTGGCGAGCAGGGCGGCGGTATAATCCGAGCCTTCCCGTCCGAGTGTTGTCGTCTGATTGGTGGTGGTGCCGGCAATGAATCCCTGGGTAATGTACATGAACGTGTCCTGGAACGTGAAAGCCTTGCGGCACAGTTGTGCTGAAAGCTCCGGATTGATACAGGCATTCCTGTAATTCTGGTCGGTAATCAGGCACTTGCGGATGTCTACAAATTTGGCTTTGCGGCCTTGTTTTTCCAGATAATAGGCGATGATGGTGGTGGACAATAATTCTCCGAAACAGATGATACGGTCGTATTCATAGTCGTAGCACAGGGAAGGTTCGCTGTTGAGAATTTCCTGCAATTCCCTGTAAAGTTTGCCGACGGCGGCATCCACTTCTTCCGTGTGGCTTCCGAAAAGGTCGCTAATAATTTTCCGGTGGAAATCGATGATGTGTTGCAAGGATTCTTTTGCTTCTTCGGTTTTATGGAAATAGGCATTGCACAACACTTCCAGGGCATCTGTCATTTTTCCCATGGCAGATACCACAATAATCAGGTTGTCTTTGCGTGTGTTGATGATGTTAAACAGATTCCTTACACCTTCAGCATCCTTTACCGATGCTCCGCCGAATTTGAATATGTCCATTCGAGTTGTTTTTTCTTATTTCAGGAGGCAAATGTAGTCATTAAATCGAAAAAGCGTACAACAATTCCTCCGATTCTTCCGGTTTTCTTCCGGACGTTTCCGGAAAGTTCTCTGCTATCTTCCGGGTAGAATTCCGGAAGTATGATGGTTACAGGTTTCCCGTTTATTTTTCCTTTGGAGGATAAGAATTTCCCGGTGACAGAGCACTGAGGATGTAGTGTTCTTACGGAAAAGTTGTTGCGAAAACGTTTGTGTATTATGATTTATCATTTTATCTTTGTAATAACTAACAAAATGGACTTTGTTTTATGAATAAAGTAACAACCTTAAACCAATTTATTATTGAACAACAGGCCGGCGTACCGCAGGCTACGGGAGGTTTTTCCTGTTTGTTGCATCATGTCGGAATTGCTGCCAAGAAGGTGAACCGGGAAGTCAATAAGGCCGGGCTGGTGGATATGCTGGGCCGGGCTGGTGCTGAAAATATACAGGGTGAAGACCAGCAAAAACTGGATGTGTATGCGAATGAAACATTCATCGGAGAATTGAAGGCGAGCGGTGAATGTTGTGCGGTTGCTTCGGAAGAGAATCAGGATATTGTTGTTTTTGACAACGGTTTATCCCGGAACGGGAAATATATTTTTTGTATGGACCCGCTGGATGGTTCTTCGAATATAGATGTCAATGTTTCTATCGGCACCATATTTTCCGTGTATCGCCGTAAATCCCCGTTGGGAGAGGCTGCAAAATTGGATGATTTTTTACAAAGGGGGTGTAAACTGGTTGCGGCCGGCTATGTCATTTACGGTTCATCTACTATGTTAGTGTACACGGCGGGCAATGGGGTAAACGGGTTTACGCTTGACCCTTCCATCGGAGAGTTTTGTCTTTCGCATCCGGATATAAAAACACCTGAAAACGGTACAATTTATTCTATTAATGAGGGGAATTATGAAAAATTTCCGGTGGGAGTAAAGAAGTACATCAAATATTGCCAGGAGACGGATAAAAAGACGGGCAGGCCTTATACTTCCCGGTATATCGGTTCGCTGGTGGCCGATTTTCACCGGAATTTGCTGAAAGGCGGTATTTTTATTTATCCGGAAACCAATAATCATCCGACGGGTAAATTACGTTTGTTGTATGAATGCAATCCTATTGCTTTTATTGCCGAACAGGCCGGAGGGTTGGCTACGGACGGAGACAAAAGGATTCTGGAGTTGATGCCGGAGACTATACACCAAAGGGTTCCGTTTTATACAGGGTCTAAGAACATGATGAAAAAAATTACGGAGTTCCTGAAGTTTTTTAATAATATATAGGTAATTATTTTATAGGGTGAATGTGCAAATTAAATAATAAAATATGATTAACAGACAATTATTAAATCCTGCCAGTATTGTGGTGGTTGGGGGTTCGGACGATATTCAGAAACCGGGGGGTAAAGTGCTGAAGAATTTACTGGACGGGTGTTTTGCCGGAAGTTTGTATGTGGTCAATCCGAAATTGGATGAAGTTCAGGGTGTCCGGTCGTTCCGGGATGTAAAGGATGTGCCTGAAACAGAGTGTGCTATTTTGGCCATTGCGGCAAAATATTGTCCTGCTGCGGTGGAGGTTCTGGCAAAAGAAAAGAACACCCGGGCGTTTATTATTTTGTCGGCCGGATTCAGTGAAGAAAATGCCGAGGGTAAGGCGTTGGAAAAGCAGATTACGGAAATTGTGGATTCTGTGGGCGGAGCTTTAATAGGTCCTAATTGTATCGGTGTATTGACGGTAAATTATAACGGGGTATTTACAACTCCTATTCCTAAGCTTGACCCGGCAGGTGTTGATTTTGTGTCCGGGTCCGGAGCAACGGCATTGTTTATTATGGATGCCGGCATGCAGAAGGGAGTAAAATTTTCCAGTGTGTTTTCTGTAGGTAATTCTGCCCAGTTGGGTGTTGAAGAGGTATTGGAGTATTGGGATAAGTCTTTTGACCCTGCTACCAGTTCACGCATTAAGTTGATATATGTGGAAAGTATTGACAAACCGGATAAACTGCTGAAGCATGCTTCTTCTTTAATCCGGAAAGGATGCCGTATTGCTGCTATTAAGTCCGGCGGGTCTGTAGCCGGCAGCCGGGCTGCTTCATCACATACCGGGGCATTGGCGAGTTCCGATGTGGCGGGAGATGCTTTATTCCGTAAAGCCGGTATTGTACGCTGTAACGGGCGTGACGAACTGGCTACGGTGGCTGCTATTTTTTCTTATCCTGAGTTGAAAGGGAAGAATATCGCTGTCGTAACACATGCCGGAGGCCCGGCGGTGATGCTGACGGATGCCCTTTCGAATGGCGGTATGGAGGTTCCTCACCTGGAAGGACCGAAAGCGCAGGCGTTGCTGGAAAAATTGTTTAACGGTTCGTCTGTGGGCAATCCCATCGATTTTCTGGCTACAGGGACGGCCGAACAATTGGGTTTTATTCTGGATGCCTGCAACCGTGATTTTGATGATATTGACGGGATAGCGGTTATTTTCGGAAGTCCCGGTCTTTTCCCTGTTTTTGATGTTTACGAAGTGTTGAGAGAAAAAATAGCTGAATCTCCTAAACCGATATTCCCGATATTCCCTTCCTCGATGGTGGTGAAAGCTGAAATAGACGAGTTTGTGAAAAAAGGCGGTGTATATTTCCCTTACGAAGTAAATTTCGGGAATGCTTTGTGTAAGATATATCATACTCCGGTACCTCAGCCGGCGGCACCGGAATTGCCTGCGGTTGATAAGGAGCGCATACGTGCAGTGATAGACCGGGCAGACAACGGATATCTGGCTCCGGAACAGATTCATGAGCTATTGGATGCAGCAGGCATTGCCCGCGCCCGGGAAGGTGTGGCGGATACCGAGGAAAAAATAGTTGCATTGGCCCGGAAAATCGGTTTTCCATTGGTGATGAAGGTGGTAGGGCCTGTTCATAAGTCGGATGTCGGAGGAGTGACGCTGAATGTGAGTGACGAAGAGACAGTACGTTGCGAATTCCGGCGCATGATGAAAATTAAGGATACACATGCTGTCATGTTGGCTCAGCAATTGAACGGTACGGAAGTGTTCATCGGTGCTAAGCGGGAAGATAAATTCGGACACATGGTGTTGTGTGGTTTGGGTGGCATCTTCATCGAAGTGCTGAAGGATGTGAAAGCCGGTCTGGCACCGATTGCCGTAGCGGAAGCGTTGGATATGATTCACGGCTTGAAGTCTTATAAGATTATCCGGGGTGTACGCGGGCAGGAGCCTGTTAATGAGCAACAGTTTGCCGAGGCTGTGGCACGGGTGTCTGTGCTGGTGAAAGTTGCGCCTGAGATATTTGAAATGGACCTGAATCCTTTGTTGGGAAATAAGGAACAGGTGGTGGCGGTGGATGCCCGAATCCGGATAGAAAAATAAATGTACTGACGTGTAAATTTGCCGTTGTATCAATGAATTTGCCGTTGTTTTATTGGTGCATAGGCATATGGCAAAGTTGAAAGTTCTGAGATATGAAAAAACAGGATTTTGTATTTGTTATAGGGGTAGCAGTTTTGCTGTTACCCTTTTTTGCCTTTGAGCCGGTTTTACGGTGGTATCATTCTTTTAATGCGGCTCACGGCATGGCTATGAGTTTTCTTAAATTTGCCTTCTTGTCGACTTTGGGTGAAATGATTGGTCTGCGGATTAGTGCGGGAGTATATTGCCGGAAAGGGTTCGGAATCCTGCCGCGAATGCTCGTATGGGGTATATTGGGTATGGGTATTAATATGGCGATGATTATTTTTTCCAACGGAACTCCGGTGTTTTTGCAATACCTTGGCATGTCGGAGGCTCCGGCAGTTTTTCATGCTTCCGGTTTGAGTTGGTTTAAAGTACTGGTGGCTTTTGCTGTTTCAGTGAGTATGAATACCATTTTTGCTCCGGTGTTTATGACTTTACATAAGATTACAGATACCCATATTTTAGCTACCGGAGGTACGTTGGCTGGTTTTTTTACTCCGATTCCGATGAGGAAGATTATGACGGGCTTGAACTGGGGAGTATTGTGGGGCTTTGTTTTTAAGAAGACGATACCGTTTTTCTGGTTTCCTGCTCATACTCTTACTTTTTTACTGCCCGGGAATATGCGGGTGTTGTGTGCGGCTTTACTGGGAGTGGTGTTGGGCATCCTTTTAGCCGTTGCTGCCCGGAAAGGGGAAATTCCTGCCAAAAGCCGGTCATCCCTGAAGCCTGTCCGGTAGGAGGTCCGGACAGAGAGAAACAAAATCGGGTAAAATTCGTATCGGAATAAAGAGTGAAACAGAATAATACCCGGTTTTATGGAAAAAGAACAGACTGGACAACAGTCCAATTTTCAGCTTAAAGCTGATATGGAAGGCAATTATTTAATTGATAAGGAATATAAGCCTGAAAAACAGGTCGGGATATTTTATGCTCCTTCCGGAGGAAGTGTACATAAGGTGGCCCGCATGATTAAGCAAAAATTGGCCGATTTCCGGCCTGATATTTTTGTTATTCCGGATGCTTTTCCGTTTAAACTGCTGGATTATCGTAATTTAATTTTCGTGTGTTCGACACTGGGCCGGAATACCTGGGAAATGGAACAGAAGGACCCTTGGTCTGCTTTTATTCCTAAAATGCTCCGTATGCGGCTGGAAGGGAGAAAGGTGGCTATTGCCGGTTTAGGCGACCATGTGAGTTATCCGAATAATTTTGTGGATGGTATGGGGATATTGGCACAATCGGTTGAAGAGGCCGGGGGGATTTTGATTGGGGCCACAGAAACCCGGGACTATGTTTTTAATGATTCCCGGGCTTTGCGTGATGGAAAATTCATCGGTTTGCCTTTGGATGAGGACTATGAAGCCGATAAAACCGATGTCCGTATAGAGGAGTGGTTGGAACGGATAGTTCCTGAACTAAAATAGTTTTCGTTTTCATTATGCCTGATTCGGATGCCACCAAGGGATAGGAATATATCTGCATCCGCCGTTATCTCCGGAGTGCTGGTTCCTGCTGGTCCGGATAATGATGAGTCATGAACCGGCGGATTACGTTCCCTTTGCCGGAATGACTAACGTGCGGTAGACAAGCACACGGGCGTCCGGTGAAAGTGTGACGGTGAAACAATTGCCGGTTGCTTCGTTCAAGGTGCCTTGCCACCAGGCGGTCAATTGGCGGTCACAGATTGGCCAATGCAGACCAGATGTGGAGATCGTGCCGGAAGGGGAAAGGGAGAAAAGGGATACTTGTATACCTGGTTTGCTTTTAAGTGTTGTTGTTTGTAAAAGCGGGGTAAAAAGTCCGTAATCCGAGAGAATCTCAATTCGTCGGAAAAGAGGAGCATGTTCTATCAGCAGTGAGATATTCCCTAATGTATGGTCTTCACGTAATCCGGTTGCTCCCAATATCAAGACTTCCTGCTGACCGGATTGGTGGGCGAACCGGATGGATTTTGTTAAGTCGTTTACTTCCTGATCTTCTACGAAATGGAGACGATCGGCATATCGTTTGCGAAAACAGGGCGAAAGGCTGTCAAGGTCGCCGACAATAGCTGTCGGGACAATGCCGGCTCTGTCTAATGCTGTAACGGCTCCGTCACAGGCAATGACCACGGAGGCTTGATGTAAAAAACGAAGCGGTAAATTAGTTTGCGGGAAACTGCCGTTTGCCACGATTACGCAATTATAGGGTGTTATCATTTCTTTTTATTCCTTTCTTTTTCCATGTATATAATCCGATAGCTGCCAGTATGGTGTAACAAATATAAAGAAACGAGGTCGGATAAAGTCCGCGCTGGTAATAAATATAGACGGAGACGCAGTTGACGATAATCCAGAAAATCCATTGCTCAATGATACGCCGTGCTAACATCCAGGTGGCCATAATCCCCATGGCTGTGGTAAATGCATCGCCGGCCGGTATCGGTGAGTCGGTGAAATGATGCAAGACATTGTAGAGCAGGGTGAACAGAATGGCAATGGAAAACAATATTCTCACGAAAAGACGGGGAGCCAGGTTGCAGTAGAGAATCTTTTCTTGTGCGGCGGTTGTTGCTCCAGGCTCTTTGCGTTTTTTGCCTTGTGTCCATAGCCAGAAACCATAGACACTGATGGCCACGTAATAGAGATTCAGCCCCATATCTGCATATATTTTGGAAAGAAAAAAGACAAAGACATAGGCAAGGGAGGTCAGAAAACCGACAATCCACATGGCACGGTGTTGTTTGATTTCCAGAAACAGGTAAAGCAAACCGGTCAGAACTCCGAAATATTCCAATAGTTGTTCCATTGTCTTAAAGGATAAGTTCGGTTTTGCTGCCGTAGGGAATATCGAGTTTGAAAGAGGATTCCGGGCTACAGAGTCCTGCATAGACTAAGGCACAACCGATGACCCCGCGATGGGTGAAAAGAGCGACATGGCGATAGCTGGCCGGGATTTCGTTTAGGAACGCAGCGACACGCCTGTATTGGTCGTTGTAGCTTTCGGCTCCTCCTGCCGGCAGATGAATCCAATCGTTATACCACTCCCGGAGGGCTGGGTCGGTGATGTCGTCCCATTTTTGCATTTCCCAGCGTCCGAAATGGAGTTCTTTCAGCCGTTCGTCGACCACCGGAGCCGGAAATCCGCAGTAAGCCGCCAATTTGCGGCAACGCGACAATGGACTGCAATATACTGCATCGAATGTTTCACCGGCAATGTTTTTGCGGACTGTCGCCGCTTCTCCGGCAAAGCCCGGAGCGACGTCTACATCTGTCTGGCCGTAACAGATACCGGAGGGGACTGCGACGCTGGTATGACGGATAAGGGTGATTTTCATGCGATGGGATTTTGAATAAGGATGAGCGTGGAAAGATAGAAAACTATTTCGGCGATGAGGACGGTGGCACCGCAGCAGTCGCCGGTGTAACCGCCGATTTTACGTTTCAGATAACCACCGAGAAAGGTGACGGAGAGCAGCGTTGGTATTAAGGGGAGCAGCGGTGTGTCCAGTACCCGGAGAATGGCGAGGCAAGGAAATGCTACGAGCAGGTATTCATAGAACCGGATTTTCCGGTAGAGTACTTTCACCTTACTTTCTTCTTCGGTACGTGCGTAGGGTAGGGTATTAATCATAGCTGCCGTGCAGAGCTTGGCGCATACATCGGCACCGAGAATCGTGGCAAGCGGTACGTATTCGCGGATATAGAGGCATCCGTGTGGTTGTCGCAGTTCGTAAAGCAGGGCGACATACAGAAGAAAATAGAGGATGAGCCCCATGACGCCGTAGCCGCCGATGTGTGAGTCTTTCATAATGCGGAGGATACTTTCTTTGTCGTGTCCGCCGCCGAAACCGTCGCAGAAGTCGGCGAGGCCGTCTTCGTGGAGTGCTCCGGTGAGCAGAATGCGGGCGATTACGGCAAGTATACAGGCGACAAGTGTGGGCATATAAAATGCAGTGAGGCATAAAACACCCCATGTGGTCAACCCGGTCAGAAAACCCACTACAGGCCAGTAGAGCAATATCCCGGTGTAATCTTTTTTATTTACCTGGACAATTCGCCAAAGGGGAAGCCGGGTAAACATCATGATGGCGGCCAGTAAAGATTTCATATTAAAAGTACTTGGTGATTTGTGCCTGCTGGAAAGTGGTCATTTCGTTGACCATGCGTATGGCAGATTCGATAATCGGGTAAGCACAGATGGCTCCTGTCCCTTCGCCTAAACGGAGACTGAGATTCAGTAACGGTTTGGCGTCAAGGAATTCGAGTACAAGCTGATGCCCGGCTTCGTCGCCCTGATGTCCGAAGATGCAATATTCCTGCACTGCCGGATAAAGTTGTTTGGCGGCCAGCACACAATTGGTCATGATAAAGCCGTCTACGATAATCAGCATCCGGCGTTCGGCTGCCCGAAGCATAGCCCCGACGGCGGCTACCATTTCATATCCTCCGAACCAGCGGATGATGTCCCGTGGCGAACCGTCGCCCCGATAATTTTCCATTGCTGCCCGGAGTATATTGTATTTGTGTTCGATGCCTTGCGGATTCAGTCCGCTGCCGGCTCCGACGCAAGCTTTCAGAGATATGCCGGTAAACCACGTCATCCACAGTGAAGAAGAAGAAGTATTGGCAATTCCCATTTCGCCGAAACTGATGATGTTGCTTCCTTCATTGTGTGCCATATCGACCATTTCGGCTCCTATTTCGATGGCCCGTTCCATCTCTTCTTCCGTCATGGCGGCCTCGTGCAGATAATTGCGGGTTCCCTTCCGGATTTTCCGGTCTATCAGTCCCGGCAGTTCCCCGAAATCGGCATTCACCCCGCAATCCACTACTTTCAGGCCGAAATTATGCTGCCGGCAAAACATCCCGACACCCCCGCCGCCTTTCAGGAAATTGGGAACTTGCTGGGCGGTTACTTCCGGAGCGGAAAAACTCACGCCTTCCACTACGATGCCGTGGTCTGCGGCGAAGATAATGTTTTGCGGTTTGCGCAAATCCGGAGTGAAAGTTTGTTGTATTGTTCCGATTTGTATAGCCAATTCTTCCAATCGGCCTAATGAGCCTTTCGGTTTCGTCAGGTTGTCAATTTTATCTTGTAATGCAGGTATTATTGTCTGGTCCGGTATTTTGATATTAAAGGTTTTCATTTCGTGAGACTTATCGGTTAATTTCTTATTTTATTTTCAGAGGTATGCCGGCCACCATAAGTACCACTTCATCTGCTTGCGAAGCTACATATTGATTTATCCATCCCTGTAAATCCGTAAACCGGCGTTGTACGGGATTTTCGGATATACCTCCCAATCCAATCTCATTGGTGACGAAAATAAACGTGGCGGATTGTCCGGTGAAACGGTCAAATTCGGATTTTAATTCTTCCAGGGATTTTTTTATGTCCGAATCGTTGTCAAAGAAAAAATTAGTGGTCCAAAGGGTCAGGCAGTCAATGACAATTGTCCGGTTTTCCAAAAGATGCCGGCTGAGGAACTTTTCTTCCTCAATGTTAGTCCATTGGGGTCCCCGTTGGCGTTGATGGCGTTCAATGCGCCGGCGGAACTCTTCATCCCATATACGGGATGTTGCTAAGTAAACAGGACGTTCCGATAATTGCAGTGCCAGTTGCTGTGCGTAGTCGCTTTTTCCTGACCGCTGGCCGCCGGTTACCAGTACGATTTTTTTGGCCATGTTTTTTGATTTGATGTCGTAAAGGTATATCAAAAAGTGAACAACTCATAAGAAATAGAATAGAAAAGTGCGGGGAAATGAAGTGCGGAGTGTGTGTCTGTTTAACTTGAAAGGGTTGGAACCGTCATCTTTTGTATAGTGAGGGCTAAGGTATGGCTTGCATCGGAGCGGATATGAAACGGTATAGGTGCGGTACTCCGGCGCTGTGGCCGCCCCGCCGTTGTTGTAGGCCCTGGCGTCGATCACCCAGTAGTAGGCGGCCTCGTTGCGGAAGGTGGCCGGGTCGCCGTTCAGGCGCTTGTCTTTGGTGCTGGCCGGGTCGTTGATGCGAATTTTATTATCCGCCCACCAAACCACCACGAAATGCCCGCCGCCAGTCCAGGTCCCTTTTTTCATCAGGGCGATCAGGTAGTAGCCCTGCTTCAGATACTCCAGGGCCTGGTCGTGGACCTTGGCCTTGGGGTTGTGGTAGCCGTTGGTCCAGGATAGCTGCCAGCACTTGATACCGAACTCCGCGAACTGGGGGGCGAAGTAGGCGTAATAGGTGCCGGCCTTGAGGGCCTTATACCCATGGGCGACGGACCAGGCGCAGGCGTCCTCCGGGGTGTAGGTCTTGCCGGTCAGGGTTTCGATCAGCATGGCCGCCGCCGTGGGACCGCACCCGGAGTCGCCAATGGTGGCCGTTTCGCCGGGCACCCTGTACGGCTTGTTCTTCCACCGGGGGTCCGTCTGGAGGTAGCTGACAGGCTTCTTATTCATTACAGACACCCTCTCCGTTGACGTGGGCCTGGACGGCCTGGTTCGTTTTCAGCATTTCCCTCATGTCCTCCAGGGCGTCGTCCACCAGGGAAGAAAACAGGTCGAAGGGGACGATCCGGGCCAGCCAGGGGAAGCGGGTCACGAAAAGATCATAGACCTGGCGGAGCTTCAACTTGCCCGTTCCCCCGCCCAGCTCCTTCTCCGCCTCGGTGACGGCCCACAGCAGCCACTCCCGGACCTTGGCAAGCTGGGCCTCGCTGGGCAGGTTGAAGTAGCGGTACACGGCGATGCCCACCGCCGCCAGGATGGCGACGAGGGCCAGAATGATGTACCAGTTGTCAAAAATGAACTCCATAAAAAATCCTCCTTAATTCTGCCGGACCTCGTTTTCCAGGTCCTCGATGCGGTGGTTTGCCACCTTGATTTTTTCCTCTTGCAGCTCGGTCCGCTCCTCCAGCTTGTAGGTCCGCTCGATCAGGTTGTTGTGGGCCTGCACCCGCTTCTCCAGCTGCTCCAGCCGATAGTTGGTCAGCTTGGAGGAGGTCAGAATACCGACCAGGGAACCGACGGCAGACCCGACAAGGCCAATCAGCGCCACGACAATGCCCTCCATGCCCTTCACCCCCTTCCCGTGAATTTGAGGCCGCCAGCATATAAAAAGGCGGGGTGCGCTTCCGCACCTCGCCTTGCCTCGCGTTTACTTGTACTTGGGCTTGGCCCCGACCAGCCTGGCAATATGCCAGAGGTCCACCGTCGGGGCGTTGTAGAAGTCATAGGACCATATCCAATGGTCCTCGTGTTCGGGCCGCCTGTACCGCTGGCACATGGCGTCACCCCACACCTTATCCCAGCGGGCCTGGCAGTCGTCCCCTGGGGCCTGGGGCTGGAGGCGGGCCAGGATGGCGGTCACCAGCGCCCCCCGCTCCCGGCCCTGGCCGTCGTCGTCATGGGAGAAGAAGTCGAAAGCGTTCTGGCTGGTGGCAACACAAAGCTGCTCCCCCCGCCACATAAGGAAGCCGCCCTCGTTTTCGAGAGCAGCTCCCCATGGGATATTGACCGGGCCGGAGAGACCCTTAAACCTGGCCCGCTGCCGGGCGATATAGCGGATATGTTCCACGGCTTATTCCTCCACGGCTTCGGTCCAGCCGAACGTCCCCGGCTCCCAGACGTTCCCGTCCTGGTCGCTGATCCAGTGCTTCTCCTGGTGGCTCACCTTGGCCCCGGCGCTGTAGGCGTCATGCGCCCCGATGGGCTGGCTCCAGGCGGGCCACTCCTCCGCCGGGTCCGCCGTGATAGCCCACAGGCTGGAGGCGGTGTCCGGGCTCCAGTCGGCCTGGGAGGTGTGGTCCTGGACGCATTTGAAGAGCGCCCCGCCATACCGGCGGATATTGCCGACCTTGTAGTTGATGGGGTAGGCCCAGGGGGCGAACAGCTCGGCGTGTTCCGCAGCCGTGGCGGCGTCGATCTGACCGCCCTCCGCCATAGTGACGAACATGATGCTGCCCGCCTCGTTGGCCTTGCCGATCTCGCCGCCAGCGTCAACCTCCTCCAGCATGACGGTGTCCACGCCTTCCATGGCCTCCCGGCCCAGCAGATGGTACACCTTCCCGGCAAAAGCGATGCCCGAAGCCTCCGGCTCCGGGCACAGGTTATAGCTGCCGTTCTCGGTCAGCTTGATATAGTTGGGGGCCTCGGTCATGCCGAGGCTTTCCCCGTTTTTTGTGATTTTGAACATTGGGCACCTCCAAAAAAGATGGCGTGATAGATCCGCCGCAGGCGGAGAAGCCGCCCGTGGTCGTTGAAATTGCGGTAGTATGCGCCCTGGCACTCCATGTACTGCTCGACGTCCTCGAAGTTCCGCTTGCCTGCTTTGAACTCCCGATAGAACAGCTTCAGCTTGCGCCTGGCCCGCTTGATCCCGTCCCGGCTCCCGTTGACAGTCACCTTCCCGGTGGGGCCGAGGGTGAACCGGGCCTTGCAGAAACGGAAGGGTTTGGTCAGGGGTATGATCTGGCACTTCCGCTTGTTGACACGAATGCCCATAGCTTCAAAGCGCCGGACCATTTCCCGGACCACGTTCTTCAGCTGCTCCACGTCCGGCATGATGATGTAATAGTCGTCCATGTAGTGCCCGGCGCAATGGACGCCCGCCTGGCACTTCACCCAGTTATCCACTGGGCTTGGCAGGGCCACCATTTCCTGCTGGGAGGGTTCTACTCCCAGCGGCAACCCCCGGCCCGGCGTCGGGCAGGGAGAGTGCTGGATGATGGTATCGGCCACCCGGCGCAGGTCCGGGTTTAGGATTATTTGCTGGTGGCGCTGGTATATGGTCTGATGCGGGGCGCTGGGGAAGAAATGCTTCAGGTCCAGCAGCGCCACGGCTCCCTCCCGGCCATGGTGCCGGAAGTGCCAGTGCAGCTGATCCTTTAGCCGCATGAAGGTATAGTGCAGCCCCATCCCCTTCCGGCTGGCACCATTGTCGTGGATCATGCTGGGAGTATAGAGGGGGACAAGGACCTCGTTGCTGTGTACCTTTTCGATTTGCCGGTCCGCGATTTTGGGCGCATCAATAGGACGCACTTTGCCCCGCTCACGCAAAATAAAGTGCGACCCTGTTTTGGGTGCCCATTTCCCGTCCAACAGCTCCCGCCGCCGTCGGGCCGTCCCGGAGAACAGGTGGGTCTCGAAATTCTGCACCGACTGTTTCCACCGCACCCCGTTACAGCATTTTTTGCCGTAATAGAACATTTTGCGGAATGAAAACACTTTATCGATGGGACCGAGGGCGGCGCAGCGGGCCTCCCTCTTTTCTTGCCGCCTTGCTCGGCGGCGCTGATACCTTGCCTCTCGGCGTTCTTGACTGTTCATAGAGTGTTCGCCAACCTCGTACAGATGAATTGTAGGGTGCCGTCTAATCTGCTTTGTTCCAGCACATGAAACGGGGTGAGGCACGATCCCCCGCCATGCAAGAAGCGTCCGTGCGGGAACATCAAGGGGCAGTTTTAGGGATTTTCACCCAGGGAAGTGTATCTCCTTTTGCTTCGGTCGTCTTTCACCTGGGCCGGATAAAACCGGCCCTGCTACTCCATTTGACCTCGCATAAAGCAAAATCCGGGGGCCACCGCCGCCGACCACGAGGCATTGTTGTTGTTGTAGTTGCCGCTGGTGTTGATTTCGCAGAAATTGTTATTGTTGTTGTAGTAGGGGGACCGCAGCCACGCCCACACCGCCAGTGGTCGATTGTCAGATACACACCCAATATCGGGTTAGGGTCTTTGCCGTTGGCCTAACGATTTTACAGCGCCTTTGAGAAGCTCGTTTTCCTTGTCGATAAGTTCCCCCAGGCTCTGGGCCATTTTGTCCAGCTTCTCTGTCGCCTTGCTGGCGTCCACGGTCTTGCCGGTGGAGGTGGTAAAGCATCCCTCCGGGTTTGTATTCATCACCTCATAGCAGAGGGTCAGACGCACATCCAGGGCCATCAGGGACGCCCTGGCCTCCAGCAGATGGGCCTTGCGAAGCTCAATCCGCTGGGCGTCAGAGGGGAAGATGCTGTTGGCTTTTTCGGCGTGGTCCAGCACTTCCCCGGCCAGGTTGGCAACCTGCTCCGCCACCAGGCGGGAATACCGGGCCGAAAGCCGGGATAGAAAATTGAGCGTTTCCACATAAATTTGCGCCGCCGTGTTGATAAACTCGGCTTTGCTGGTGGTCCGCTTTTGCTTTAGGACCGACATAGTTTCACCTCTTTTTCTTGGCGCTGCTGGGCCGATTATAGCATAAAGCGCCCCGGCCTCAAAGATGGCGGCCCTGGTCCT